>Ga0325402_1003298_pt1 | contig 14528 bp, 7 predicted proteins | sample PopdelMetagenome_22_FD_207212 | JGI IMG/M metagenome (GOLD analysis project Ga0325402, IMG submission 207212) | Populus deltoides microbial communities from Bellville, Georgia, United States - Xylem-PdKOR-R3 | ecosystem: Host-associated > Plants > Phyllosphere > Stem > Wood/Secondary xylem... | reverse complement strand
ACGTTAAAGCTAATTCAGGATTCCGACCGAAAAGTCACATATTCATGATTTATGAGGTGAAGATCTCTCATTGACATATATTCAATGTCAAATAAGAGTAAACCATTTTATGTGGTGAAGATCTCTCATTGACATATATTCAATGTCAAATAAGAGTAAACCATTTTATGTGGTGAAGATCTCTCGTGCACGTGCATTCAATGGATGAAAACATGGTGCATTAGCATAATCATAAATAAGTTCTTAATGATGATAAAATTAAAATATAGCAAGCTTAAACTCATGGAAAATGAATCAGATTCAACATGAGGATCTCGAATATATAGTGAACAAAATTTCATTAATACATGGATGAAAAAACAATTAATATATAGATGTAGTAGAAAGTGTTAGGCGAGGTTCAACAAAATGACTTGTGTTACTTTTAATTCCAGCACTCCCTTTCAAGCTAGTGTTAAACTAGTGAAAGTTGCACATCCATACCAGGAAACCTTTTTTTTGAGATTTTTATATAATTTAGATAAAGAATTAAGATCATAGGATTCAAACTCCTCGTCATTTTCTTAAACTAAATCAAGAGGCCATTCAACCTAAAATCTCAATGATGCAGAATAAGATGTTATATGAATTTATTTTTAATTTTATGAATATTCATAACTAGACCATTAATTATTTAAGAGGTTTTATGTTATTTATTTTTCCTTTTATCTTTGTAATTGATTTTCTTATATTTTTTAATAAACTTTTGATGTATGATATAGTTAAGAGAGAGAGAGGCCTTAAAATAGGAAATAAAGAGGTTTATTTCCTATTTGAAATAAGATATATATATATATATATATATATATATATATATATATATATATATGTTGAGTAAAGAGCAAAGAGTTAATAACCTTCCTTAGGGTACCAATGTGGAGGGGCGCGTCTTTAAAATTACCTAAAAACAAGGATTTAATTTCAATTGATATGGAGGAGGGCCTTAAAATCATTTGGAAAGAGAATTTAGTCTCAATTGACATGGAAGCTAGTTCTATGATATTTTAATAGATTTAATTTCTTTGTGGATTCACAAAGATTGTCCTAGTAGATTCTAAGTGGTTATCTATCTTATTTTCTATATTTTCCTTCAATTTCCTACTCTATCCTACATACTTCACTTAATCTTTAATTGCACCTCAAAGAATGGTATTTATTATATTCTCCAGCATCCACTAAGAACAATATAAATTATTTGAGTTTTACCTAATATCATACAGTAAATTGGTGGCAAAGTACTGCATATTGTAATGAAACCATTTTTCTTCCCTTTATATCCTAGTTAATAAAGCATGAACTTATGGAAGAAAAGCATAAAAGAATTGGTTATTCTGAGACCTGGATCACCATAAAACTTGTGTTAAAGGGACAGGATATGATTAGGATTTGGTTGAAGGCTTGGGATTTGTTTGGCTTTGTTGTTGGCTGCCATGGAGTAAGTAAATAGTAAATCATCATATATGGGACAGAAGTAATCGCAGATGTTTTTCCCTTTTTTATTTTATTTTTATTTTTTTGCAATCAAAAGACATTGTAAGAACAGGATAATAATAAAAAATAAAACACTTTGGAAGAAAGTTTGAGAAAAAAAAAAAGGGTAATATTAGCGCGCGCAGTTATCCAATAGCCATATATCTTGATATTGGATATGAGTTCTTATTTCGGCATATACCCAACCCAAAGGCAGAAACAAAACAAAGCTACATTTGCTTCTTAATTACGCTAGCACCTGACCCAGCAAAGCAGGAGAGACCTTGAATTAGCTTGCAGCAACTATTTCATGCAAGACTGATAACCAGATGGCATATCCACATGATTCCTCGAAAGTTTCTCTTTTGCACAAGCGAAACCAGCAACATGGAAAACCATAGTCTATATTTTAATCAAGTAACGATTTGATACTTAGAGAAATGAGTGTTCACTAGGCTTGACCCAGGTTATTGGGAAGTAAGTCTCGTTTGAGTTGATAAATTACCCTTTCATTATTTTAATAGGTCTGGCTATATATACATGTGGTCACTAATCAAGCATTTACACATAAGTACTAAACTAACATCAAGAGCAAGAAAACTTTTACCAATATATTGTGATCACAGTGCTTACCTAGGAGAAAGCAATACGTTTCTTTTCTGAAGCAATGCAAAATAAATACATGGCAGGGCAGGAAATCGTGTAAGGTAAAGAATACAAAGTACACCTCTATCTAAGAGCCCTCAAGCTCCCCCACCCCCCACCTTCCAACAGTCAGCTAGATTCCAAGTATGTTTTTTATTTTATATATATATATATATATATATTCCTTTTACCTGGTTAAAGATGAAATTCCAATTTTTTTTAGATGGTCTTAGGCATGATGTTTATAAATTTATTGTCAGTCTTTATCAGTCATTGACACCTTTAAAGGTCTCCTGTAGCTCAGCTAGAGTACTTAGACTTATACGAAACAAATCATCTATATGATCTCCATCAATTCTATCATGAAAAAGAAAATATGCTACTGTTCAATGCTAACTGTCACTGACATGATAGGGTACGTGAACTGTTTGTAGTTCTTGATGAAGCAGGAATAGCTTAAGAAGATGTTTAATTTAGAAGTATATATAGCAGAAAATCAAGGAAGAACTCCTAATCATTGTTTCCTTCCAGGTGAATTTGGAAAAGAAGGAATCGATAGATCCAACACATGAACCCTAATGGACAATTCTATTTGTTAAGATCTATCTCTAACCTGTCTTCAAACACAGATTGACATTGATGGACCCAAGAGGTGATATATAAAAGCCCAGCACATAAAATATTTACGAAGCAGAAACCAGAAAGATAATGACAAATCAACATTAAACCCAACAGAATAAAAACACCAGGTTAGATTTTTGATGATCTAAAGAAAAGAATAGGTGAGATCAGGCCCTTTAATTTTGACAGGTAATAAAGCCTGAGAGCTCGTACTCTTATAGTAGTACTTGCTTTGCTTCCTATCTAACATGCTGGTGGACCTTATAAAGATTTAGAATCAAATCTCAATCAATTTTTTCATCAGACAAGTTTATAACTGAGATCAAATTCTTGAGATGGACAATTCAATGCATCATCACATGCTTAAGAAACCGTGAGATAATAATTAGAAAACATATGGTAGTACAAGTATATATGTTCGTGTAAGAAATAAAATAAAAATTAAGCATACTGTACCTAGAGCTGGAAAACTCATAGAGTTTCCCTCTAGTGGAGAAAACAATAAGTGCAACTTCAGCATCACAAAGAACTGATAGCTCAAAGGCCTTTTTAAGCAGTCCATTTCTTCTCTTCGAAAAGGTCACTTGCCTGCTCGTTGCATTCTCTATTCTCTTCATCTGAGTCTTTCCTCTCACCATTTTTATGTTACACCTAAAAGAAGAAATAAATCAAAAAAAGAGAAGGAAATAAATGAAAATGGAGAGACCCAGAAATCAAAATGGCAGATTTGGTGTATCTGTGAAGTGAAACTGATTGATACACCCCAACATGAAAGATTGCAAACAACCAGGAAAGACCCACTTAATGTTTCCAAAAGTAGAAAGGGGATAACCAAATCCGAACAATTAGGAAATGCCTGACAACTAACCTTTATGTGCAGCAGTTAAGAAGAAGAAAAACAAGGAAGATATTGGCTAGTGAAGTTTCAATCTCAAGAGACCCAGTACAGAGAATTGAAAGATCACGAAAACCCTAGAGAGAATACCATCATCAGAGGAAAGATTAGCTGAAAGATTGATGAGTGACTACCCTAGTTTGTTCTAGCAACATAACCCTAGTGGGTATATAAATCAATAAAAAACAATAAAGAGCGAGCAACATCAAGAACCTGATCTCTTTCTTCTTTTGGTAATTTGAGGAAAAAAAACAGACACCTCCCAAAAAGAGAAAAACAGGGAATAATAATGCATTTAAACGCAAAAAATAACAACATGTGATTCCCATTATTACCACCACTCTGTTAAGCAACAAAGTTAGATTCACCAAGAATTTGATACCATGCTGTCATGTGGTGACACCTGGCATAAAGTATGACTGACAACTTCCCATTCCCGGTATCCAATGAAGGGGCAACCCCCCCATGTGAATTGCGAGACAGTGAGCATTCCTGTCGGTTGCCAGTTTCTCTCAGACAAGTTCTTAAACGCCTCCAAAGCTGGGTAGCATGTAAAACTTGGGCACCTAATGGGACACCATACCCTCGGTCCGTACAAGGCGAGAGACACGTCAAGTGTTGTTCCGTACAATGACATGAATGCTCAGCCAATCGATTTACCCCAGCACAGCTTGTCACGTGGGTAAGCCCCCCTTTTTTTTTGGTTTTTTTCCAGGTGGTGGGTTACTGTGGGGTTTTGTGCACCACAGAGTGTTTCTGTGTTTTCCTTTTCCTTCCTCTGGGTCTTGTGGGGACCCTTGATATCTCGCTGGGCCTTGACGGGAGGCGGCCTGAGTGGATGAAGGGCAAGTCGCAAGTGTGTTTATCATCGATGATTGTGATCTTGTTGATGATCATCACAAGATCAATGTTGATCTAAGAGCATATTCAAGGCTAAATAATGAAGTGTCAGTGTGCTTACCTATCCTATAATTGCCTGGGAGAAAAATAACCATCCCTATAATGCATGGTTTAGCCTTTTCCTAACTAGGTCCATCTTTATTAAAGTTATGGAAGGGAGCATGGATGGATAATATCCTCGCACTATTCTCTACCCTTCTGTTTTTCTGTTTGATTCATTGGTTGAGCCGCGTTGCAACCGCCCCCGTTTCTTGCATGAATTCCCGTTTTGTGGGTTTTCTTGTATATTATTTGCCCTTGCTATCGTGTGCTAGCGATGATCACTCATTATTTATTTAACAGCAATTAATTAGCTTATCTAATCATGGTTGTCATTAGCAAAAGTTGATTAGATAGTGTCCATCACCACCTATTAATTCTCTGCTTTTTGGGCTCCCATTATGTTCTACAGCCCTCCAAATGGAAGCCTTCTCAAAACCATTCGATCAAAAACCCTCCATCAAAAGTCAGTCAAGTGGTTGTTTTTTTACTTCTCACTTCATCTTTGTGATTACTTTATTTCAAGATGCATTGAACATCCCTTCAAATATATGTAAATATAAAAGGCGTCTTAGTTAATTTCTTGTTGAATGTATAGTTGATCTGTCTGTATACGTGTTTTTGTAAAAAATAACCATATCTAAAGATTAGTCAAAATGCACTAATTAAGGATCTTAATTTGAACGTAATAGCAAAAGTGACGACTTAATGTACAAGAAAGAAAGAAAAAAACAGTAAGAATTTGACAAAATTATAGCAATTCATGACATGTGGTTAACGTTAAACTAGTTCAAAACCGAAACAATTGTTTTCATTAATGTTGTTTGAGTAAAATGTCCTTTTACGGGCATCAAATCTTTCTATGTAAAGAGTCAGAAACGGCGCCCATGCACGCAGACCCTTTACGCTTGACGGATTCTTTACAAGTATGAATTTTTAACCACGGTTGGCAGTTGGCACTCTACCAGAAAATCGGACAGAGCCGCCGGAATATTTCGTTGACATTTAGAGGGTAGTATAAATTATTTTATTGATATTTTTATTTTTTATTTTTGTTTGTTATAATCTCAAAGTTAATAATTATTCAAAATAAACTCACAATCACAATAAAAAAAATTCTTTCAAAAATTGAATAACCAACAAAGATTCTTTAGACATCTAATTTTAACCTAACTAATATTCTTTCAAAATCTAATATAATTTTACAGTTATTCCTACGACAACTATCCAATCAAACTTCATGTTGAAATTTGCTTGAAATTAAAACAATAAATACAATTTAAAAATTAAAATATACTATCAAACACAAATTTAATTATTTATTAAAAATAAATCATAATTAACATACTCAAACCAGTTAATAACTTGATAACTCATCATTTTTTTAATTTCAAGGTAATTCAATTCTTTTAATTTAAAAAAAAAATATAACTCATAACCCAATAATTAACAAACACTTTATAAGTTGAAAAATACTTACCTCCTAATTGTTATCAATTCCATACAAATTGGATTTTCTATAAATTTCCAACATAAAATAATTGTTACCCAACTAAGTACCCAATATTTACTAGATTCAAGAATAAATAAGGTCAATTAATACCCTGATTGTTATCAATTAAACATTAATTTAATTTTTCATGAATTTTTAAAAAGACCTATAATTAACTAAAATTAATTGGGACTCAATTAATTATCTATTATTTCTTTAATTAAAGCTTATTCAACCTAAATTAATACCTTTAATTATATCAATTTTCTTCAAATTTCTAACTTAACCATAAAATTGACATAAAATAATACCCGCACTACTAAAAAAAATTAGAGAATGCTGATGGAATATTCCATAAGCATTTACAGAAAATCCCGTTGGTATAATAAATTATCTATGGAATTGTCAATGGAATACCATCATCAAAAAATAACTTGTCAACTTTTTATTTCATCAGCAATTTCTAATACCTGCAAAATCATCAATGAAATATTTCATCAACAATATAAATTATTAATGAAATTGTTGATGGAATAAAAATTAGCTTGCATAATTTCTTAATTATTAATGAAATTGCAGATGAAATATTTCTTAAAATGATTTTGAAGAAATTGGCTCGCATAATTTCTTGATATGCTACTGCTAATGGATCTGTATTCACTTTGATGGAAAACCCCTAAAACACATCAAACCCATTTTCCAGTATATTCAACTGCTATTCCAATCCTCAAGCATAGAGAGGGATAGCTAAAGATGTTTAATAAACCTGTTTTAAAAAGACAATTTCTCAAAAACTTGATTCCAAAGGTAAAACATATAAAAACTAATATTTTTCCACATTCTATTTAAAAATAATATAATGTCAATTTACTAATTTTTAATTTCCACTATTACCGAGAAACATATAAAAACATTCAATAAATTAACTTAGGATATAAATAGGTTATTGAATCATAAATGGATGAGTTTGTTTAATTAAAAAATTCAAGTTTGACAAGAAAAGGAACCATTTGGAGGGAAGCTTAAGCCTTGTAAAACGTGTTGCACTGGTAGGCATAGTTATTAAACCCGGCTCGGGGGTTGACCAGGTCAAGGGGCTGGGTCCCGGGTTTTATGGGTCAACCCGAATCAACTCCGGTTAACCTAAAAAAATTAAAAAAAAAATTAAAGTTTTAATACTTCATATGAAAAATTTCATGTAAATATAGATTATACATATTATGAAGTTTAAAAGAATATTTTAAAAAGTTTTTTATCCCACATTGAAAAAACATAATTTTTTCCTTTGAAACATAAAGTATATATACTAATGGGTTTCAAATCCCACATTGAAAAAACATGATTTTTTTCATGGGAACATAGAGTATATATACGAAAGGGCTTCAAATCTCACATTGAAAAGATACTATGTTATCCTTTTAAGTTGAAGTATTTAAACCAAAAGGTTGTTTATCGCACATTGAAAAAACATGACTTTTTTCATGGGAACATAGAGTATATATACTAATGAGTTTCAAATTTTATATTTGAAAAAAAAAACCAGGTCTTGTCCGGGTTCGCTCGGGTCGTTCGGATTTACCCGGGCTGTTGCCACAACCGGTCTTTTATTAAACCCGGACCGGTCCAGCCACCATATTAACTTGCCGGGCCAGACTAGGTTTAATAACAGTGCTGGTAGGTTGGGATGACTAGATTTGAGAAGGTTTGAAAGAGAGAAAGGGATAGGGTGGAGAATTTTTTTTACTGAAAATTCAAAGAAAGAGAGAAATATTTGCTAAGGGTGTATTTAAAAGAGTTGTCGGGTTTAATTTTCTCTTAAAAACACTAACAAAACTTCATCAGTATTTTTGTTGGTGATTTGACACACCAAAAATGCTAACAACACTGACAAAACTTCATCAATATTTTTGTTGGTGATTTGACATGTCAAAAATGCTAACATAATTTTTATTTTTTATTTTTGATGTCGTTTCCATCATAAGTTATTGATGAAAATTCTTTATCAATAAACCACAATGAAATATTTTTTTATCAATTTTTTTGTTTTTTTTTTAATTTTCTAGTTGTACTATAATTTCTTTAATTCTTACAGCATCATTTCATAAAATCCTATTCCTTTTAATAGTATTTTTTTGTTCTTTTTAATTTATTTTTTCAAAAACACTAAAATACTAAAATAGATGGTCTTTTTACCATGCACTTGCTGAAATGACAAACCATCCCATTAGACACACTTCCTCGTCTGAAACTATTTCTCTCTCAAATTGATTTCATGGGTTATTGTTAACCCTAACAACTTTTATTTAGGGCTATTTTGATCTTTGTTTGGGGGGGGGGGGGGGATTATATGGTGGGCGATTTAGTGAGATGCCGTGGTATAAGCCTTTTGTAGGTTTTGGGTGAAATTAAGGGGTCGGTTGTTTAGTTCAGTGTGTAAAAGAGGATGAATTGATTGGGGGTCATTTTTTTTTTTTGGAGAATCAGAGGGTAAAGTATATGCAAAGATTCAATTTTTTGTTTTTTTATGAAATTTCAATTTTAGATTTGTCAATTTTCGTTCGTATTTGTTAATTGTTTTTAGTACTATTTTATTTCAACCTAATTATTACACTAATAAATTAAAAAATTTCACCCATGTTCATAAATATTTTCTTCTGAATTTAATATATATTTGTTTTATAATTACATTACTTAACACGGGGTTTACACTTTTAGTTTTGATACAAAACTTTATTTTATTTATATTTCAGTCCTTGAATTTAAGAGAAAAATAAAAAGTCATTAAAAAAACGGATAAAAAAAATTGTTAATTAACAATATTTCAGCAATAAAAAAATTAATTTTGTGTCAATAGCTTTTATTTAATCAGAGAAGTTCAACTGAGATATTTTTTATATTTTATCTCACCAGATAAAATAAATCGAACCTTAAGAATTTTTTTATTCAAATTGAATTTTCATGTTTTGATTTAAGATTAAAAATGAGTTTACTGAACTATCTAGGATATTTTTTAGATATTCTCAAATTAAAAAAAAAAGTTGGAAATAATTTTTTTCCAGTTCTAAAATTTAACCCACTGAAAGTGGCTAAAATCTAAATAATATTTGATGCGTTGTTATTTTATTTTTAATTGAGCAAATGATACGTTGTTCAGGTGCACACCTAGCATTCTCTATTCGGGGCAGGTCAGATATGTGTTAATTTTGATTGTTAAAAAAAAAAATCATGATGAAATCTAGGCTTCTCTTAATTGTTATTTTATCTATCTTTACGAGTTTCACCAGTTGTCCATTTATAAGTTCATTTACCTTTGCATCATCATGTTGTATTATCCGCAAAACATTCACTAAATTCAGTTCTTAGAGACCACATATATATATATATATATATATATATATATATATATATGAACATGCTCATTGAATTGTTTGAATGGTACTATAAGTTTGATGGAATTAACCGATCTGTTTACTATATATTCACAATTCCTATCTAAATATGTTAGAGATCCTTGCTAAAAAGAGTGGTCTTCAAGGGTAATTATAAGAGGTAGAAGTGTAGATAGATTCACTCACACATGTTCATCCTGCTGTTGGTGAGCTATATTTCATGAGACTCCTCAACCATGTAAGAGATCCAACAAGTTTTGATAATCTTAATTAAATTAGTTTTTGAAATTGTTTACCAAACATTTTAATTGGCTTGCCAGGCACTAGGCCTTCTAGGCAATGACAAAGAATGGATAAAAGCATGGACGATGTTGTTGCAACAACTACATCTCCACAATTAAGACAACCTTTTGTTAGCATTATCCTCTTCTACAAAGTTGCTGGTCCTAAATATCGTTTTTCAAAATTTACTTAGAGGCAGATGCATAATGATATAACGGCGCCAGACTTGAAAGCATCCTTTGCTGTGCCAAACTTGCATTAATTATCTTATTCTAAGCTTCAGAATTATGCTCTATATTAGCTGGAATAACATTTTAATTGTTCTTCGAAGTGAACACGGCTAACCGATGCCTTATGGTGGAGTTCAAAAACAAGTTCTTGGAGGAAGAGTGTAATTATGGCATTCTCGATCAAATAACGCAACTTTCGCCTTCAAAAACAAGTTTATGGTTGTGTTATCGATGTGGTCCTTCAAAAAAAAAAAAAAGTTATTTTCTCGTTCATGGGCATGATGGAAAAATAAATAAATTATAGCATACAATCAAGAATAAAATTCACTGTGAAGGGCTGGTTTTTGCCTCGTCAAGAATCACATCTCTGTTGCTGCCAAGAGGCTAAACTGCACATTCAAAATTTAAGATTCCTTTGAAAGTCGATCAGGACTCTACACGTGAGATTAAAAAATAAAAATACCCATCTTTGAAGGCTTCTTGAAATGGAAGCACTTCTAGCATGAGATGAAGCCCCTATGAACAACAGATGTTGGTTCGAGGCATTTGTTTGAGCATTGAGAGATGTCATATATAAGCAATACAAAGCACAACCAACAAGATAGTTCTTTTGGCGAGAGAACTGTTTTGCTCGGCGGTGATTTCTGATAATTATTAGTATGAATCACCTATTGTTCCAGGTGGAAAAAGAGAAGACATCGTTCGAGCCTCTCAATTCTCTGTCTTTATATTGAAAGAAATTACAAGTCTTTCAAGCACAAATTCAAGCGCTGAACAAAAAAAAGTCACTGCAGGCCTCTGCAACATGGATTCTTCGTGTTGGTGACGGAGAAATATGTTATATCCTAAAGAATTTATTCTGCCAACTACCAATGATCCGGTTTCATTACTGTTTTACCTGTTTATTGAATGTACCAACGACAACCTTGACACCAACTATGTTAGAGAGCTAGCCATTGTAACGCCAAAAGAAGAGCACAATTTCATCCTTGATATTAAGATATCTAGCAAAAAAAAAATGGATCTATCTAAGCATTGATCCAATATGCACATCGTTTTCTGACAGTGACGATGTAGATTTATTATATCCTATTAGATCCATTAATCAATTTGTGTTGAGATAGGAATCCTTAATTATTATGCTACTCTGCGATAAATCTATCAATATGGCTATGCAATGGTACAAGGCTTATAGCGCATGTATTTTTTAATCCACGTATAAATATGCAATCGACTAGAAATCTTGAGCTTACGAGCTCTTTTTATAAATCTGGTTTTCGGCTCTACTTCCCTATAAATCTGGTTTTCAATTGTGTCTATGATTTAAAAAAAAAAAAAAGTCATGGCCATTCATTAAAAATAGTTGGTGTTTTCCTCCTAATTAAGTTCTTACATGGCCAGCTATATGTTTCTGTTTCTAGAGTCACATTCAAAGAAGGTCTAAAGGTTACTCGTGATAATGAAGGGAAAAGGTGCAAATTCACAGGAAAAAAAAAACTACAGCAATGTTCTATCCATTTTGATTACAGGTTCATCACATCCTTGCACTGTAATCGTCTATATTTCTAACATTTTCATTTATACTTGTATTAATTCTGAAATAATGCATTATAATTATCCATATCTCGCTACACTTTTTGTTGACTATGCAATTCCTATACCGTATGAGTCTTCTTGCATTTACATTTGTTCTTATTTTATTGGAAATTCCAATATCTCGTTTGAACTTTTTAAAACTTTTATTAAGATTTGAGCATATAAAAACATTTACGGAGGAACACTCCATGCTTGACCTTGCCCCGACGTTTGGTTTGTTAGGAACAATGATCAAGCAACAAGCTTCAATTTATCTATTTGTTATTTCTCTCAAGTCTTTTTCTATTTTCCACATCCTTTTACAATTTTTTTCTTTATTTATTTATTTATTTATTTTTTACTTTTTCCCCCTTCCTTCTTCTCGGGTCAGCGCAACCCAAGCATCTGCCAGACCTAGTCTTCTTTGCGTCCGTTTAACAAGGCGATCTCTGCAAGATCAGAAATTTTTACCCCTGCAAAAACAAGCTAGTACTGCAAAAACAGCTAGTCGATCAAGATTGTTTACCATTTACAAAATGCAGTTTTATGTTGAAAAGAAAAAATAAGGACAGTGCCAGGTAATATATGGATTTGACATGTCTCCTTACTTTATCAGTGTCGTACAGTAGCCTTCTCTGGTCAGCAGGAAAAGGCCTCGTTGTGAAGACAACACTTGTCCATACAACGATCGATTTTCTTTTTATCTATATAGTAAACACGAAACGATTTTCTTTCACGAAGCTGGCTTATCAATTGGCAAAGGGTAGGAGGGCCTTCGTCTTTTTTAGATTCAGGACTTTTTGTTTTTATATTTTTTAAAAAATAATTTTTTTATTTTAAATTAATATTTTTTTAATGTTTTAGAATATCAAAAATAATTTTTTAAAAATAAAATGATACTATTTTAATATATTTTTAAATAAAATATACTTTAAAAAAGAATTCAACTATACCTCCAAATACCTTAAGTCAGTAACCATCAACTGCTTGGTCGCAGCATTTTAAAGCCACCTATTGCTTTCTGTCATCGTCACCGCATTCCATTTAATGCTTACGTCCTCTTTATTTTTCAGCCATGTCAAGATTTTTAAAAAAAAAATTAATTTTTTTATTTCATATTAAATTTTTTACGAGTTTTTGAATTATTTTGATATAATAATATAAAAATAATAAAAATATTATTTTGATTCATTGTTAAATAAAAAATAATCATTTTCAAATATTATTTTAGTCATGAGCTAATTTGTTTTTGTTTTTAATGATTGAATTTAGTTTTCAAACTAATTTTTTCTTAAAAATTTATTTAAATTAATATTTTTTAAAATATATTTTTTTGATAATTTTAATATATTAATATTAAAAATAAAAATATATATTATTTTAATATATTTTTAATTTAAAAATATTTTTATAAAGACATCTTATACTATATTATCGAACATAATAAAAAAAATTATATCGGTCCATCTTATTTTAATGGGCTTGGTTCTTAGCATGACGCGGGTTACCGAATCTACTTAACACATATTTTTAGATTTAAAAATAAACTAAAATATATTATTTGACGGTTGGGCTGGAGTTTCAACCTGAGCCCAACCTTTTTTCTACACGCGAGAGTTTTTCCTTGAGTTGCTTTTTTTTTTTTTTTTTAATTTTGAAAATGATCCATTTATATGGCACGCATTTATATGGTAATATTTCCATTTTCTTGTGGATTCGCTTTGAACAGTTCCACCTCCTATGCCTTATATTTCGTGCCCCCACGTTGCAGCTTGCAAGTGCTCCGACAAGGATTTACTTTGCTGGTTAAAGATTATTATATAGAATGGCTGATTTAAATGTAAGGAAAAGCGTATTCAATTTAAAATTTGAGTTCCACTGTTGACTTTATTTTTATAATGATATGCATTTATTAAAAACTTTAGTTTTAGAAGTATTCTAAACTTCAATTACGATATAAATACAGTGAAATATTTTATAAATGAATATGAATATAAACAATATAATATTTTATATTGTGGTCAATTTATATGCAAATTCTTATTTTTAATTAAAAAATAAGAAGAAATCCACTTATTTTCAGAATATTTTTTATGTGATAGTCGGTGACCCTGCATAACTGTCAGACTAAGGGGAAGATATATGCTTCATTCTTTGGAATCATAATGCAATAAGCTAAAAAAAATGGAAAACAATTAATCAAAAGTCTTTACTTATAATATCTTGTTGTCTTTTTTTTTTTTTTCCTTCTTTAGAATCACAATGAACTGTCCCAATAAAATAATTAACCTAAAACAAAAAAAAAACTAGGATTTTTCGTGGTAATTTTTTTATATGAACCGTATAAAATTTTAATATATTTGTTAAATTATTTTATGATAAATCCAAGTTATAGTTTAATCGGTTAATGCGCTTGACAAGTAAGGGCCTTGGGTTCGAGTGACTTGATACTTTGTTGACTATTTTTTAAATTATGATACTGCTTGTTGTTTTTTTCAAAAAAATAAAAGGCAAACAACAATAAGACACAGAGGCTTGACTTGATCCTTTCTTGATTTTTTTTAATTTTTTTTTTAAAAAAACTTCGGGAAAAAATTACATTCATTTACTTTTCTGACATATTTTTTAAAAATATTATTATAAATTTTTACTTAAATCTTAACAATTTTTTTTAATTATCATGTTTGACTGTTTAAAATCATATATTTTCTTAAATGAAAACAAAGTTTCCAAGTATAAACAATATTGTGTTAGCTAAAATAAACAAAAAATATGAAAATTTATCTTTATAAAAGAAATTAAAAAAAAAAACTGTAATTTTAGGTTCAATGACAATACCAAAGAATTTTTAGAGAACTGAAAGCAAATTACATTTTAAACCTACTTATTCATAAAAAATAAAAAAATAAAAACACTAACCCTACGTATGGTTTGCCAAATCCTGAACTGTT
>Ga0325402_1003297_pt1 | contig 14529 bp, 12 predicted proteins | sample PopdelMetagenome_22_FD_207212 | JGI IMG/M metagenome (GOLD analysis project Ga0325402, IMG submission 207212) | Populus deltoides microbial communities from Bellville, Georgia, United States - Xylem-PdKOR-R3 | ecosystem: Host-associated > Plants > Phyllosphere > Stem > Wood/Secondary xylem... | reverse complement strand
GATAACGAAGATGAGGAGGACTCATGAATGTATGCAAATTCTCCCGTCTCCAGCTCTCTACTTGACGAATCATGATGACCTGGAGCTGACATTCACAGACGTGAAAGTTCCTATTTATATATATATATAAGCTCCAGCTGTTTGTCTGTTCAATAAATGATCACAACACGTTCTATGTTTTGCTGGCTAGGAAGAAATCTTTTTCCTTCTATGCTTTCTAATGTAGATTGGGTTTTCAAGTATACAACCTACAGATATATGCTTCTTGGATGCATTTTGCTATGAACTATTTAATCCACCATACGTAGATGATTTCATAAGGCTGTATTTGTTCAAAAAATTAAATAATAACTAAACTTAATTTAAAAATTAAAACAAAAAAATCAAAAACGGTTCAAACTGCCCGGTTTCAGTTCGATTTTTTAGGACAAAAACTGATTCAAACTGGTTTTGCTCGGTTTTTTCAGTTTGGCTTGGTTTTGACTGTTTTTCCGGTTTGGCTCGATTTTGACTTGGTTTTTTTAGTTTAGCTCGGTTTTTTTCAGTTTGAGTTTATTTTTTCAGTTTCATGTTTATAAAACCGAAACCAAACCAAGCCGATCGGTTTTTTAAAATTTTAATTCGTTTAATCCGTTTTTTTTTTTCACTTCGGTTTTTTTTTTTTTCTTGGTTTTCTTGACCTCTACGTACTGCCATGCAAATACTGCATGCCCATGCAGCAGCGCTATCAATCTCAACTTACCTCAACTCCGAGTCGAATAGCTGATTTCAACCTCCATAAGTTACTCCTTGAAACTCCCTCACTTTGAAAAAAGAGAGAAACTGAAAAGGAAGCAGATAAAATCTAACCCATTATCTTCATCTATGATTTATCTCTCTTCTTGTATCAATCTATTTCTTTCTTTAGAGTGGATCTCGCTATTTTCATTGGCTATATATTCTCAGAGCACCATAAATAAAATTTCTGTCGCTTGCCTGGACACATGATATGACTAGAATAACAGCCGAGCACGTAGAATACTACGAAAAAGATCAAAGAAGAGAGGTGGGGAGAAGGGGCGAGAGGGCAGATACACTTAAAATAGGAGACGGCAGAGAATGCCTTCAACAAATTCGAGTATTGCCTACTCTTAAGGGTACACAACACTCCAAACCATACCTTGACTTTCCCATCGACCATCAAAACTGTCATCACAAGCTTATAGTACGGACCAATTTTAATTTAATACATTAGCGGTCTTTGATTCCAAACTGCCTAAAGCAGCAAAGCACAAAACCACAACCCCGCAACTGAACCGGTCCCTTAATATGCGATACCGCCATTAAACCTCCCCCCCAAACAGAAGATAAAAACACACCTCATATAGAAACAAGTTAGAACTGGCACAGACAGTGCCAGTGCCCCGATGGCAGTTGGGAGCATTGGCTGACACAGGAGAACCTGTGCTGTCAGAACCGCTGATCACTGGGAGAACTAGTAAACAAGCTCCAAGAGCCCGCTATGTTCAAGAATCCACTACCCCCTTGTCTTGGCCCTCTTCATACCAAGGCTGTTGTTAAAGGGGGAGACGGAACCTGACATGGGAGAACCTTCCTCACGAAATGTACCATTAAGCAACGCTAGCTCTCTTAGCTGCTGCTTCTTGTAGTAATCCTGAGATTCATCCTAAACATGAAATGAGAAAAAATAAATATTAACCCTGATAAGAAAAGAATGATGCTTGCAAGCTTAGATGCAAGAAGAGGGAGTTAATTTCCAAGCTAAATATATGCAAAGAAGGAATAAGTTAATTACCACGGGCCTCAACAAGTCTTCGAGTATCTCCCGTGCCTGCATTAGTCGAGCATCAACTATTTCAACTGGCAATTCACCCTCAACCAGGATGTGGAGAGGTTCATTTAGATGCTCATACCCTGGTTTCCCTCTCATCATATCTTCCTATAAGAAATGAACAGTATATCGTTCACATCATGTAACGAATCTGAGGGGACATAATATCACAATTTATGAGAGACAAATTACACTCTAGGAAGCAGAAGATGGCAATGGTTGGACAGAACTGTTATAAGTTTTGACCAGAATTCTTTTTTAAAATATATAAAGTAATCTTCCAAAAAATTGAAAAATGCAGATTTGCACCATGCATATAATTTCTCAAACAGCACATGCACATTCAGATTTTCCAGAGACTAGCTAGGACCACAATCATCTACAGGTTCCAGCGAAGATTGTTTGATCACTAATCTCAAAATAAAGTACTTCCGCTTCCTAGTTCTCCTCTACCTCAAAAGGTTGAAGTCGTACTTAAGGACCACTATAAGTTTGAGACAAAGGTTATTCAACTAACAGAAGAAAATTTCATTAATACCCTGGCTGGATCCTTAATGCTGCCACGGCCTCTGATCAGAACACGGCACTCTGTGCTTGCTTCCACTCGCTTAAGGGAGTTTCCCCTAGGACCAAGAAGGCGCCCAACGAAGTTGTACTGCAACAAAAGATGAATGTCAAGAGGCTGCAGAAAAGGAAAATGCAAAAAAAAAAAAAAAAAAACAAATGCAAGGGAAAGAGCAGATGATTTGTACATTAGGATATTTGTCGACAGGAATATCCACTCTGATGGTTCTCTTAACAATAAGACCAGATGAGCTACCTTGAGAGCTCAGCCAGTTTTGTGCTGATGAGGGCTGTAAAATACCTGACATCTGCATAACATAATTCCAGATCTTGTCAAAAAAACCACTATCTATATTCTTGTGGCTTCCTGCTTTATACTGTGGGCATAACAGCAATTAAATCCCCAAGGAAGCTTCATAGAGCACCAAAAGCATTTCGCAACTCCGTTGGAGTAGCCCACCAGAATACGTTTAAGACACTATAACAGGTGGGGAAACAAACAAACAAACTAGGCAGATGACAGCTAAGAACATGTTGACAAATGAACCATAAAAAAAAAGAGGCCCAATGCAGGAACTATGTTAAGGCATTCCCACCAAATATAATGAAAATAGAAGACTCTAAACCTAGAAACTTATGTATTAGTGTGCTCAACAGCCTTGTCATCTTTTAGATTGGTCAAGGCTCCAGGCTTTCTGCTACAGCGCTATCATGGATTGAACAACTTTTATCAATTCAAGGGTCAGGATTCTACATAAAAGTGTACCAAACTCCGTCTTGTCTGGAAGCAGTTGCTTAATACTCAGCATGACATGCATCCTTCCTTGAATAAATTGCAAAGCCAAGCCAGAAGTAATTCTTTGAAATAAAAGGTATTAGGTCTTTGATTTTGTCACCAATGAGAAATTAAATTCATGTATTGGGTTTAACCATATAATTAAGAGTGATATTCAGGAAAGATGTGCAAAGTTAAAGATCTACTTTTCACTGCTTGGTGATGTTAGCCTCAGACTCACTGCCTGTCATGACAAGCCTGGCAATTCAAACTACATGCTTAGATATAAGTTAGCACAAAAGGTAAATATAGTCAGAAATGCTTCTAAAAACAGTAAATTCAGATGAAAAAAAAGGTCATGTTAATGGTTAGTATCCGTACTTCTGATTGAAACCGTGATGCCCATCCATTTGCATCAGCTGCTCCATTTGAAAATATTCCTCCAGAAGCCAGAGGGCTAGCATGTTCAAGCCCACTTTGACCTAAAACTGACGCATTCCCCAACAGCGTAGTTACACGCAATATTTCTGCTCCAAAATGTCAATTTTCAAGAACAAGATGTACCAGTTAGCATTGGTTATTGGTTAGCAGTCACCACAAACAGACAAGACGGATTGTTAACTGAGTTAGTTAAAAATCAATGCTTGCCCCATGAAATACTTAAACTTTCAGAAGAACATAGTCTGATATGAAAAGTTTAAGGATCACAATGTTAAGTGATAGCCTGGTATATGCATAATTAAACAAATAAGAAAGTTAAAACATTATTTGCTTTAATTAGTTTGACAGAGAATAAAAGCAACTAATAAAATTAATTATTCAAGTCATGGAAGTAAAGAAAACTCAAGGACATTGTATATCTACCAATTTGCAGCCTGCATAAAAACAACACTATCTAATCAACACCATAAGTTTGCACCACTGCAAATAGGAAAATTGTTACAAGTATTTGCTAACAGGGAGGATAATGCAAGAGATAAGGAGGGAAAATAAAACCAAGACATGGCAGAAATCGCTCAGAATTAGATCAACCCGCCCATTTTGGCTATAACATCAGCATCTGAATTTGCCAAACTTGGTGCCCAATATAAGCTGCAAGCAGAGTCTATAAGAAAACCAGGCAGAGTTTTAGATCACATTGACCATCAGCTTCTTGAGATGTCAAAGATGTCCCCAAGTGATAAGTTACTTGAACAACCAATAACCCAACTATGCCTAGCCCACTCTGTATATTGGAAGATCTCTTTCTGCAAGATGAGTGAAAGATACTAAGCGTGCAGCCTCATTTCCAAAAACACAAACCAACCAGTTCGTTTTCTTAATAAATCTAATAGGCTGTTTGTCATCGGTATTACCCACCCCAAAACATCAAAACAGTTTCTTGCTTGTTGATTCAGATGTTGAATCCACACCAAAGATGATTATGTTAAACACAGAAACCTAACACAAAAGATAAAATCCTATAGTAGACTAAAAAAACGAATTTGCAACTCCTAAGAAAAAAAAAACCTCAAAATGCTTTAATCTATGTCAACACCATTGAGCTCTTTACTTCATTTGTGCACCCTGTTCAACCACCACCTACCCTATCACAGCCAATGCTCAGAAAGGATTGCAAATGAAAAGAACCAAGATATGAAGTGGGGAAGGTGTAGGATTCTAGACAGAGGATAAAGCCAGAAGCACACATCTAGAATGCCAATCAAGTTAAACTACAATGTCATATGAGAAATATAGTAATGATACAACGACACACTATCTAACAGTTTCACAAGAATGCAAGCCAATTAGCCACATGCAACACAATCAACTGACAACAGCATATATGACTAGTACTCTAAAAGAAATCCTCTTATTTGCAAGTTACTATATACACTTTCAAGTCAATCTGTTATAAGCAATCCTTTCGCTACTCCAACAGGTCCTAGTAGATGCTTATATAGCATCCAGTTGGTACGAATATCTTTTTGAAACCTAAGAGCCTTTATACAGCTAATTGGTGCTTCCCCCAAAGCCATCGTCATTCTTTAATTTAAGAGCTGTCAATAGTGAGTGTCATTGATGTGCTTAATGCTAATCTATACCTAATCCATCAAACTAAACAAGATATCCAAAATGGAATCGACGATCATAAATGAACTTGCCCCGGCACATGACTGAAATTTCCACTCACCTTAGATATTTTCCGTCCATTTTGTTAAGGCAAAACCATTCACTCCCTTCATCAAGAAAACAGAAGAGTGAAGAAAAAAACAGAACTTGTGTGACCTGTCAATCGTTAAAGCCCCCTAAGTTCTACATGCCAGTATGTAGAACCATTTATATAATCACCAGTAATGCTGTACAAACATTCTAAACCTCATCATCATTTTACTGTCAGGGAGGAACAATAGGAATGACTTCATAAGAAATTAATTTGTAACATGTATGCAAAATCCATTCATAAACTGAGTTCTTTTTCATCATTTTGTAGAAAGCACAACAAATAGAAGCACATTAGGTAAATAAGTATCTGCGATTTGAGGTGCAGGTACATCCTGATCGTCTAATGCCAGATATTAAATTCAGTTTCCATGTATAGGTGTCTACACTGCAAACACCATATAGGCAGCCACTTTCCACAATTGCAATCATTTCTTATTCCTGTAACCATGAAAAGAATCCAGCGGAAAAAATATACATTTTGGAATACTATACATGCTTTGATCTACGTGCATGAAAAGGCATCCTGACAATGAACCTCACCTTGGTTCAACAGCCGGTAGGTATTAGGAAGCACAGGCAAAAAGGGACTAATCTTGTGACGCTCTGCCAACAACTCCGACAAATATCTGCTTAACAAAAACATATCAAGTATCAATTAACCATGCAGTTGAGCCAATATCCTCGTACATACAATCACTGCCGTGCTAGAAATACAAAAGCTGCGGAGATACACATAACTAATCAATCATTTAGTAAATCTACTACTATTAGAAACCATTTCATAAACACATCATTCACAATCATCAGAATTGGGCCTCGGAGCTCAAGCAGATACAAAACACAACAAAAGTTCCAAAATTTACTGCTTAACACAACACACACAGAAATCAACAACAAAAAAATGACAAAATACAGTAACAAACAGAGGCACAAAACGAGTTACCACATCAATATAGCCACATAAATCAATCGCTAAATACAGCAGTAAAGTCAGCGATCAAACAAAATCCACAGCAAAACAATACGAGAATCAAGACTAGTGATAAGGAAAAAAAAACTAGATCTGTTCAACTAAAATGAAAGATCTAGATCTCTCTAGATTTATAAAACAGACAGTGAAGAGTTAAGAGAGAGAGAGATTATACTTTTCTTGCTCAACAACAAGAGCAGAGGAAGCTGCCGATGAGCGAAGACCAGAGATATGAGGCGAGTGAGGAGCAGACGGAGACGGAGAGTAAGCCATAAAGCGACCAGCACCGACGCCGACGCCGACGCCGCCAGTGGTGGTCATTTTATCAGTACTCCAATCAATATCCTTATAGATATCCGTTTTGTTAGATTTTTAATAAATCAATTAGAATTATTATTGATATATAGAGCAGCAGTAGCGAGCGGCTACCAGCAGAGAGGCAGCCGGAAAGAGAAATGATTTTTATTTTTTATCTTATTTTTTGGTGCTTGTGGTTATGGCCGCTACCAGACTCGCTGCTCCCTGTATCTTCTCTCCTGCGTCGGTGGAATTTGTATTTATACGTAAATAAAATAATATGAGAATATTAAAGTAGTCACCGATTTTGTTTTTCCTTTTTTATTATTTTATTTTTGACTTTTACTGTTTACGGCACCTGTAAAGAAAGAAGAACAATCATGGAAGGTAAGGACAATCATGGAAGGTAATTCGAGGGGGAGTTTTTTTTTTCTTTAGTCCTTGGAGTTTTTGTGTTGTTAAGTATTAGTTCTTGTTCGTTTGAAGGCAATTGAGCAACAAAATACGATAGAAATATTTCTTTTTGATCACTAGAGAAAATTACGTGCATTAATTATTTCATGATAAATATTTTAAATTAAATTAAATACCATCTTTTAATTAATACATTCAATTATTATTATAAAAAAAATTAGTAAAATAACTCTACTTAAGATACGATTTCAATTGTTTGTTTTGCTCAAATTATTTTGGAAGTTTCCTTCTTTCCTTCTTTTTTAATTAAAGGAAAGGGTATTCTTATGCCATCCATCATGTACCAAACTAATTTCATTATAAGAAGCAATATCAATGGCATTACAAAACAATTGAATATAAATACAATATAATATACGAGGAAAAGATAATGAATCCATATAACTTCCAAGACTAGGCTACCTCAACCAATTCTCTCTATGTCTTAAGCTAAAAAGTAACTAATCCCTTACTGAGTTCATGTCTAAAACCATCACTCGACCTCTCGATCTTATGGTACTCCATGTAGGTATTATGGTGGAAGAGAATATAGAAAGGTCTTGGAATAACCTCTCATACTCAAATATTGTCATATTTCCCTGCCTCAAAGCCAGAAACTCATATTATTTGTTTTTCGGATGTTGTCTCGAGTAGTATCTAGTTTCAAATTCAAACTAAAAATCTCCTCAAGTCAAGTTCTCGCTCGACCTTCTCTCCCTTGCCATGGCCCATCACAAATGAGCCTCATCTGATAATAATTGAATCACATAGGCTACTTGTACATCTACTAGAAACAGTATCTGCAAAAATGATTATTCAACCTTTTGTATCTGCAAAAATGATTATTCAACCTTTCATAGTCAATATAACTACCTCAGTATCCTCCTCCTCTAGAAAAGGTACACAACCTATCTCCCTCATATTTTTAACCCAATACACCATGGTATGTATATTTTCTCTAACCCCGGTAGTTGTCACTCCTACCATCCCAGACATAAAGGCCTTTGCAACCTGTTCCCACTAGGCAAGGTTTGGGTACGTCAATGTAACCCCTAAAAGTACTGTCTATGGGGGTCATTTTACCTGTACCTCTACAGCAGTCACCACTGGTGGTGGTATTTCAACTCTATTCGATGTTGAGATATCTCTAAGCTCCGACGACTCCCCCTGAATAGATTGCACCTATATTGAAGGTGCATGAAAGGCACTGTCAACCAAGGGGTCCTTATTTATTTCTCAACATTCTCTCTTTCTACATCTCTATTCTGGAAGGAGGATGGATTAGTTCTAAATCCATAACGGGTGCACACCATCCTCAAATACACACGATTCCACATTAACCACATGTCCACTAGATCATAATCGTGTTCTGATACCAACTGTAACAACCCATATATATATATAACAACCTCACTCATATGGCTGGCTACTTTACCCTTTACCCTCACTCATGTGACTAGTTGTTATATTTATCCCCCTCTTGTGGTCGTCTATCTTAACCAATAAAAAACAAAATACAAGGTTACCCTCATTCATGTGGCTAGTTGTTATATTTATCCCCCTCTTGTGGTCGTCTATCTTAACCAACAAAAAACAAAATACAAGGTTACCCTTCATTGTATCTTTTGGCCAACCTGATAGTAATGATACTAACTAGGTAAATTTGACCATGTAAACCCATGACACCAAATAGTCATGTTAACCTTATTCTAATTTTATGAATACTTCAATACTTTATTTGATATATCATTATTCAGTGATAATCATTGAAAATTTTAGAACATAAACAAGATTTTAAAATATAAAGATGAGGTGGTAGGCACCTATCTACTCCTTTTAGTGGTCTTGTTCTGCTAGCTTGTGGTCCTGCAATCGATACCCCTCATGTTCCAAACAAAGCCATCATTAACCATCATTTTTTAATACCAAGGATTGCATCTCATCATTCTTTACATTCACATCCATTACTTTTTCAATGTTTCTTTTCAACTTACAAGCATCATTATACAATTTGTATTTAAGATTTTCATATCTAATTTAGATCACTATTTCACATTCACATGATTACCCATTAACCTAAAATTTTTAGATTTTCCCAAGCTAAATACCTTAACCTAAACTTACCTCATCTTAGTTACTATGTATAGGACTTTAGATTTTCATTTTTTATGTTTTTAGGGATGCTCAAATAAGCTCCATCATACCTAATAACAAGGTTGTCACAACGGTCTTGCTTTAGTTTCTTGTAGATACTCTTGATCCCTCAACAACTCTACACCTAAAGCTGCCACTCCAGCTCCATTTATATCATTTTGGAGGGTTAATTAGCCCCCTAAACATAAAAGTTTAGGGTTGTTACAACAACCCTAAAGTCTCTAAAAAATAAGTCCCTCTAAGGCTATTTCAATCTTATGAACTAAACATCCATTGTAAATTATAGATCTCACTTCTCTTATAATGGCCAAAACTATCATTTCCCCCTTTAAGGTTTCTTCTTCATCTTTCATCATCATTACCTATAATTTTAGTCCTAAACATGTTTGTCTTTCTTTTTTTTAAGAAAACATGCTCTTCCTTTAATTTTTAATACTAGAATTTTTAAGAATCCAAGAAACCTTATCTTTCAACACTCTTTCATGCATTAACCTTATTTCCTTACTTTCTTGATATGTCAATATCCCTGATTACATACAAGAATTAACAAGAACCTCTCTTCAAGATTTCTTCTCTCAACCGAACTCAGGGATTCTTGTTTCTCTAAGTTTTTCTTCAATTTTCTTGTTTCTTTCTCTTTATTACACTCTAAAATTATTTACTTATTCAATTTTCAAAGGATCAATGATTGTTTCCCCAATTATTTCACGAACCCTAAAATTCAAGATTTGAGGTTTTTCTCATCTTTTTTCAATTAGCATACAAAACCCCATCCCATTTCATTATATGATGGTGGTAAGCCTAAATACACATAATTTTAATATAAGAACATCACCCCCCATAAAACCATGTTTGGTTGAACCTATAAATTATGTTTCCTTTAGGATTTTCTTTTTAATTCATGGAAGTTTCTTTCACTAATAACCTATAATCATTATTCCATGTCAGAAATTTCAAGAATTAGCAATTTCTCTCAAATTCTATATGAACCCTAATTTCACAAATTTTAGGGTTTTCTTATTTTGCTGAAGAATTGTATGATTCTTATTTTTGTACTTTTTTCTTCCTTCAAAACTTCATCTTCAATTTTACTTTTATCTTCCTCACTATGATTTGTTTTTTTAAAATAAATAAATAAACTCGGATGAATCTTCTAAACATGGGCTAAGGTCTTAAATTCGCAAGTTTTTAAATTCTTGGCTCGGGGTTAATTAAGAAACTCAATTTAATATTAAAGGATAAACTAAAAAACTATCAATTTAAAAAACTTGACAAGGCAAAAAAAAAAAAAACAATAAAAAAATGAGGATAAAATATAATATGTAAATATATTAAAAGATGGTGAAATCATAAAAATATAATCAATTTTAACAATTATCCTAAATAAAACAAATAAAAAGAAAAAGAATGGTACCAAATCTAAATATAAAAAAAAGACAAAGAATAAAATTGAAAAACAAATTCAATTCTATAAATTAATTTTGGATATCATAATATATTTGAAAGGAAAGACAAATGAATATTATATTTCATTTTTTTAGGAAAAAAAAAACAATGGTTTTATTGATAAGCTAATTACATATTTGATGGATAACTTACACCTCCCATACTCTCACAAATTTAGAAAAATATCATCACATGTCCTCTACTTTAACAATCACTAGTTCTGAATTTTTATTATCAATTATCCTTTTATTATTGCTACACCTTAGTAGTACTTGTTATTGTAGTAATAATTATTTTTTTAAAAATATATTAAGATAATATATAATTTTTTATTTTTTAAAATTTATTTTTAACACAAATATTTTAAAATAATTCAAAAGCATAATTTTTTTTTAAAAAAAATCATTTGACGTGGCAGAGTAAACAAAACACACCTTTCATCCAAAAGTTTACTAAATTAAATATATTTCTTTCTTTTTTATGGATTAAGTAAGACTGACTAAAGCTATTTTAAAAAGATGATTGAATAATATATATAATTATAAGGACTAGAATGACTTTGAGCCGTGGCCCCCTCCCATCCTTGAGTTAGGTTGGGTAAATTTTCATGTAAGACTTGAAGATTTATTTATTTATTTATATATATATATATATATATATATGTTTTTTTCTAAATCCTCAGAAAATAATTGTACAAATACCATGGCAATTTTGAATTTGACATGGATGAGATAAAGCAATCATGTTAACAACGCTTACAAATCCCAAAACAAGAGGCCCTCGTTTGGCAACTTTGGAAACTAGAAGGACTACGTCAAACAATACTCAAACATCATAAACTTCAACGTAATTTACCCAAAAAGAACAGAAAGAAAAGCACAGCGTTAGCAGTTTTGAGTGTTTGACATTTGACTACAAGTTCTAATTTGCAAAGATGGAGGAAACGATACCGTTTAAGAATCTCCATAGCAGAGAGTATCAAGGTCACAAAAAGAAGGTTTAACTCAGTAAACCCTACTTTTAACCCTTCTCTTAATTGGTAAATCGGGCTTCGATTCATGTCTTGATTGAGTGAATTTTTTTGGGTTTTGAAAGGTTCACTCAGTGGCATGGAATTGCACTGGAACTAAGCTTGCTTCAGGTTCTGTTGATCAAACTGCTCGTGTTTGGCACATTGATCTTCATGGCCATGTAAAGTACTTTCCCTTTTATTTCAAAGTTTGAAACTTTATGTTTTTTCTATCTTTAAAGCCGGGTTTGATGGAATGTAGATTAATGGGTTTCTTTTACTTTTTGAGATAATATGCTAAATTGTTATTTCTTGGGATTTTATTGTTGATTTTGATAGTTGTTTAGGGAGTTGTATAGTTGGTTGCTTAGAGATGTTTGTGTTCGATGTAGGGTAAAATTAAGGATATTGAATTGAAGGGGCATGCAGATAGTGTGGATCAGCTTTGTTGGGATCCTAAGCATGCTGATTTAATTGCAACTGCTTCCGGTGACAAGACTGTCCGTTTATGGGATGCTCGTAGTAAGTGAATGCTTTGTTTTGTGTAGTCATTGAAATGTTGAAATTTTGGAGAGCCTCATTTTCCTATTCAAGGCAATGTGAAGATATACATGCTACATTTTCTGCTTTCATCAATAGACTACCAGAGAAACAATATTAGTTTATGGAGCTGCTTGAAGGCAGAAACTAATTTAAAAAGAAACTAACTTATTACTGATTCACTTAACATCAGAAAGAAGATGCTCACTTGAGCTTTGGGTTCTGCAGGTGGGAAGTGCTCACAGCAAACAGAACTTAGTGGGGAGAATATAAACATTACCTACAGGCCTGATGGCACTCATGTTGCTGTTGGTAATAGGGTATGCCCTACACTGATATCTCATTTGAAAAAGTATATTCTTGTTTTTAGTTGCATGACCTTTATAGAGTTCCAATGCATGATCATCTTACTCCGTTGTTGAATTTGCTGTAGGATGATGAGCTAACTATACTGGATGTTCGGAAATTTAAGCCAATTCATAGGAGGAAGTTCAATTATGAGGTAATCTAGTTCTCTCCTATTTGTATCAGATTGCCTTAGACATATCTTCCCTAGGCTGAATTCCTTGTCACTCGATTTCTTAAGGGTCACAGAGGGAATCTTTTACTTCTGAGTGTGCATGGTGGGTGGGGGGGTGCATCTTACATCTTACATTAGCTGAGGAGAGAGTGGGCGGTGTGGAAGCATGGATACAAGGCCAATACCTGTTACATGGATTGTTTCTGAATCCCTCTCATGTCAAATACTTCAACACTCCAAACTTTCTTATTTATTTTTTTCTCTAGGTAAATGAGATTGCTTGGAACATGACAGGGGAGATGTTCCTTTTGACTACTGGGAATGGTAAGAATTATATTCCGACTATTGGAATTGCTTTTCCTTTGATGTTCTGAGCTAATTTTCATTTTGCTGCTTATGCTTTCAAGAACGTCATTACTTTTTATCCAATCTGTTCAGGTACTGTTGAAGTACTATCATACCCATCTCTTCAACCACTTGAAACTGTCATGGCTCATACAGCTGGTTGCTACTGCATTGCAATTGATCCAAAAGGAAGGTAAGCTTTCAAGTTGTATAACTTCTTTGTGAGCGATTCACATGTAACAACAACAGCTTGATACTAACAGTCTCATATAAACATATATGAAGCATGGAACCATTGATTAAACATCTTTCTACTGTGATAGATATTTTGCTGTTGGAAGTGCTGATTCCTTAGTCAGCCTTTGGAATATCTCAGAAATGCTTTGTGTGCGAACATTTACGAAGCTTGAGTAAGTGGTGATTATTTTTTGTTAGTATGCTGTGTATTTGGATGCTCCTCTTTCTCACATGACTTTGATAAAATGCATGATATGGCACGGTATAACCTTTTTGTAATCTCTCAGATGGCCTGTCCGGACAATAAGCTTCAATCACACAGGAGATTTTATTGCTTCTGCCAGTGAAGACTTATTCATAGATATTGTATGTATTCATGGAACTTCCTCACTTAGTTCTTTTCAATCTCAACCATTCCTTTTCTTCTCAAGAGTTATATGTGGGGTGGCATTTCTCCAGTTTGCTAATAGTTTATACCCACTCATTTAACTGCTTTCCACAGCCCATAATCAACAAGATACTGACAAGATTTCTGCTGTTGTTTCACAGTCCAATGTCCATACTGGGCGATCAGTGCATCAAATCCCATGCCGTGCTGCCATGAACAGTGTGGAGTGGAACCCCAAGTACAATTTACTTGCTTATGCCGGGGATGACAAGAACAAATATCAGACTGATGAAGGTATTGAAATTCTTACTGGATTTTTTTTTTGCATTAAAGCAGTTGGCGAACTTGTGCTCACTAACTGTTTGGTGGTTTGATGAAATTACCTTATTGTCTTCTCATGGCATCCATTGCAGGTGTTTTTCGAATATTTGGCTTTGAGAGCGCCTGAATTATATTAGTGAAGAAGCACATTGTTGTAGTAGCTTACATTTTTGGGATTCTTCAAGATTGCTGTATTCCCTGTTAAAGTTTGGATATGTTGACCTTGGATTCATGCAACTGTAGTGATCTCAATAGTATGCTTTTCTTTACGCCTCTAAATGAACTTTTTGGCAAGTTTTGTTACTCTCCATTTGTATGCGCGATTAAAAATATCTTATAGCATGAAAAGTCAGGCCAATCAGAGAAGCAAAATTTGAATTTCTGGATTGAAAACATGGAACTCTTTAATGCTTAATTTGGGCTATGGGAGAAATTTAATCAATTGACTCTCGAAGGGTGCGCATCTTGATTGTG
>Ga0325402_1003288_pt1 | contig 14537 bp, 8 predicted proteins | sample PopdelMetagenome_22_FD_207212 | JGI IMG/M metagenome (GOLD analysis project Ga0325402, IMG submission 207212) | Populus deltoides microbial communities from Bellville, Georgia, United States - Xylem-PdKOR-R3 | ecosystem: Host-associated > Plants > Phyllosphere > Stem > Wood/Secondary xylem... | reverse complement strand
GAGAAAGAGAGAGAGAGAGGAGAGTAAACGAAAAAAACATAGGGATACACACCAACCCGAAGCAGATGAGCTATTAATGATCCAATGAACTCATCAAAGTCATGTGTCTTAAGATTCATGGCTTCCTTTATAATTGTGACTTTAGGTTTCCATGCTCTAGGAAAAGATTTCAAAATTCAACCAACCATTTCTTCATTTGTGATCTTTTTCGTTAGGCTAAAAAATTCACTAATAAAAGTGATGAACCTAGTATGCATTTCTCAAATACTTTCATTTGGCTATATTTTAAAGAGTTCAAATTTTATAGTAAGGGTCATCAATCTAGAAACTTTTACTTCACATGTTCCCTTATGGGTAATTTCTAAAATCTTCCAAGGTCGTTTTACAATTCTTAACCTTACTAGACCCAACAAGATTAAGAGCATAAAAAAATACATTCATAGCTTTAGCATTATGACTATACCTTTTCTTTTGTTTATTATCCCACTCATTTATGGGTTTTAGAATAACCTCTCCATTTGAATTCATCCACTACTAAAAAATTGGAAAAAAGAAAAAAAATTGTTGATAAAAAATATTTCATCATTGTTTATCAGTAAAAATTGTGACAAACAATTTTGTTAGAAATTTCTTGTGAAAATATTGAAGAAATAAAAAAAATTCTTTGGCAATTTCATTGACATTTCTGACATTTCATATTGCTGATGAAATTTTCATAGATAATTTTAAAAGGAATTAAAAATCAACAGTCCTATCTTTTTAAACCCCCCCTTTCTTCTTTTTTAGTTCAATTCAAAACCTAGACCTAATTTCTTTAAATTTTTTACCGCCCCCTCTAAATTCAACTACCTAACCTGTCGACCCTGAGATAACCCACTACCAAAAAATCGATAAATAATAACTAAAATACCGAGGAATATTTCTGTCAGTAAATTTCTGAGTGATTTTACCGACGCAAATATTCCCTTGGTATATACCGAGGGAATTACAGTGGAAAAAAAAATTAAAACAAAGCAAAAAAAATGATGACGTGTCATTTTTACCAACGGAATTACTAACAGAATAAATTCGTTGGTAAACTGTGAACACTGTTCATCATGTCAATTACAAAAGGAATCACCGACGGAATTTTTCGTTGGTAATTTCCAGAGAGCTCTAGAACTGTTCACTTTCCAATTGCATTGTTAATTGTTCTTCTTTACAGACAAAATCACCGACAGATTGAAAAGTTGTCGGTGTTATTTGGCAGTTTTCTGAAAAATTCAATTAATTTAAAATTTCATTTAAATATTACAAACAGAATCACCGACGGATTGAAAAGTCGTCGGTAATTGTTGGTGGTTTCTGAAAACTTTTTACGAAATTGAAAATTTAAATTAAATATTACCGATGGAATTACCGACAGAATAATTAAAAAATGTTAATATTTAATTATCCATCGGTAAATTCATCGCTAACGCGTCCCAATAAAAAGTCTGAATCCCCTTATTTCACAAGAGACAGACTCATTTCTTCTTCTTCTTTTTCTTCTTCTTCATTATATGTAAAAAACATCAATATCTATTTCTTTCTCTTCTTTTCTCTCCTCATCTCCTTCTTTTCTCCTTCATGCTCGAGTATGTCTTCCTCTTCTTTCTTCTTTTATCCTCTTAGTTTTTTTTTAATTAATATGCTTTACGAAATGTTTTCTCTCTCCTTAGCTTCACTTGCAACTATATTAATGTAAGATTTTTTCTTCTTCTTTTTTCATGATTTTTTTCACTATATTTATTTTTTATTTAGTTTTAATTGTTTTTGTTCTTAATATTTGTATAAATGTTGTGAGATTTTTTTTTCCATATGAGATCAATTTTTAGTTGATTTATTTATAGGATTTTTAAATTTTTAGCAATTGCAACTTCATTTTTTTTCATATGAATTTTTTTAGTTGAATTTATTTTTTCATTTTATTTATTTGTTGTAAATTTGTTTGAGTTAATTTTCTTATTCTTTTTTCCAAGCATTTTGAGTATATATTATAGAGTGTTGATTTATGTTAATTTAATTATTTTATAATTTCTAAAATTAATTTTTTTAAAATGTTTTTAAATATTTTCCGATGGAATTTCCATCGGTATATCCCTCGGTAAATCTGTTGGTAATAAAAAATATTACTATTGAGGGATATATCAACAGAATGAAGGTGGTAATTTTTTTTTACACGTCAATTCCATAAGTAAATCCGTCGGTAATAATATTTTTTTATTACCAACGAATTTACTGACGGACAAAAAATTACCGATGAAAGATTCACCAACGAAGCATTTCCGTCTGTGATTTCGTTGGTAAATTAATTACTGACAGAATATGTGTCTTACGCCGATGGAAAAATTCCGTCGGTAAAACTGTTAAATGTTGTAGTGAGCTCTCTTTTTTTGTTTCATTTCTTGTCAAGCTCCATCATGTAAGAAAACTCATTCGTTTTTGTTGTAACTCTCAATTGTGTTTAAAGTTAATGTATTCAAAATTTGTTTGTTGAATTTGTAGTTTGTATGTATATTTAAGTGTTTTACTTGTTTTATAGTGATAATTGTATTGTATTTGTCGTATGTGTGCGGCTTCGCGACAATGATCCTTTTAGATTGAGATTTTCATGGTTTAGGTGAAAAGGACAAGGGTTTCTTGTTTTTTATTAATAAAAAAAGATACAATCGTCACCTAGTATTTTAATGACTAGAAACGTTAACTGGTCTCGGAGTCTGGATAAGATAAGCTGCATTGTTGGCTTGATAGCTTAGGTTGAGTCATGAGTTTATTAAAATAGTCTAGGTCTTGATTTAATTGAAGATATCATCATCTTGATAATTAAAATAAAATATACTTCGGTTTCATTAAATTTTTAGTTCATAATAAAAAAAATTATAAATAGAAAACACATTAGTAATGCTTCCAAGAATGTAAATCAGTGGTTCTATAAACTAGTTTTATGTGTAAAGCATAGCGAACTGAAAAAAATTCTTGAAGGAATTTTGATTTTTATGTGAAAAATCTGCAACACGAGTATCATTGAAAGGAATTTGAATATTTAGAGATTCACAATATAGTCAAGGAACTGAATTGGGGTTCCCCCTAAAACTTACTTTGATAAGTCAATTGGATATCCAGAAAATAATTTTCTAGTTTTCATCTTCATTTTATGTTTTCAGTCTAAGAATTATTTATTAAAAAAACATATTGCCAATTAATAATTTTTCAGTCAAATTTCGGACAGCGTTTGAAATATAAATGACAATAGATTAAATACTGATTTGTTAATCTAAAGTAGAGAAATTAGTGTTTCTTCTTGTTCAGAAAATGACAAGCACTTGTTCCAAAACAATAGCAATTAGTAAATTCTCTTCCACAAAAATTTTCTATTTCCTAAGAAACATTTCTACAAAATCTAAAATATGCTGTATTAGAAAATAATATAAATTATATCTTGAGACCTCATCTAACAGCTTAAGCTTTTCGGTTGAGATGGTTCTTTGACATGATACTAGAGCCTTGATGACCAAGTGGTCATGAGTTCAAATCTCACTACCCTCATTTATTTGATAAAAATCAAGCATAAGATAATATGAGTAAGTGCAAATTTCAAGCTTAAAAGACTTTCAGTTTAGAGAATATGTTAGAGAATAATATAAATTATATCATAGAACCTCATCTAATAGTTTAAGCTATTTGATAGAGATATTTCTTTGATATTTTGGGAAGGAGCACAGTAAAGTAAGAAGGTTTATCTTACTGCACAAAACAATTCGAGTATTAAAAGAAAAAAAAAAGGCTAACGGTAAGAATATAATTTTGTGTTGGACCTAATTAAAGTCAATAAAATATTTATTGTGACAAAGCTACAGAAGCATATGATTTTGATCAGGAAAAAAAAAATTCCTGAATTTTGTAATAATATGTGAGATGCTAGTTAAGTTCCTTGTCACCTTCGACAGTACATGGTGATTCGCTTGGCGGTATCAGAATCGTGTGCGCTATAAAGAGAGAAGGATATTTAGGTCGTAAGTAGGACAATTAGCATTATTTCTGTCAAGACATGAGTAGAGTCTACATGTTAAAATGTGGTTTAGATGGGTTACACTGTATGGTTTATATTCCTGTCCATCTTGGAACAAAATCAACTTTAAGTATTTGAAAAGTCCGGCAGCGATTATTTTTTAAAGTGTTTTTCGTTCAGAAATATATTAAAATAATATTTTTTTTATTTTTTAAAAATTATTTTTAACATCAGCACATAAACATACCCGAAAGAAAAAAAATATCAGTTTAAAGAAAAAAAATAAAAAAATTCATAATTTTTCAATAATACTTTCTGAAACCAAAATCACACATAGTCCAAGTAGAAAAAGTGTTTTACTATTACTAGAAATAGCTTTAGCAAAGGCACGCTAGCAAGGCCAAAAGACTAATTGTATGAACATGTCCTTGTCTTGTTTGTACCAATCACAATCCCACCTTTCTTTCTTTTTTATTCAGGTGATATCTAGGCTCTCTTTACACCTCAACGCACCCACCCACCCACCCACCCATGGCGCTACATATATGCCTCGGCAACCCATTAATCAAGACTTAAACATGATTATCTCGTTTGTTTATTTAGAGGTATTCTAATTTATAGCTAAGTTATTTTACTGTGCCTTTATTTAACAAAAACAATAAATCATTGTAGCAACATCTATAAAATATTGTTAATAGTCTTGTGATTTGTATTTTTTTTAATTTTACCCTTAAATAATCTTTCTTTTATATCCTTCAATATTGAGTTATTTTGAGAATTATATTTTATATTTTTTTATTGAGTTATATATCAGTCTCATGAATTTGATTTTTTTTATCGATTTATCCTTCAAGATTAGATCTGTTGGAAATGAGACTTCATTATTGTTTTTTCCATTTCATTTATATGAATTTATTCCGATCTTATTATCCAAGTTGAGGATTTAACAAGTTAACCCGGGTTGACTATAATCATTTTCTAAACCACTTTTTCTAATTGATTATTTTTTTTTATTTCATCCTTCAATATTGGGTTGATTAAAAATTGAGTTTCATAATTTTTTTAATTTTTTTTTCTTTGAGGTTATCTCGATCTCATGATTTGGGTTGCGGGATGAGCAATTTGACAAGGGTTAATTATGGTCATTTTTTGGATCCTTTTTTAATTGAATATTTTCTAATTGAGCTTTGTAATTTTTTTTAATTTGCTTTATATGGGGTCATCTCAATCTTATGACCCATGTCATGGGTTTGACAAGTTAATCTAGGTTGACTTGATTTATTTTTTAGTCCTTTTTAATTATTTTTTTTTCAATCCCTCCAACAACTCAGTCTTTTTTTTTTCTTAGGTTGTTTAGAAATTGAGCTTCATAATTTGCTTTTTGTAAAGTTATATTGGTCTCATAGATTTAGTTTTTTTTCCTCTCGATTTTAACCTTCAACATTAGATCTGTTGGAAATTGAGCTTCATAATTTTTTTATTTGTTTTTTATATAATTTTTCTTATCTCATGACCTAGGTCATCAGTTTAACAAATTAGCCCTGGTTGACTTGGGTTGTTTTTCTTAGTCCTTTTTTTAATTGATTTTTTTATTTCATCCTTCAACATTGGGTTAATTGAAAATTAAACTTCATAATTATTTTTTTTATTTTCTTCCTATAGAGGTATCTCATTCTCACAACTCGGGTTGCAGCTTTGAAAGGTTAATCAGGGGTGACTTGGGTAGTTTAATAAAAAAAAAAACATTTCTAATTTTATCTTTCAACATTGAGTTGATTGAGAATTGACCCTCATTACTTATTTTGATTTCCTTTCTATATGGTTATCACAATTTCATGACTCAGGTCATATATTTTACAGGATAACTTGGGTCGATCCAATATGTTATTATCTTAATTTTTAAAAAACAATGTCATCCAATAAATCATCAAATCAATATTTTAAAAAGAAATAATGTTCCTTTACTCTATTTAGTAAAGATCTAGTTGTTCAAGAATTTCTCTATAAAGGATATGTGAGAAGCAACCTATATATTGGAAAAACAATTCTACAAAGATAGATCTAGAAAGTTGCTTGGATTGTCCCAATCCACATATATAGACAAAATGCTAAAATAGTTTGGCATGGAAAAATTCAAGAATTGATACTTACTTATTTCATAAAGAATACGTCTCTCCAAAGATATGTGTCATAAAGCACAAATTATGAAATATCGGATGGAAAGGATTTTCTATGCTTTGATTTTGAGATCCATTATGTATGTGATGTTATATAAAGATCAGAGGTATCTTATGCTTTGAGCATAATGAATAGATATCAATCTAATCTAAGTGAGAGTCACTAAATGATAATTAAAAATATTCTTAAGTACTTAAAAGGAACTAAAAATGTCTTTATGGTCTATGGAGCACATGAAATAAAAGGTCATGATTATTTTGATTCTAGTTTTCAATTAGATATTAATTATAGTAAATCTCAGTCAATATATGTTTTTACTCTAAATGACGATGCTGTGAGTTGAAAAAGTTACAAACAAGAGACCACATCAGATTTTATAATTGAAGCTGAATACATCTATGCATTTGACACGGTAAAAAAGGCTAGTTGGATCAAGAAATTCATCACTATATTAGGTGTGGCTCCTAAAATTGTTGATCTAGTAGCCCTGTATTATGATAACAATAGAGTCATTGCACAAGCAAAGAAACCAAGATCTCATCAAATATCTAAGCACGTACTTAGATCATTTCATTTGATTAAAGAAATTATAGAAAGAAAAGAAATAAAGATAGAGTGAGTACCCACTAAAGAGCATCTTCTAGATCCTCTCACTATGGCACTATCCCAACACTTGTAGATCCTCTCACAAAGGCGTTATCCTAGCAGAAACATGATCACCATATAGAGAGATATGGTATTCGATACATGAGTGATTGACTTTAATTTAAGTGAGAGATTGTTAGTGAATATCTCATGTAGTCAATCAATTGGTTAAACATAACACTTATTTTATTCATGTAAAAAATATTTATTATTAATGAAGGCTTTTTTATCTTTACTATTCATTTATATTTGATTGATGAATCTAGAGTAAATATAAAGTTTATAGGATAAAAATGTCTTGCAAAGAAAATTATAAACTTGTTATAATTATGAGATTTTTATTGCATCAAAGCATTGTTCCTAAATGTTCTTGTTCATGCTCTATTAACACTAGACATTAATTAGAGTTGTTAAGACTTGTGCATATTATGTTTCTTTATTTATGATAGGAAATAACTACTCTTATAAGTCGAGGTATGAGAGATACTTGGAACTAATATATAGGTGTTTTGTCAGATGACATGTACACTGAACTGACCCACATGAAAATTCCATATGGATAGATCACTTATGTCTATGAAAAAGCTCATGTGACAGTTGTGTAAATGATCTTTAAACTTGAGATCACTAAGTTATCTTATATATGAAGTGTTATGTTTTGATCCTAACTACATGTTTTTCTAATTAAGAGTAACAAATGAGCAAATATTGGGTATAACATAAACTATACAAAAGTGTTTGAGTAATCAAGAGAATTCATCATTTTAGGTGAATTCAAGAAAATGTTTTATCTATTTTCAAATAGTATTGATTGTGAAATCTTTGGCCAGAGTGGAATAAGATTTGAAAAGAGTTTCAAATATTATTTAAAGAATCAATGACTATAGTGTTGAGAACAAAAAATAATTTAACAAAGTAAACATATTTCATACTATAATGTCTAAATCAGAATATTCTTGATGAAGGAATATTAATTACATTAAGAAATTAGTCACTAAAGAGTTAAGTTAAACCACTTATGACTTTTCTAATATTTGGGTACTCATGACAAGTTGCTAGACATCATACTTGATTTTCAAATATAAGTACATCAATAGTTGAATTGATAATAAATTAAATTATTTAATTTAATTTATTTTGGATTATAATTTATATTTGATCCAACTTATTTTAAAACTTATTGGGTCACATACATAAGAACCATTGGTCATAAATTAAAATAGAATGATTAATCAAGTTTGACTTGATTGTAAATAAGTTTTAGAAATTATGGACTAAAATATAATTAATACAGTGGATTACATTTCTTGATATAGAAAAAAAATATAAGTATGGACTTAATTAAATAATTTCTAAAATTATCTCAAAATAATATATGTGATATTATTTAAGGGATAAATTAATATTTCATTATTTTTAGGGTTTTCAAGTTCTTTTATAAGTAGTGTCGCACGTGTGCGGCGTCACGGCGAAAACATCCACCCGAAAAAATGTTATTTAGTTATGTTTAATGTGGAAAATATGGGAAGACAAGGAATTCTTGTCTTTTATTAGTGAAAAAGGAATGGGAGTCGCCAACTAATATTTTGGTCACTAGGAACCCTAACTGGTCTCAGAGATCGGGTACGAGGACTGATTGTGTAAAGGAAAGGTATTAAAACCCCAAATACACCCTACCTAAGGTAGGTTGCATTGTTTTATTGTCTAATAAAATCTAGGGTCTTGTCGTGTTTGCATCTCGGCCCATGCGGCTAGAGTGGAAGATAGTAGTATCAAGAAGAGATATTTTAACTCTAAAATTTATGAATGATAATAAGGTGAAAAAATATAATGGTGAAGAAGAAGATGATGAGATAGTCATGTTAATTGGACATTTCACTAAATTCTTTAGGTATGATAAGTTTGGTGGAAATCAAAGAAATTTTAGAAGAAAAAAGTTGACAAGGAAGAATGAAGCAATATGGATGCCATCATATGCTATAAATATAAGAAACTAGATCATGTGAAGTATGATTGCTCAAATGTAAAAAAAAAAAAGGGATCAGAGTTCAAATATAAGAAAAATAGATTAAAGGCATCTACTTGGGATGACAAGAATGGTATGGCAACCTCTTCAAGTGATAATGATGATTTGAAATTGGAGAAATTAGTCAATCTATCTTCGATGGCTAATATTAACATTAACAAATAAGAGATTTATTTAAAGGTAAATAGTAACTTGATATTGATGAGGTAAATAAACTTGAATCTTAATTACTTTTGATGAATTATAAGATGCATTTGATAATTTTTTTTAATAAATATAAAAGGGTGCATAAGAATACTTCAAAGTAAAGTTGATAGTATTTCAAAAGACTTTGATGTTTTGCAAAAAAAAAAGGATGCATTGTTAACAATGAACATTGGTTTTAAAAGGCCATTGATTTCCTTTCTTTGAAAAATAAATCTAATCCATGGAATGAAAATTTAGTTAAAGAAAATAAGATTTCAAAAACTCAAGTTATTGATTTAAATTCAACTTTAACTAAATTTATAAAAGGAAAGGAAAACCTAGATAGACTTTTAGGTAATCAAAGATGCATGTTTAAGAAAAAAAAGGTTTGGGGTATAAACCAATGAAAAATGAAAAACTTTACTCAAACTTTGTTAAAGCATCAATATCTTTAAGCATATGTAATTCGTATGGATAAAATGGTTTACATGAAATACATTGCATGCTCATGATTATCTAAACTAAAACAAAATATATTTGGGTGCCAAAAGACACATTTACTAACCATAGTGAACCTATGAGATTATGAGTACCAAAACCAACATGTTAAGATCTTTTCTTGTAGAAAAATAAAGACAATTAGTATTTGGATAACAGATGTTCAAGATATATGATGGGTGATAAATCCAAATTCACCTCTTCCAAAGAAAGGAATGTCGGACATGTGATATTCAGAGATGATGCCACAAAAAAGGTAAAAAGTATTGGTAATATTGAACATGTTTTACCTTTTGATTATTTCAAATATAACTTTCTTAGCATTAGTCATTTATGTATTGGGGTAATAGAGTTATTTTTTAGTTGTTACATTGCGTGGTAATACTAATTATTGATAAAAAAATAATTTTCATAAGTAAAAAACTTAGAAACACTTATGTGATTCATTTACATGATAATAATTATAATGGTAAGTGTTTTGGTGGGCTCACCTTATATTTGACATAGAAGACTTGCACATGCTAAAATAGAATTAATTTAAAAGCCATCTAAGAAAAAGCTTGTAAGAGGACTTCCACAACTTTAGTAGAAAAAGAATGTGATTTGTGATGCTTGCCAATATGAAAAGCAAGTCAAAATCCCATTCAAAGCCAAGAATCAAGTCTTTATAATTGAGTACTATAACTTCTTTGTATGGACCTATTTGGTCGTATGTGTATTTCAAGTCTTTGTGGTAAAAGAATCGCATTTGTCATAATAAATGATTATACTAGAATTACATAGGTTTTATTTCTTGTATAAAAAAAATGAGACACTTCAAGCTTTTTAAAATTTTTACAAAAGAATTCAAAATGAAAAAGGTTGTTTGATTTTCAGAATTAGAAGTGATCATGATGGAGAATTTGAAAATCATGCATTTGAAATTTTTTATGAAGAAAATGGTTTTAAGCATGAATTTTTAACTTCTAGAACTCCATAACAAAACAAAGTTATTAAAAGAAAAAAACATTCACTTTAAAAAATAAAAAGAGCTATGCTAAAAGGGAGAGGAAAATGGGTTTATATGGGTTGATTGACTGGACAATAGAGTGAATAGTGTATACTAGGGAAAATGTTAGAGAAGAAGAGGAGATAGTCACGGGTGGTGGCTACTTTTGATCTTTGTTCTAGTGGTGGTTCAGAGTTGAGAATGACGAAGGGGAGGGCCGATTCATGTGTGGTTGGAAATTGTTACTAGTTGATGAGTTGTTGGCGTGGAGGTTGGTATTGTGGTTTTGTTAGGGAAGATCAAGGGTTGAAGATGATAGCCTTTTTTTTGTATAGCTGATGACTCCCTTTGTCAATATAGGGTTAGGGTGTTGGTTAATGTTGGCTGATGACATGGTTTAGGTATAATGAGAGAAAGGTTTTTATATGTGTGTGGAGGGGAGGTAGATGGCTGCTAGGGTTTTTTTTTTGTTATTTTATTTTTTTGTACCCCTTTTTTTGTATATATAACCACCTATTTATAGGTTTTTTTTTTAATCTTTTTTCCTCTCAATTGCTTGGTTCCCAAGCAATCTAAATTTCCTTTGGTTCCTCATTTTCTTTAGTCCCTTTATCCATATATTTTTATTTTTCTTATTTTTTTTGTATTTTTTTTCTTTTAAAGAGGTAACATCAACGTCGTCTCAATGAGAAAAATCAACAATTTTTAAAACGATGTGTTAAATGCTGAACGCGTTCAAAAGAAATTTGAAATTTGAATTTTTTTTAGACGACGTTGAAAATGCTGCAAATAACACAAATACATCAAGAATATATTTTTAATTTTTTGTATGTTGAAAATATTTAGAAAAACAAAGAGGTCATAAATTGGGTTACAATATGATGTGTCTAACCCTTTTAATACTAAAAATTCTAAAGATGTTGGTGTAGATGTTATCTTTAATAGGTTAAAAAAGTTAAGGTTGATCAAAAAAAAGATTTTATAGTTATGACTCAACATAATCAACATGGGCAAGGGAAAGCTTCCCAAAGTTATTTAATGACCAAAAAAAACTTTTTTAAAATGCTATAATTAGTGATCTAATGAGTGAAGTAAGACCAAGAACCTCTATGATTAATCAAGTTGGTAATAGTGTTTTTATTTTTAAACTTAAACCTAAGAATAATGATAAAATCTTGAGTGATGAGTATTGGATACTCTTAATACAAGAATCTTAATCAATTTAAAAGAAATAAAAAATGGCATTTAATCCATGGGCTCAAAGTTTAGTCCATTATTGAAACCAAATAGGTCTTTCATAATAAACTTGGAGAAGTTATCTGAAATGAAGCTCATTTGGTTAGCAAAGGCTACAACCCTGAAAAAGACATGGACTATGATGAGACTTATGCCCATTAGCTAAAATGGAAATAATTTGTATGTTGCTTGCATTTACTTGTTTTAAGATTTTCAAACCTTTTCAAATGGATATAAAAGGTGTATTTTTAAATGGATACATTCAAGAAGAAGTTTATGTTAAGCAACCTCCTGATTTTGAAAGCCTTAATTTTTCAAATCATGTTTTTAAACTTGTAAAGGATTTGTATGGTTTTAAGCAAGCTATAAGAGCTTGGAATGAGAGATTAAGAATTTTTTTCAAAAATTTTTAACAAGGGAAAAATTTATTCAAAATTATTTATAAAATACAAAGAACATGATTTCATCTTTGTGCAAATTTATGTTGATGATATTCTATTTGGTGCTACTTACAAATCTTTGTCTAAGGAATTTAAAAACTTATGCTTAAAGAATTTGAGATGAACATGATAAGAGAGATGACCTTTTTCCTCGGAATATAAATCAAGCACGGTATAGGTGGACATTAAGAAATATCAAGGTATGGTTAGCTATAAGGAATTCCTGGTTTGAATTCAATCCTAACATTGACAAAGTTCTTCAGGAAAGTGACAATGACAAGGAGGAAAATGAAAAGAAAGCATCCTCTCCTACCACATAAAGTGATCCTTCCGACTATTAAGCACGTTTTCATCCCTTTGTGCAATCATCTCATTCATGCTCTAACTTACCTTCATTCTATTTTGAACTTATGCTTTTAATACTTGGTTATGTAATATGTAATATGTGTAGATTGTCATTTGGCTATTTGTAAACTTTATTTATGGATCTATTTGCTTTTGGTTATGATTTATTATGGTCCTTATTTTCCTCCCTTTTTGATATGACAAATGAGGAGAAAATTGTAATATTATGATGATGTGCAAAAAAGAGAGAAGATTATGATTTGTTATTACATGCTTATGATTCGTGATCGATGCATGATGTCTTTGAAAATGTGGTTTAATATATGCATGGTTCATTAAATACAAAGACAAAATGAATTTAAAGATGCCTAAACTCTTTTTAATGTAATCAAGTTTTTATAGAATTTAACCTAGCATAATAAAATAAATTTTATCCAAAATATTATTATTGTCAAAATTCATCTTCCACAGAATTTCAATTGCCAAAACTTGTATAGTGATAAATATATGATGAAAAATCATTTTATCATATATTTTAGTATTATCATTCAATTTATTTTAAAATGAAGAGTAAGGATTTTTATCAATTCTTCGCTAAAAAAACTCATCACATGTGTTATTACACTTTTATCTATTTTTATCTAAATTAACAAACTTGTAATTTTAGAAGAAGTGTGCTCAATACTCAAGTTATCTTTACAACAACTATTTTTCTCTCAAAATTATAGATATAGTTGTTTCTAATATTTAGAAGAACACTTGACACTTGGATGAGCAAAAATTCTTTACCCTTTTCTTCTTCTTTGTGAGTAACGACCAAAATGAGTTTTCTCCTATAAATACCCTCTTGATCTTATGAGAAAATTCTCTCAACATTTTTATGCTCTTACTCTTTTACTATATTACTCTTGATACTTTAATTCTTCTAAAGTTTTTATTCCTCATTTTATTCTCTTAAAGATTTAATCCCTAAATTTCATCAAATTTGTCTTTCATATTTTTGAGTTAGATTATAATTCTATAAATACTTGAACTTAATTCTTTGTAATCTTATCTTGTGAAGTGAGATAACTCTTATGAGAGTTATAATTATAATGACAGTGTAAGTGGCAGTTGAACTACTTGGGTAAGTTTTGGTTGAGAGTCATTAAGTGATAGGTTTAATCTTGAAACTTGAAAAAGATTGTGATAAGTTTTAATCTTGATCCTCTAAAAATGATTCTGTAGGGTTTTCTAATATTGATCCTGGAAAAAAATAAACATAATGAATTGGTGTATCAAAATGAAAATTATCATGAATTTTGAGTTAGCCATATATTTTCTACTTGTTTTAGATTTTAGTCTTGTATTTTTTAATTTTTTTTATTTTAATCATAATCTCAAGCTTAATTTTATCCCATTGTATTGTAAAATGATCTAATTGAAAGAAGAAAAAAAGTTCAAAAGTTTTTTTTAAAAAAAAAACCAGTGAAGCTCCATCAAGTTATCTAAGTACTGTTTTAGTTGTAGTAATGAACATACGGATGGGGGGTTTAATTAATAAGAGTTCTTGAATTTTTTTAATAAAAAATATAGTTTCATTAAAACCCAAAACAAGTATAAATTAATATATTGTAACTTTCACAAGACACATAATTTTTTTTTTTTTTTGAATCCTTAGAAACTTAAAAATTCAATACAGAAACAAAAACTAAATTCAAATTGAGATACGAGTTATCAGTTGAAGATTAATTTATTGTCTGCCCATAATTTTATGGATTAAACTAATTATAACTTGAATTTATTGTAGACATTCAGCGCTTTGATTATCTTGAAGCCCTTTGGTTAGTTAACTCTTATCTAAATATTTAAGTTATTACTTCATTAATTATTTCTAGCAAGAATCCCCTTATAATACTTAATATATCTTTAGAACCATGCGATTTATGATTCCGCCCCCCCCCCCCCGGGGGGCGGGGCGGGGGT
>Ga0325402_1003283_pt1 | contig 14549 bp, 7 predicted proteins | sample PopdelMetagenome_22_FD_207212 | JGI IMG/M metagenome (GOLD analysis project Ga0325402, IMG submission 207212) | Populus deltoides microbial communities from Bellville, Georgia, United States - Xylem-PdKOR-R3 | ecosystem: Host-associated > Plants > Phyllosphere > Stem > Wood/Secondary xylem... | reverse complement strand
AAGTATAATATGAACTCAACATGGACTTCAATGCTTAAATCCTAAACAAGTTTGCTATTAACATGTCTTAACATTTTTATCTTATTAATCCTTAATACCTTGCTTGTTAAATGGTTAATCTAGATTTGTGTTGTATAACACTTGGTACATCAAATACTTGATCCTTCATAGTCTTCGGCCGACATCGTTATTATGAGAGGAACTTGATTTGTTGTCAACATAAGTTAGCATTATGAATATCTGATAAAATTTATAAGTATGGTGTTACGTAAATAAGATGATTAATATGATTATGTTGATAATTTATAAAGAATTTATACTTTACTTATCTCTAATACTATTAGTGGATCCTCTAACCTTGACATTTGTTTTTATCATTGTTTAATCTTTACATTAATCTTCCATCTCAAAGTTCTCATTAATTTCTTCCTCTTCTTCTTTATTAGTATTAGTAGTAGTAGTAGTACTACTACTACTACTACTACTACTACTACTACTACTAATATTGCTATTATTATTATTATTATTATTTACATTCTTGTTATATTTTATGTACTTTAAGTATGCTCTGTGTTTGATCAAGGATCCTGACATTGTTGGTCTTGCCTTATTTATTCGCATCAGAAATCTGTTTATATTATATAATATATCTCTTTGATCTTTTCATAAACTCAGTAAATAGGCTGGAAACCTATGACTCAATCTTTTAGATCATTCTCAGGTATAACAACGCCACGTACTGAGTATTATTATTATTACTATTACTATTACTATTACTATTACTATTACTATTACTATTACTATTATTGTTACTATTATTGTTGTTATTATTGTTGTTTTTGTTGCTGTTTTATTAATTATAATTTATACAATTAATCTCTCTGTGGTTCAACCCCGGTCTTGCCGGGTTATTTATTACTGTGACACTCCTGCATTTGGGATAAGACATCAACTCTTTGATCGTGTCACATTGCAAGACAGTTTTCAAAATCTACATTTATATAATTTTATGATAATTAAAAGGGATATTTATAATAAAGACAATGATTTAAATTCTACATAAAAAAAAATATTGGTAGATAAATTTTCTTTTTCTTATTCATGCATCTTTTTTTATTTTTATAAAAATATATATTTTTATATTAGTAGCATGTTTTTTTTTAATAAAACTAAGCAATTAAAATTAATATTCATAAAAATTTTAATGATTTGAATTAAGGTGGAGAAAATGTAACTCTTCAATCTAAACTCCTTTCCTTATTCATGTATTTCTTTTTTGTTTTAACAAAAATATTTTTATAAGAAGTATTATTTTTTAAACAAAACTTTATCATAATCTAAAAAGTAAGTTTCAATAAAAAAAAACTATGACTCAATAATTTCTACACAATTATAGGAAAAATAAAAGAATAATTAATATAAGAAAATTATGTGAAAAATAAACAATAAGCAAATAAATATTTTATTCTTCTTGAATATTCATGAACAATATATTTTTTTTAATTTTGCATATTATATTTAAATATAATAATTCACAAAGTAATTGTTAATATTATCATAAAAGTTATAAACTTATTTGAAAAATTATAACATAATTGGATAATTTTTCAAATATCATTTTAAATTTTATTTATAGTGAATTTTATTCTAAATTAAAAAAACTAAAAGGACTAGGTGCTTGGGCCTAAAAGGCCAAGCCTGCATGCCCAACTTTTATTCTTTGTTTTTTTTTAAATGGTGGACAATAATTTTTTCAAAAACACATTTAGATACAATATTAAAAACATAATATAAACTTGAATCGTATTATTATAAAATCATATTACGGCTCACACCAAAAGTAAATGTAAGCTAAATACCTTCTAATTCCATTTTGAATTGGATAATTTCATTCATGGTAATGTCTTGGTTACCATGTCTTCCAAATAGCTAGCTCACTCACTTTATATATGGAAGAATGGTTAAACAATTAACTACATCCCACTTTCACACTAAACATAAGTCCAAACTAATGTTTAAGAATCAAACCAATACCAGAATATTATTTAGATTCTCTTTTAGCCATTTTGGGTTTTTTAGGCTAATTTGGTTGTTCCACCACTATTATAACCCAATTTTAGATTCTGTAAAATTATCATGTTCTTTTTTTTATAAAACAATATGTTGGACAAGCGACTCGATTGGAAAGAACAAGATAAAGAGGGATCCAAATGCATAAACAATAAATGCAAGGACCAAGCTAGATCTTTGACAATATTAGAAACTCAATGGCACCCTTGAAGCATCTAAATGTGAAAAACAATACAAATTCAAGGTTAACTTAAGTGAATATTAGAAAATTTTGCATAAACTTTAAGTTTGAGAACTTAATTAGATTTTAATAGGTTGATTTGATTTATTCATGATCCTAATTAAAGATTTAATTAGGTTTAAAAATAAGTTTTGGCCAAAATTAAAAGAAAATTGAAGTGCAAGGACTTAATTAAATTTTTAATAGGTTAAATTAATTTTATTAAGGATTTAATTGGTGAAACATTAAGTTTGGAAGCCTAATTTGGGTTTAATTAAGAAGATTGGAATTTTGAAAGAACGAATTTAATTTTTACAAGCTTAATTGGATGAAATCAAGGGCTTGATTGAAAAAAAGTTACAGATTGAAGGCTGATTAAGGGTTAAATTGAAGAATCTCAAAACCAAGGATCAAAGTGCAAAAGACGTTTGAGTTCAATGACTGATATTGATGAAATCATTGGTCAATTTAAAAGAAATTGAAAGTTTGATGATTGATAGGGGTTGAAATTGGATACTTTGAAAACCAAGGACTGAAGTGAAAAGATGATCAAATTAAAAGATTTAAACTAAGGATTTAGGGGTGCAATTGTAAAATTTGAGAAGTTTCTAGGTCAATTGAGGTTGCATATGCTTAATTTGGAAAAAAAAGGACTAATTTGAGATTTACCTAAAATCCTTTTTAAAAATTTTAATTTTTAAGATTTAAACAAACGACATGTCACTCAGATTTTAATGAAGGAATAAGTGACACGTCGTCCAACTTTGTTCACTATCTTTTGTAATAGATGAAGACTGATCAACATGCCACATTTAGGCTAATGAATATGACATCTTTGACGACCTCAGAGGTGTCACCCGCCACTATTCAATTGAGAAATATCTCATCTACAAGTATCAATTATCATCATCACATGTTTGTGCCTTGTTTGACTCAATAAACTCGACAACATCTTATCCCTGATTGGCATATTTAGGCTGATCGAGAGTTTATTTTCTAATCAATAAATGTAGAGTTATATACCTCCAAATCAAGCGTGGTTTGATCCCTATTGTGGACCTACATCCCCTCTATAAGATTTAGATCCTTAAATGAATCTTTTGTGTCCCAATCTTCGCAATGACCTTGACAAAGTACCCAATTTAATCATCCATAATTGAAGACAATTTCACCATTACAAAAAGACTTTAAAGTTATTTTCTCATGTGTGATTTCTTTATATAAGAGGACAAAAGGGAGCTAAACACCTTTTATTTCCAAAGAGAATAGGAATATTCTTTAATAAACTATTGGTAAAGACCATCATGGTTTTGCCATTTTTGGTTTTAGTTTGTTTGTAAAAAGCTGTTTGCTCTTGAGCATAAGAGAATAAGGGAAATTTGAAGAAGAAAACACAAAGAGAAAATAAAAAAGGAAAACAAAGAGAAAAGAAAAGAGTCTTTGAATTTTATTTAGAAAAGATATAAAGAAATAATATCCAAAGGGTGGAAAAAGAAATGTATAAATCATGAGTTGGACAGAGAGGTAGAAGAAGCAAGAAAATACAAAAAAATAGGACAAGAGGGATGAAAATAACATTGCGTGCCCTTGAATATTTTTTAAACTCTTGTAGAATTGTTTATTGTTCATACGTTATATTTTAGTTGCTAGTACATGTGTTTAAATGCATTTATTCATGTTTCAACTAATATACATATGTGTGTTTAAGATAATGTTTGATTCATAGTTTGTTGTTTTAAAGTTGATATTTGATATTATTAACGTTGTTCAAAAGGAAGTCCAACATAATTTAATGCATCTATAGTAAATAAATCTATTTGGACTCCTTTTATTGTTTCAACAAAGGTACAATTACATGTTGTTCTTGGTGGAATGATAACTTACTAGAGTGGCGACAATTAGAAATGTATCTTATAATCAATGTAACAGTGTTTTGGTTAAGGAATTGCATTGTTTAGATTTTGAGGTTTGATTTGGCTAAGCTACTTTTTTTTTATCATTTTTTCTGGTTTCTTTAAGTTTTTTTTTATGGTTTTAGCAGGTCAGGAGATGCATGCCCAAGCTAGCCTTGATATGTTTACGCTTTGCTTCTAAAGTTTAGGCCAATTCTAGGTATAAACATTTTTTTTAGGTATGGTTTAAATGTTCTCAAGCTAAAATTCTTAATTTTCTACAAATAGATGTTTTAGCTTGACTTTTATACTTCGATAAAAGGTGATACTTATACATGTTTATTCTTTGTTATTTGTTTGTCTACTAATTGCCTATTTTGGATCAATTGATCTTCGAATGTTAAAATTTGTGTTTTTGGCTGTTGGGCTCGATTTCAAGCTATTCTTGGTTTCTTGTTCTTATCCAATGCATCATTCCGTTTCAATCTTCCATTCTCTATCTATCTAAGTTGTTCAATGATTGTGTATTTAAGTTCATCAGCATGTTCTTCATGTTCTTAGTAAAATTCAAGCAAAAAAAAAAAAAGAACCTTTTGATCTTTTTTCTTGCAAAACTAAGAATGGATCTTACTTTTAGGCTTTTATGTTTTGGCCTAGGAAGCCTAATCTATATGACTGAGTTGAGTCCATTCAGATAGGAGCGTTTTTGGCATGCCAAAAATGTTCAAAAGATTTTTTTTTCTATCCTTACGACGTGTTTGCCTAACAAGACCTTAATATAATTTTTAAGCTTTTAATTTTTAGCTAAAGACATATTTAGCAAACATGCCATACTAATTTTCCCGACATTGTTTTTTTTAGTGTTTGCCAAAAAACCCTAAATGATTTCTAGAAATTCTAAAGAAAATTCAAAGACCATTTTTAAATTATTTATGGGTCTCTTGTATGTTTTTTCAACTATTTTGTTTAATATTTAGGTTCTGAAATTATATTGTAAGATACTGACTCAATATTAAATATACTTGCTTTTCTTTAAAATTTCAGAAAAATAAAAAATTTTCTTATTTTAAAATATAAATAAATATGTTTTTATTTATGTGCAGGTCAAATTCTAAGAGTTTTCATGCATTTGTTGTTTTTAAATAAAATAAATTGCATTTTTATCATACTTTAAAAAAAATACAAAAATCAATTAATAGATATCATAACAAGTTTGTGATTATCCATTAGAATTTGACAAAGATTTCAAAAAACACCATAAGAATTAATTTGTTTTATTAATATTTGGTGTATAAATTTTAAAATGTAATGTATATTTCTATATTAAATTAAATGAATTGAGAAAAATGAAATGTTAGGCATTAAGTGTAAAATTAAATTGTAAAATATATCTCTATATATTAAAGAAAAAAATAAAAAAAATACACCATTAAAATTTAGGCTTTAAAATAATTTATGTTATAGTTTGATAGGGTAAATGACTTTCTTACCAAGAAAGATTTTTTTTAAAATATTTTTTTAAAAAAACACATTAAAAAAAAAAAACTGCATTCCCAGCATTTGTGCCCTTTTCTAAAGTAAAATGAACAACTAATGATGATTTTCTTTAGTTTATTTTATAATAATTATAATTATAATTAAAATTGTAATTGTAAATAAATGTAATTGTAATGTTTGATAAAAGTTTACTCTGTGTTTATAACAAAAAAAAACATCAGCATCGCCCCCAGCACAGCATACCCATCGTAAGCATATGACAAAAAAACTCCCAATAATCTATCCGTGGATATGGATAGATTGCCTAAACACCCAACCCCCATTAAAACTGTGGCTTATCTTCTCTTTCTCCCATTGATAATTTGATCTGATCTGATATCCATCCACTGCAGAACCTATAATCCTGCCCTGCTTTTTAATATTCCAAAACAATTTCTTTTCGATTCCCGCCAAAATCAAATGCTTTCTTTTTCTCTGCTGCAAATCCCACACCATCTACCTCTACCTCCCTTGACCGAACTCCCACACCATACTTATCCACTCTCCAAAACCCTTCATTTCTCGCCAAAACAACGACTTCCTGGACAATTTCTCTCCAAAAAACTTTGTGGGTTTCTTTCGATTTCGAATTCTTCAGTTTCTCCTTCGCCAGAAGATGGTTTTGAGGTGGAGTTGGGTCGCCTTTTGGACTTACTACCCCAAGAAATGAGAAGAAGAGTTAGTGAACACCCGGAGCTTCTTGACTTGGTTGAGGTGGTTATGGATTTGGGTAGGAAGCCACTAGCGAGATTTCCATCTGGGGACTTTGTTCTATCTGATTGCCCCATCACTCTTCAGGATCTCCAACATGCTACTTCACAGGTTTTGAATTGTTTTGTTATTCTTGCCTTCTAAGTTCTTGATAAAATGCGCTTATAATTTATGTTAGTTTAGGATGACGTTGTGTTTTTCTAATTCAATGTTGGGTAGAGGATATTATTTAGTTGAATGATAAATGTTTCGTGCTTGTAAATTGTAATCACAATTTTGTAAACTTATGACATCTCAAAATTTTCCAGTGTTATGTCTGTTGAGATAGCATCAATCAAGTCAGCTTTTTGAGTGCAAGGAAAGTCATTTAAATTTTTAGGGCTTTCAGTGATATTGCAATGCTGAAGCCTAGTAGATTGTCGTGGTCGTTACTTATTAAATTGTTGACATTGTATTCATTGACAAGTTGCTCTTGAACCTTAAACTACCAGATGATAGCGACCGAGGTACTAATCACACATTTGAATTATTGACTCCCCATTTTGTGGTGAGTTACTTGTTTGGCGATGTTGTTGGGTTTGATTCTAAGATTGTTTTGCTGAGACATGCTTTCCAGTTCCCACTATTTGATCATAATAACTGAGATAGCTAAGAACACAACAATATACATAAATAATAGGCTCTTGTTGAGAGGAAAAGAGATGTAAGGATCAAAAGACTAGTTGTTTATTTTTTCTAGTAGTTTTCAAGGATGAATTAGTGGAAATACCTTATTTTCTGTCAAGGTTTGAACCATATAAGTCATTTTATTTTCTTTGGAGAGCATCATTAATCTCAACTTGATGGCAAGATCACATCTCTACAATATTCTTAACTCTCAAAATTTTGAAAACTTTTCTGCTACCACGCTTTATCCTTGACAAATCTTAGGTTCGTATATATTTCACATAACTAGAGATAAAAAAAGATACAAGGGTAATATTGCAATGCCCAAGTAACTCATTGGCCTAACAATGCCGTGCAACATAGTCCTTTCCATGTGGCGAAAGAACTTAAAAATCAAGTTATCGATAGTGGATTAAGTAGGTAGTTACGTACATGCTCACTTTTCCTTCTTTTTCTGATGACCTGTTCTTCAGCTGTTGACCTAGCAGGATTCTACTGGTGGTTTCCACCTGCTAACTAACTTGTAATTTTTCTCTTGAAATAGACAAAAGTCCAGTGTATAAAGCTGAGCTCTAAGCTGTTAATAATAGGTTTCTAAGGTGTGTACAACATTACTTTTCCTTCTGTTTCTGATGTGGGGCTGTAATATTTCAAATGTTGCACCCCTCGTGACATGAGCTAGATACAACAGCTCCACTCTGTGTTTCTTTCACAACAACATTATTGGTAGCTCGTTTTGTCGTCATGGAATGCATATTCTTTGTATACTCTAAATTCTTTTCGTGTTTTTACTCAACACTCGAATACATTGTGTTGAGGATTCAACGAGATCTATTTTATAATGTTTGTGATTCAATTTTGATAATATATTGTGATTGATTTAGTGTTTTTGTTATTTCATTAGTAGTTTCTTTATCATCATTGTCTTTGTTGTCACTACTTTAAAGGATTTGAATAATAGTATACCATTCTTCATAATTCTTAAATTATCAATATTGGCAACATTTGTTTTTGAGAAAGTAAACAAAAAATAAAGGATGCTTTGACTGTATTTCCAACATTTACTAACTGAAAAGAAAAGAAAAAAGTTCTAAGTTCTACATATTAAGTGTGACAAATTTAATTTTCAGAATTAGGAGAAGAGAAATGAGTTGATGAAATTTGAAGTCTTGAACCATTTATCAAAAGTTCAAGGAGCATAATTTCGAGTTTAGTTCCCAAAGGAGAACGACCTCGATTCTTCACAAAATTTTTATGATCCATTTTTCAAGCATTTCCCTCTCTGCTTTTTTATTTTGCTTAAATTCCTGGTTTGAATTTTTTTTATCTTCAATAGCAATATTTTAGTTAAGCTATCACTACCTCATTCTTCCATAATATATAATTGGTTTTTTTTTTCTCTTGATTAATCATTAATGGTAAATAGAGGCTTTTGGCTTACTAGAATGGCGTAGTGTAGGTTGGTGACTTTGCTATTGATAATCGAGCAGGCATCAGCCAAACATTGCATCGCATTAGTGCCATAAGAAATCGAGAGGGCCAAATCATTGGTCTTACTTGTCGTGTTGGTCGGGCAATACCAGGCAGTGCTAGTTTGCTGAGAGATTTAGTTCATGATGGTGCTTCTCTTTTGTTCATTGGTCCTCCAGGGGTGGGAAAGACTACAATTATCAGGTTAGCTGTTCTTGTCTTTTATGGAAATGATATGATTCCACACAAAAGCTTCTATTTTGTTCTAAATTGTTTTCTGCATTGAGTTGTTATGCATTAAAAGAAATGAGCAATTGCCTACGTTGTAATTAGGTTGAGGAGTGTTTTGAGCACTGTAGTGAACTACTGACTCTTGATTATTGAAGGTTTTATTTAGAAGAAGATAATGATTCTTATTTTATTTCACCTGAATCTACTTGCCTGCCTAATTAAAGTGGGCATGCTACTTTTAGATGTGAGACTTCGTTAGTGAATTGTGTCCTAAAAGAAAAGGCGTCTCATGTTAGTTTGGCTTTAAACTATGTCACAGTCCCATGTTATAAAGAACCATGGTCCTCTACTTTTAGAGCAATGTATAGTAGTTTTTGTTTTGGAAAATTCAGTATTCTTCTATAGGTTTTTGCTTTCATAAAATCCCCTCAGCTAACTTGTTCATGTTTCTTATGCTTTTCAATTTCTCAATGCCCCTTATTTCACCACTACTGTTGACTCAGACCATCTTTGCATTTGTTATTCATCCTTAAATATTTCTATGCAAATGTTTTGTTCCATTTCTGAAGACATCTATTATCTTGGGTGTGGGAAAATAGATGAAGTTGAGATATGCTATCTTTTGCTTATATTTTGTAGCAGGAGAGAATTTTTGTTGCTGAATTTAATATGTGCTTAACAGTGGTGTAAACCAGTCTTACTCAGGGATTTGAGTACCGAGTTTGCATCTGGGCTGTTCTAATAGTGGATTTTTGCTACTCTTGGTGCATCCATCATTCTCTAGGGTGACCTAAAATCCTAAGTTTTGCAGGGAAATTGCTCGAATGCTTGCAAATGATTACAAGAAACGAGTGATGATTGTTGATACATCCAATGAGATAGGAGGCGATGGTGATATACCTCATGCTGGAATAGGCAATGCTCGACGGATGCAAGTTCCTGATTTAGATATGCAACATAAGGTATAGGCTGGAAATGTGTGATCTCCTTTATGGGCCTGTCTACAGTGCATATGTTTTCATGAAACAAAGTTGACTAGCTGAAGTTTGATAAGAAATGTTGTTAATGACATTAATAGATATTTCAATTATAAAGTGACATGACTAGCATTAATTAAGCATATACGCATGTTATGCCCTTGGGAAATGAAATCTCTGAAGCATATAACACTATTGTTTAGTAATTGGCATATGATCATTGTACCACTACAATGAGCAATGCATGTCATTTTTTGTTCACAACATGATTTTATTGTTTTTACTTCCTGATCCGGAGACCTAGATGTGTTATTTTGTCATTTTATTGTCAGCGGGGGAAAATGCTTACAAGTTTCTAATGTTTAGGTATTAATAGAGGCAGTTGAAAATCATATGCCTCAAGTGATTGTGATAGATGAAATTGGGACAAAACTTGAAGCAATGGCTGCAAGTACAATTGCACAGCGTGGGATTCAGCTAGTAGCCACCGCTCATGGAATCACAATAGAGAATTTGATAATGAATCCTTCTCTGGAGATGCTTGTTGGAGGAATACAGGTGACATTATTTTTTTCAATGAAGATGAGTAATTGGTTTGTGTATTTGCTATGCTATATGTCAAGGGCTCTAATTTTTATGTTGTGATACATGGAGCGTGCAAACTGTCATATGCTAATAGTCCCTAGTGCTATTGGGTGTTGATTGTGAAATTTTTGAAATAAAATGAACTACAATGGTGTTACTGTGATAATGGTGTTTGGATGCATGCATTGATATGTTCAACATGAAAGTAAATTTCATCATTGCCTCGTTTTTCATAAAAATGTTATGGTATATCAAATTAACTAATCTAACCTTTGAGATAATCAATATTTTTTCGTACCTGATGAAATGATTCCTTATTGGTAGACCTGTAAAAATGACCCTATCAGCTATATCTATGGTTGAGAATGATCTCAATACTAAACTCCTCATTTGTATCAAGTTAAACTAATTAACTTATTGACCTACTGCCTAGATCAACTTATAATTTTACTCATATAATGTGAAACTACTCAAGCTCAAGTCTAGATGGGCTCAATAAAACTCAAGATGAGTAGCAATACAGATGAACCAAGTTTTGGAAGCTTAAAACTTGACTTAACTTGTTAAATCACTAGGCAATTGTCTTTCTTGGTTTTCTTAGATACTGTTGAAGTATGTGAAAGGGATCGCTGCAATATTGATCCAAGTTTCTTTCTTGGTTTCCTCTCCCACCTTTTGTCTTTCTCGTTGGTTTTCCCATTTTCTTTCCCTCCAATACACCCAACTTAACAAAATGGTCTTGTCTCTACATTAAGACACCAAAGTTTGAAAGAAATTAGTGTTTTTTCTCCTTTTCTCCTTTAGAGACCTCCATTATATAGTACTTTATAAGGCTGATTTTCAACAATTTGAGGGTTGATTTACAAGGCATTAATCTACTTAAATAAGGGTTGATTTGCATCAATTAGGAGCTTGATTCACAAGGCATTAATCTATCTACATAAGGGCTGATTTATATTAATTAGGAGGCTGATTTATAGGGATGATTATTAGGAATTAATGTCTCTAACTTTCTACCATTTACATCTCCCCTTAAATTGATGTTTGTAAGTCAACCAACAACAATTTGCCAATGAAAAATTGATGTCGTTGACAGTTTACTAATCATAGCTTAAAGACATTAGCAACCTAATAATCAGTAGAAATACAAGGGAGATCACCTAACAGTCAAAAGCTTCTAAATTTGAGTGACAATCAACCTTGATGTGCTTGGTATGTTCATTGAAGACAAGATTGGCTAAAATATGAATAGTGCTAATGTTGTTAGCATGTAAAGTAGGATAAGACTCATAACAAGTTTCTGATATAGAGTTGGATTAGAGAGGTCCCTTTAAGCCTTTCTATACTTGACATTCACCTCCAAAGAAATATCGACTGAACTAGTCTCCTCCAAACTAGCCAAGGTGGATAAGACTTTTAACAAGTTTTTGATAAAGAGTTGGATTAGAGAGGAGGTCCCCTTTAGCCTTTCTATACTTGACATTCATCTCCAAAGGAGTATCAACTGAACTAGTCTCCTCCAAACTAGCCAAGGTGATAAGATCTTGGACATACTTATGTTGGTCCAAGAAAATCCCATTGGATAGAGAATGTACCTCCAAGCTCAAAATATAGGTAAGATGACCAATATCTTTCATATGAAAAGATTCATGCAATATCTTTTGAAGCTTTGTAATTAAAGGAATGTCAGTCCCAGTCATGATAATATCAACCATATAAACTAAGAGAAGAACAATACCTGTAGCTGCTTTGTGGAAGAAGAGCAAAGCATAATATTGACTTTGTTCAAATGAGAAGTTAAGCAGTTTATAATGGAACTTCTCAAACCAGGTGCGGGATGCTTGCTTTAACCCATTTAAAAATGTTTAAGCTTACAAACATCATGTGAAGAGGAGGTAGTCATACAATAAGGAATTATCATCTAGTTCTTTTTCTTTGAGGTCCCTATGAAGAAAGGTGTTCACATCCATCTAATGCAATGACCAAGATGGAGAGGTGCTGGATCAATAGCTTGGTTTGGGGTAGGATTAGGTGCCAGAACATGATCTTGAGGAGGAGCATAGGAATTTAGAATGGAACCAGATTCACGGTGATGACCAATCAGGTGGTCTAGAAGGTCTAGTAGTATGACATAGAGGTGTAGCTAGATCAATAGCTTAGTCTGGGGCAGGGTTATGTTCCAGAACAAGATCTTGAGGAGGAGCATAAGAATTTAGAGTGGAACCAGATTCATGGTGATGATGTGTTTTGTTGTAAAATAGAAGATTTTATGAGGTTGTCTATAAATTTGGTGGTATTAGTCAACTCCTATAAATTAAAAGCCACTTCTAATTATGATATATGATTTGATTTGGTTTCTAATTTCATGTCTTGTATTCTCCTTTAAATAGAAACCTTATACAAACAATTTTGATTCAAGTCAATATACTGATTTCCAGAGAATGCTTGAGAGTTAAAAAAATCATGTAAAATAGATAAGGTAGGAGAAAAAGACTTTAACGTGATTTGAATGAAATATTGATTTTGAAAGAAAACTACATTCCTGGAGCGCAGATTCGACAAGCATAAATATCATAGCACACAACCCTTTTGATTGATAGCGTAATTCAAAAAAATACACTTGACAGACTGTGCACTAAGTTTAGTACATTTATGAGGTGGAAGATGCACGAAACATATACAACCAAATATGCCAAGATTAAAGCAGGCAAGATAATATTTAAACAAATTATAGAAAGGTAAATTATTGTTTAGATTAGGAGATGGTAGTCGATTGATCAAATGAGTAGTAGTGGAAAAAACGTCACCAAAAAACGAGAAGGAACAGAGGATTCAAGTAACAAGGTTCTTACCACATCAAGCAGTTGTCGGTTGTTTTCTCTGCAACACCATTTTGTTGAGGAGTGGAAGGATATGAACATTGTGAGAACATTCTTTTGCTTTGAAGAAATTCTTGAAACTTAGTAGATCTATATTCGCTCCTAAAATATGATTGTAAGATGTTGATACTAGCTGAGAATTGAGTCTCAATAAGACCTAAGAAAAGTTTGAAAAACATCAACGACTTCATCCTTAGATTGAAGAAAGTAAACCCAAGTGAAACAACTCTAATCATATGTGAATGTTACAAAGTATTTGAAATGAGCATGTGAGACAACATGTGACATTCCCTAAATCACTATGAACAAGATCAAAACAACATGATGCCCAAGATGTATGAGTTAGAAATGCCAAAACTTTACTTTTACCAAGCTTGCAACTGGCATAGTTAAACTGATATCATTAATAAAATAGGACTCGATATTACCTATCAAATCAGAATTGAATAAAGTACGGAGTACATGAGAATTAGAATTAGGGTGGCGCCTGTGCCATCCTTGATTATCAATTCTAACAGCATCACAAGCGAAAAATGAAGATGGAAATTCTTCTCAGTAACCCTCAAGCAGAGTAATTCTTCTAAGTAAAACAAACACAAACAAAATATGACTTTTTAAAAGACATGATGTACCTAGCAAGAATAAGTCACAAAGTAACCAGTAAACCCGAGAGGGGCACAAAGACGAAAAGAATATATCTAAGAACACCAGGTCTGAAACGAAAGCAATATGACCGAAAGAAAAATAGAAGAAAATCCCAAGACAAGAATAAAACTTCAAGACAAAGTGAAGAACTAGTGTTGCTCAAGACAAGAAGAAAATCCCAAGATCCTAGAAAGCAAATTTGCTAGAATGAACCATAGTTTGGAGTTGTGGCTCTAATACCATGTCAATAAGACACAAAAGTTTGAAAGAAATCTATGTCCTTTCTCTTTTAAAGATCTCCATTATATATTTTCAGCAATTAGAGGGCTGATTTACAGGGCATTACTGTACCTACATAAGGGCTGATTTACATAGATGATTATTAGGAATTAATGTCCCTAACTTTCTACCATAACATCTATAATTTGAATTAAGGAGAAAATATTGTCCAACTAGTAAAAAAATAAAATGAATGATATGTGTTGACTAACACACACACAAAAAAAGCTCGCAAACAAAATTGCAGCTAGTGATTAAGTGCTTGGTCCCTTAAATGAAAGCATCAACATATGGTATAAAAGTGCCTTACTTTTTATTTTTTGATCCTTGTCAATTATTGTATTTGAATAGGTATGTCTTCAGCTTGCAATCATATGATTTGATTTTT
>Ga0325402_1003279_pt1 | contig 14565 bp, 11 predicted proteins | sample PopdelMetagenome_22_FD_207212 | JGI IMG/M metagenome (GOLD analysis project Ga0325402, IMG submission 207212) | Populus deltoides microbial communities from Bellville, Georgia, United States - Xylem-PdKOR-R3 | ecosystem: Host-associated > Plants > Phyllosphere > Stem > Wood/Secondary xylem... | reverse complement strand
GGACACCATCTATCTCCACATTGGTATGATATTGTCCACTTTGGGCCTAAGCCCTCATGGATTTGCTCTTGGGCTATACCCAAAAGGCCTCATACCAATGGAGATATTTGTCCATCCTTATATACCTATTATCCTCCCCATTTCTAGCCAATGTGGGACTTTGGTCGTATACCCAACAATCATTACTTAAATTTATGGAAGTGGATGAAAAGATGAAGGAAAGATATAATTTGCTTGAATGAATATTATTGACATTATATCGTGTATTTGTACAGCAAAATATTCTTACAAGTCAAGAATGAAAAACTATATTACAGGAATGAAAAACTACATTACACGGTGTCAAGCTATAACATAAGCATTACAATAGGAAGATAATATACACTGATTATCTATTACTAAATAAAGAGAATATTAAAGTTTAACTTCCTAATACTCCCTTTCAAATTAGAGAGTGAATATCTTGTACTCCCAACTTGCGAATCATAGGAACAAAATTCTCCTTACCTAAAGGCTTGGTCAAGATATCTACTAGCTGGTGTGCAGAACTCACATATCTTGTAATCACTGAACCATTTTAAATCTTATCTCTAATGTAATGGCAATCCATTTTAACGTGTCTAGTTCGCTCATGAAAAATTGGGTTGGCTGCAATGTGTAAGGCAACCTTGTTATCACAAAATAACATAGCTGATTCATGATGTGTTAGTCCCAAGTCTCTTAATAGATAGCGTAGCCATGTCAACTCACAACAGGCTCCTGTCATTGCACGATACTCTGCCTCGGCAGAAGAAAGATAAACTGTTTTCTGTCGCTTCGACCTCCAGGATATTAATGACGGTCCAAGAAAGATGCAATAACCTGTGGTGGATCTCCTAGTAAGTGGACAACCTGCCCAATCCGAGTCACAATAAGCCCTTAACCTGAAGTCACTATTCAAAGAGAAAAATAAGCCTTGGCCAGGTGCACCTTTCAAATATCGGACAACCCGAAGAGCTGCCTCTATATGAAATTTTCGGGGTTGATGCATAAATCTACTCAAAACATGTACTAAATATGTTATATCTGGCCTCAAAACAGTCAAGTAAATTAATCTACCAACCAATCTTCTATACTTACTCGGTTTTTTGAGCAAATCACTATTGTCTGATAATTTCAAGTCTCGTTCCATAGGAGTATTATTTGGGGCTGCACCTAACAGACTTATATCCTCAATGATTTCTAATGCATATTTCTATTGGGAGATAAAAATCCCTTTCTTAGAAGCAGAAACTTCAATACCAAGGAAGTACTTCAGATTACCCAGGTTTTTAAGGTTAAAACGACTATGTAGGAATGTCTTAGTGGCAGCAATGCTAGCAGGATCATTTCCAGTAATTAGAATGTCATCTACATATATTAAAAGAGCAGTAAAGAGCTTGCCTTGTGTTTTGGTGAACAAAGAGTAATCGACTCGAGATTGAACGAAACCAGCAGAACAAATAGCCTTTGAGAACTTAGCGAACCATTGGCGAGATGCCTGTTTCAAATCGTACAACGACTTATGTAAGCGATATACCAGATTATTCTCCCCATGTTGCTGATGCCTAGGCAGCAGAGACATAAATTTCCTCAGCCAGATCGCCTTGAAGAAAGGCGTTGTTAACGTCCATTTGGTGTAAATACCACCCACGAGCTGTGGCTAAAGCAAGCAAGCAGCGAACTGAAATAATCTTGGCAGCAGGAGAAAATGTATCCTGATAATCGATGCCCTCCAGTTGAGTGAAGCCCTTGGTGACTAACCGTGCTTTGTACCTCTCAACAGACCCATCTGATTAGAACTTGACTTTATACACCCATCTGCAGCCAATATGAGTGTGACCAGCATGAAATAGAGTAAGAGTCCAGGTGCCGTTGGCCTGGAGAGCCTACAACTTGGAGTTCATGGCCTTCTGCCACTCAGGATGAACAATGGCCTCTGAATAAGACCTAGGCTTTGTTATTATACCGAGTTAAGGAACAAAAGATTTATATTGAGGCATATATCTGTGATATGAGAGATGTTTAGCCAGAGGATGACGAGTACTTTTAGTCGGACCCAGCGACAATGAGGTTGATTGGGTGGAGTAAACATTGTTGCAGATAAAATCCTTGAGCTTGACCGGCGGACCGGTTTGGCGACTAGAGCGACGGAGGGGAATAGGATCAGGAACAGGGGTAGGCAAATGGGAAGGTGGAATTGACGAGGGTTCGGATGATGGAGCAAGTGAAGAAGATGACGACGAAGGAAGTTCAAAGGAAAGAAACGAACGGTTGGGTGAAGGAGGGGAAGGGGACGTGTGTGGCGTTTCTGGAAAAGGAGAGGAAGGAGATGCAGGTAAGGAATTTGGTAAAGCAGGAGGCGTAATAGTGTTTGACAGAGAAGCATTTGGTGTTGGAGAAAAAGAATTGGGCCAGGCATCATTAGGGAAGGAGAAATGGGCTTGATAGATGCATAAGGAAAAGAAGTTTCATGAAATTTGACATCATGGCTGGTGAAAATTTTTTTAAACGACAAATCAAATAATTTGTAGGCTTTTTGTCCAATGGGATAGCCAATAAAAATCGAAGGAATGGAACGATGATCAAATTTATGGGAAACACGGACATTAGTAGCATAAGCTAAACAACCAAAGACACGGAGATAGGAAAAAAAAGGTCGTTTGGAGTAGAGAAGTTCAAAACGGGTTTTTAAAGAAAGAACTGGAGAGGGCAACCAATTGATGATGTGGACGGCGGTAAGAGAACACTCCCCCCCAAAAAATGGGTAGGGAGTTAAGCTTGAAATTTTAAAGCTCGAGCCACCTGTAAAATGTGACGATGTTTTCATTCCATAACCCTATTTTGTTGAGGCGTATAAATGCAAGAATGTTGAAAAATGACCTCATGATCTTGAAAAAATGAACGTAGTGAGGTAAATTCCCCACCATTATCATTGCGAAAAGTTTTTATGTGAGACTCAAATTGAGTTTGAACAAAACTGAAGAATTTTTTTAAAAGTGATTGTGCTTCATCTTTATGTTGCATTAAAAATATCCATGTGAAACGAGTAAAATCATCCACAATGGTAAGAAAATAATGAGCACCAGTAAGAGAAGGGTGTCAATAACGACCCCAAATATCACAATGAATTATTTCAAAAGGTTTTAGTGAAGAAATTGTACTAGGACTGAAAGGTAAACGACTTTGCTTAGCCAAAGGGCATACAGGACAAGTATTATTTGACTGAACTGGAAAATTTAAAAAATTCATGGCAATAAAACTTAAACGGGAAGATGATGCATGGCTTAAGCGATGATGCCAGAGATCGGTGGATGAGATGGTAAGGTTGTAGTTCGGCTATTTTGTGGGTGAAGAGGAGGTGTTTACTGAATTCTTCGTTGCAAGTGCCGCCAAATAATATAGACCATTGCGTTGTTTACCCAAACCAATCATCCTCCTCGTAGCCAGATCCTGTAAAATTCACCAATAAAGGAAAAAAGGTTATTGAACAATTCAGGCCTCTCATCAGACGACTAACTGATATCAAATCAACTTTGAAAGTAGGAACATATAGCACATTATGCAAATAATAAACAGAATTCAGAGGCAACGATCCTTTCACAACAATATTAGCTTTATCTCCGCTAGGTAACATTACAGGAGGTAATGAACAACTTTTATTTTTGTGGAAAAATAATTTAGATGACGAAGAAATATGATTCGTCGCCCCGCTATCAATGATCCAATTGCAGGAAACGATGTTAGACAAACCTGGCTTGGTCACAACATTGGCCTGAGAGATAGAATCGTCACTTTTACTAACAAACGACAAAAGTTGTTTCAACTGATCCTCTGAAATCCTAACAATCTGGTTGCCACCAATTTTAGAAGACCCCGCGGCAACATTATTCACTGCAGGCTTAGTTCTGTTGTTGAATTCTCTTGAGCTGGAGTTAAATTTAGCCTTTGGATGGCCCACTGGATATCCATTTAACTCATAACAGGTTTGGATCCAATGTCCCATTTCTCCACAGTGTTAGCAATTGGGGCATCCTCTGCCTGTGCCTGGACCATGTTGTCGTCTTTCTTGCCTAAAATTTTCAGGCTACCTCTCTTGCGATCGTGATTCTTGTGACCTGTATGGACAGTTGGATCTCTCATGTCTGACTGGGTTGGGTTTGCTTCGAACTGCCATAGCTGCACTGCTGCTGGAGTCAATTGTAGCGTATGTTGAACTCAGGAGGCATTGTTTTTCTTCTTGAGAAACAGAGGAATACGCCTGCCGAACTGAAGGAAGGGGATTCATCAGGAGAAACTGCTCGCGAATAGCACTGTAAGAGTCATTCAACCCCATCAGAAATTGCATCATTTTTTACTGATCTTGTTATGCCCCGTGTATTGCATTATTGTATGAAACCAATTCATTCCATAGACCTTTTAATTTGGTGTAGTAGGTAGAAACAGAGAGTTGTTCTTATCTGAGATAAACAATGTCTCGCTGAATCTCGAGGATACGAGGTGCATTGCCTTGAGAGAATCGCTCAGGAAGATCTTCCTAAACCTCATGAGCAGTAGAATAATAAATCACACTATTTGAAATTTCCAGACTGAGATCATTGACGATCCAAGAAGTCTTTTTACTGTCCTTCAGCTCACGAAACACTATTTTATTTTATTTTTGTCTTTATTTAATTTTATATATTTTTATTGAAGATTAAATTTTATAATTTATTACGATTTATTTTTTATGTGTTATCTTACTCTCATGATCGTGTTGTGGATTTAATTGATTAACTCAGTTGACTTAGATTTTTTTTAATTGTTATTTTTTAAAATTTTATCGTTTTACATATAGTTGATTAAGAATATAAGTTTTATAATTTGTTTCAGTTTTTCTTTCTATGAGATTATCTTATGATTTTTTTATTTACATTCTATGAGATTATCTCGGTCTAATGAGTTTTACAGATTAACTCGAGTAGACTGGTAATTTTATTGTGTTCTTTTTTAGATTGATTTTTTTTTATTTCATCATTCAACAATATACCATTTTAATTTTGATTTCTATGAGGTTATTCCAATCTCATGACCCGAGTTGCGTATTTAATAGGTTAACCCGAATTGACTTGAGTTATTTTTTTAGTTTATTTTCATGAGGTTATCTTGGTCTCGAATCCAGGTCATGAGTTTTGTGGATTAACCCGTGTAGACTTGGGTTTTATTTTTTTTATTCTTTTTCAATTTTATCTTTCAATATTGAGTTGATTATGAAATATATTTCATAATTTATTTCAATTTACTTTCTATGAGATTATTCTGATCTTATGAACTAAGTTATGAGTTTACCAGGTTAACTCTAGTCGTTTTTATATCTTTTTTTCTACTTATTTTTTTAATTTCATCATTTAACATTAAATTTATTAGGAATTGAGTTTTTTAATTTATTTTAAATTGCTCTGTATTGTATTATCATGGTCTCATGATCTAGATTGTGAATTTGTCAGGTTAACTCATGTTCAATCGGGTCGATTCAGTATGTTGTCGTCTCAATATTTTTTAAAAAAAGTTGTTTTAAATTTTTTAAGCCAAATTATGTTTTCATTTGTAGTTCCGATTGTTTTTGGATTTTCCAAGTCAACTAGATCTCGTTGGGTCAACCCCTGCTCAATTTGTTTTTTTCTACTAGAAAAATATTAGTAGAATTTAGATATTTTTTTATGTTAAAGAAAAATTGATCAAAGAAATAAACGGTTGATTATTGAGTCTAATGATCAATTCTTTTTGAAGTTCTGTGAAACATCATCCATTTTAAGAACGTAAACTTACATTTTTTTTTTTACACAAAGTGGGAGACGCAGCATATAAGTTTTAATTGCTCTTCTTGTTTTATACCTTCACAATACTTCTATTACTGACCTGACAAACATTCTGAGTTCCGCAAGAATATAATGTGCAATTTTGAATTCAGTCGTTATGCAGCTTGTGTTTTTTGTCTTGAGTCCAGCACTTGTTGGCAGCAACTTGGCAAAACACATAACATTAAGAAGCTTGCCTGAGCTGTGAGTTTCTCTGGTAAAATTTTCTGGGCCTATTTTCTTTCGGTGTGGTGTGTGTGTGTGTGTGTATGTATATATTCCCTTCCTGCTATTTCCCTAAATCCAACTTTTTTCGAATTATGTAGGTGGTTCATGCCACTAAATGTTCTCATCACCTTTGTCATTGGCTCGGTGCTTGGATGGTTACTTGTAAAAATCGCCAAAGCTCCTAAAGGTCTTCGGGGAGTGATCATGGGATGTTGTGCTGCCGGTAGGTTTTATTATTTTGGCTAATGGAAGGTGTATATATGTCTACAAATTTTTGGTGTCCTTTCTGGATTATATTCTTGCAAAAAAAAAAAAATTGTTGATTCAACATAGTCTTTTGAAATAAGAAAGCAGAGTTTAATTATTCATTGGCATTGAGCATCAGTAGTTTAATCAATTTAATCAGGTTCTGATCGTATTCACTTCGAATCAAAGTTGTTCTTACAATTTGTAATTGATATTCAAGATTTCTTGCCAGATATTCTTCCCATGCCAATGAGGTTATCTACTTCGTTGGCTTGTCATCCTTCAATGCAAACAATCAAGTTTTTGCATATTCTCCCTACTCTGTCCTGTCCTGCTCTTCTTTTTTCCCCTTCCAAGACATGTAGACCATCCCACCTTAGAGAAGAGGCAGACATTCTCTTTCCTGGTAATGAAATGAACACAAATGAATGTGAACCAATCTTGCTATCCATCTTACACCTTATGCTCTGATGAAACAATTTGGAAGCTCTAATCAAATTATAAGGTCCATATATCACACGTCAATATTCCTTCTGTCATTTTTAGATTGAACAACTTCCTCGTTACATACACCTTGTTATTCATTGAAGACTTTCTATACATGCTGCCATTAGCTCCGCAGAGATCTTTTTTTGATAGTATCATGTGCAACTAATCTTGACAGGGTTGATTGGATAACGCCTAAAACCTATCTGTCAAGAAGTTTTCGATCCACTTCTTCCATCTTATCTGGCTTTTCCTTAATAGAGGAAGATTATACTAGTTGCTAGTGTAGAGCGATGAAATAAAAGAGAATAAGAAGGGAGGGAAATCAAACACCCACATAACACCATAATTTACATGTTTACGAATAGTTCTGTTGGACAGCACATCCACCAACCCTGGAGTTAGTGAGAATATATACATACACCCACAAATGGGTCAGACTGTGAGCCCAAGTAAATGAAAGAAAAACCAGGCTCTACGATGATGGCTGCAGCAGCACTATATTTGTCTCAATAAGTCAATATCAAGAACCAATGCTCCGTGCTTTCATTATATTTTGATCTTTTATTCTTGAATTCTAGTTTATGATAGGTGTTGATGTGAACAGGAAACCTGGGCAACATGCTTCTCGTAATTGTTCTAGCTGTCTGTAAAGAAAAAGGCAGTCCATTTGGAGTTTCCGATGTCTGTACCGGCAATGGAATGGCATATGTTTCACTCTCTATGGCAGTATGACCATTGTACTTTCTAACTTGAATTTCATCCAAAAGTTGTAATTGCTTAAACTTCTTTGTAGTTTTTTCTTTGATTTCAGATTGGATCCATCTACATCTGGTCATATGTGTACAATATTATTGTGCGTATATATTCAAGTAAAGATTCTGATGAAGCCAAACCAGATGTCTTACCGGAGGGTGCAGAGTCTGCTGGAGAAAGAAATGAATCTGCAAAGTGTCGCACAGGGCCCCCACTTCCTTCAGAAGATCCCTCACTTGGTGAGAGTCAGCACTTGCAGCTTGCGAAGGTTGTTTGAACCTCAATATAATATCTTCTTTTCTCTCTTTCCTTGTATTGTTCATGTTCATTATGGGCACATTTTTGCGTTGAAAGGTTTCACATGATCTTATCACTGGCGGCATTTTTTTTTCCTTTCCTCTTTCTTCATTGAATAAAATATCATCATCTAACCTATCAATGTTTCTTGACAGGTGCCATTTCCAGAAAACATCAAGAGAAGCTTTCTAAAGTTCATAAAGAAACCCAGTATAAGGAGATTGTTTGCACCGGCAATTATTGGAGCGGTATGCTTACGGCAAGTTCTAATTTTGGGAAGTTATTATACATATAGGATCAAATCCCTTGCATGAAAATTTTCTCTCCAACATTGCCACGAAACAGGCATTAGCAAGCAGCTTGTAGATTTTAGTCAGATTTTTTTCCCACGTTAGTTTCCTGGCCACGTTAAAATATTTGACATATATAGATCAAAACATAACTAACATGCCGCATTACGATCCACTGCTGATGTGAGGATTGATCCCCCTTGTTGTTCTATTTTTATAGATTGTCGGATTGATGATTGGTATCATCCCTCCATTCCGAAAAGTACTAATTGGTGATAGCGCTCCTCTTCATGCAGTTGAAGACTCTGCAGACATGGTTGGGTCAGTATCCTCTCTTTGATGATATGAAGATTCCCAAGAAAATTAACAAGAATCTTTACTTTTATTTTCAGCTACCTAATTTCCCTAGCATTCTTTCATGTTCGCAGGAAGGCAGCCCTTCCAATCATGACTTTGATTTTGGGAGCAAATCTTCTGAAGGGTAAGCGTGACTGTTCGATTTTTGTATCCCAACTGGCTTGCCTTCTCTCACTAGTTGCATTGTTGAAAGCATGGAATAATTATCGCTGTCGATGTTCTCAGGTTTGAAAGGCTCGAAGATGCCACTCTTGGTGATTATTGGTATAGTGGCCATTAGGTATATAATTTTGCCGATTTTGGGAGTAGTTATCATTAAATATGCAATCCATGCATTTTGGCTTGGTGCCCTCAGATCCGTTATATCAGCTGGTTCTTCTCCTCCAGTTTGCACTTCCTCCAGCAAACAGCGTAGGTGTGTTAATTGTCATTGATGAATTATATACCCTTATTACAAGATCCCCACAGAGCTCAACCATGTCTATGCACGTTTGGGATGAATTTGCTCCTAACTTGTTCTTTCGGCACCGATTTGGCAGGTACATTGAGCCAGTTATTTGGAGTTGGCCAAACCGAATGCTGTGTGATCATGCTATGGACCAATGCCTTGGCCACAGTCTCGCTGACCGTTTGGTCAACATTCTTCATCTGGTTTGTTAGATAACCGTGACGTGCCTCTATGATTACTTTCACCATGAAAATCTGGGCAATGCATTATATGCTAGCTCAGATACTCCATTAAATATTTCTGCAAATGCAAATGTAGATGAAGAAAGAATCCAATGCACATGCATAACGGAATAGGGGTCCTGGGGCTCAAGGTATATCTAAAATGTCGATGATTTTGAAATGGCTTTTGTCATTGTTCTTCGCACTTGTGGTCAATGCATTGGTTTCATCCCCGAATTTGCATTAGAACCTGGTTCCTCAAGTCCGTTTCTGGGCAAAGTCTAAAATACTGGTATGTAAGATAGAAAAACGACCCTCTAGATTCAATTCCAATGGTCCTGTGGTCATTGCTCTGGAGGCTATATATATGCATGCAGGCAACATATTTTCTATACTTGTGAGAATAACGATGGATAGTAAATCTGAATACTTGGGTGAATAAGAATGCACAACTCCTTAAAGCATACAGATCTCTTAGCTAAGTTTACACTAATCAAATGGAGCTGAGATTATCATATTTCCTTGTTCCCACGTCGCACAGATTACATTAACTATCTGCTGCAATATGAACGGAACGGCCGTGCCTGTCTTGGCATGCTAGCATATATAATAATAGCCGCCACAAGGGTAGTGGAGCGGAAGCATGGTGGGGTGGCGTGTCAAATCTCACCATCCCATAGATCTTCAATTGTCTTATAAGGACTTGTTGAGTCGTTAACAAGAAATTCTCCTCTCATGATCTTCCATTCCTCCAGTTTCTCAATGTCAGTGAGATCTTGATCATCCAGTTTTACATTGAAGGCCTCCATGTTTTCCTTCAACCTCTTCTGATTAAAACTCTTCACTATCATGCTTGATCCCTTTGACAGTCCCCACTGTAACACCACCTTCAAAGATTCATGACGAAAGCTTGTTTTCAGAGGCCCCTTAATGTATTAGAGCTGAATTCATTTATTATGATAGATTCGTGGGCTTTACCTGAGCTGGGGTCGTCTTGTGCTTGCGAGAGATGGACTGTATTATTGGATTTTCAACCACGGCGGTTGTTCCCCATGCATTTCCAGGGCCACCAAGTGGCGAATAAGCACTTACATGGATCTTGCAGTCCGCACAAAAATCTCTTAGTTTTCTTTGCCTCCACATTGGATGCATTTCCACCTGCACGTACCGTTGCCACACAGTTCATCATTCAATTCAATATTCGATTCAAAAAACATAGGATCACTATTTATTACTGTAGCCAATGAATATCTCCTTCCCAAACCTATGAAATTAAAGAAAGAAAACACACCTTATGTGGTCATCAAATAAGAGAAGAGATGGTTCATCACGTTTGGAGGGCATTTATGTTTATGTGGCTTCTTGCAGTTGACCATCCTCACATTGTTTATTATTATTATTATTATTATTATTATTGTTTCACAATGAGCTGTACATATGATCATAAGTAAGCTTTTTTATAATCTCCATTGGAATCCGAGTGCTTGAAAGTACGATAGCAATCATTTTTTAAAGTATGTTTTTTAAACTGTTCGCGCGTTTTTTTTTATAGGGTACCTGATTGACAGCTGGAGGTACCGAGGCAAAATCCAATAAGCTTTGGATCTTCTTGCTGGAGAAATTGCTGACGCCAATGCACCTACACAATCCCAGGTCCAAACATTTTTCCATGCCGGCCCATGTGGACTCAAGGTCTAACGGCTCAAAGTCATCTTCAGGAGGCACGGCAGAGTAATTCCAAGGCTTCAGCTTCACAGGCCAATGCACTAGATACATGTCCAAATATTCCATGCCCATGTTCCTATAACAAGAAGCAAAAGCATTTGAAAACCCAAAAAGATCCTAGTCGAATATTTTCAAGATCCTCATCGATCCCCTGCAATCTTAGAGGCCGCCTATGATCTTATTCTACATTTTATTTACACTAGCTAGATCTATATATATATATATATATATATATATATATATATATATATATATAATGAGAGATTTGATATGATCTTGGTTCAAAATAGATTAGACCCAAAAGTCACCACCCACATGCAGCTAAAGCTAGATTTGCGTATATACTCAATGAATTGATCAATTTCAATGAAGATTTAACAAGATGGGAACTTCACTTGATTAAAGTACTATAGGGTACTAATCAAATGGAGCTGAGAACCTAATGCATGGAACCCAACTCTCAAGGATGGCTATGTGCTCCTACTTACTTTAGAGTTTGCCTGAGTGCTGAGACAGGATCATGATGATCACTCCCCCACAGTTTAGATGTAACAAAAATCCCCTCTCTGTCTACTGTTTGATCAAGAATCGCTTCTGTTAACGCATGCCCCACAGCCGGCTCAGAACCATAAATCTTTGCTGTGTCAAAATGCCTGTAACCCATCTGCAATGCCACAAACCAACAAGTTTTCGACATTTCACGCAAAAATATTGGCAACCGTACTAAAAGCTTTTACTCCGGTGTTTGAATGGATACTGGGAAGAATTTATATGCAAGCAAACTGTCCATCTGGGTAATTAATTACTCAAAGCCTATATACGTAGGCATGCATGAAGAGGTAGTTAAGCCATTGAAGTCCAAAATTAATGCTCTAATCAAGTGGGTTCAGCCATGCTTTATTTAGTGCTATCATTAGTGTTCCAGTGTCCATCAGAGATGGACTGCAACGCAATGCACTGCACTTGAAATGAAAAGATAGGAAGAGCCAGAGAAAAAACAGATCGAAGGCTGCAGAAAAGGAAAGAATAAAGGGACAGGATATGTGCGCGCGCGCGCGAAATGTACCTTGAGGGCCATATCGATGGCCAGCTCTGTCGTCTGCCTATCATTAGGGTAGGAATAAGTGCCCAGTCCCAGGAGTGGCATGTTAATGCCGCAATTCAGACGCACTTCGTTGTTCATCATCTCTATCTCCTCTCTCTTTCTGTTCTTCGTTAACTCACCATGGGAGTTGGGACCTCTCTTCCCCCGTATATATACACACCCCAAGTCAACTCCATTGATAGAAATATGATTTCTTTATGTATGATGACTTCATTCATCCCAACTCATTCAAGGGAGCTTACATATGTAGGAATAAAATATGTTACTTACATAGCACTATACATTATTTGTTGCATCTATTAGTTTGTGATTAATACGCACGTTACAAAGATATATACTAATTAATTAATTAACAAGAACATCAAAGTCCTTGAATTTCGTTGTAGGACGTGATTATTCTTTTTTCTTTCAAAATTATTGGTGTTCTCAGAACCTTATGCTTTATATATATATAGCTTTTATAGTTGTTTTTTTAACACCTTTTTCTAAAATAAAGAAACCCTACTGAAGTTAAAAATATTGTAAACTTAATTATTTGAAGGAGGTTTTTGTTTTAATTAGGAAGAAGTTACAAAAATCCTAGGTATCCAATGCCTTTGGAAAAACCCAAAGCCATCCCCTCTTTTTAACAACATATATAATTAATATATATACATTAGTAGTTAATTATTAGTATTATAGGAGACGAGAAGCCAAACTTACAACTGGTTGGGGAAAATGATTTATATCTTCACCAAATAAAAAATGAAGGGCTAATTTTGAGCACCCTACCTCTTAATTACATGAAGTATAAATAAGTTCAATTCCTAATATTTGTTGAAAATTAAACTCGTGATCTCTTAATTAGGTCAGCATGCTAACAATGCATCAAAGGCTTATTGATTTGGATTAAAATGTTTTTGGAAAAATATTTATGTAATTTTCTTAATATAATTTTACATGATTTTCCATAATGGATACAACATTTTCAAAGAAAAAAATAAAACTTTATAATCATATGTTTGCGGCATATATGTGATAGGAACAATAATATTGAACCTTGGAAAAGAGATATATGCAAGACACTAAGATGTAATGATGATGATGAATATAATAATTTCAAAATAAAGCATTTTTAGATGGAACAGATCTTTGAACGAAAAAGAAAAAGCTTGAAGATGAACATTCAACTAAAAAAAACTTAAGATTAGAGATCTTAATTAGATATATCACTTAATAAATAGCCTATGCTACACTACAAGAACAAGAACTTTTTACTAACATAAAAATAGTGTTGATGCGGTATCAACAATTTAAAAGGAATAAGAAAAATCTTAAAATTTAGTAATTAAAAGAGCTCGTACATGCTATCAGAGAAGTATATAACCCAGAAAACAAATAAAATAAAATATCATGAAATGAGCATCTCATGCTTACACTCACACAATTAATTTAATTAAATTAAAAAATTAAATTTCTTTTTAAAAAGTTAGAATTAACAAAAGCCAGAAAAAAAATTCTAGTTAACCCTGGTCACTTTTGAAATGATAGAAAAACCACATAGAAAGAGAATAACAAAATGTGGGTGGATGAAACCGGGGAAAAAAAAAAAAGCTTAAGAAAAGGAGAAAAAAACCAAGCAAGCTACGGTAAACCTTATAAACCCGGATTAATCTCTCAAACCCATAACCCATTAAATTATAGACTTGAACTCAATTAAGAAGCTCAACGTATGCATAATTAAATGTTTGATGATGAAATCAATAAATTTAATTTAATTAAAGAACAAAATTCCTTTTTAAAAAAGCTAAATTTAATAAAGACCGTGAAAATAAATTTGAGACAACCCGTGTTATTTTAAAAAGATAGATAAATCTCATAGAAAACAAATTAAACGAATATTGGAAGATTAAATTGGGGAAAATAAATAAGCTTACTAAATTGAAGCAAGCATGCCTGGGTGAACCTACTATGTTAATCTTTGAAGCCCACAATCAAAATAACAAAAATTAAATCTGACAGATAAAAAACCTCATGGTGGATGAAATAAAAAAAATCTTTAATTTTATAAATTATTTCAAATAAAAAAATATGATCAAGAAAATATGAACGAAATCTTAAGGATAATAAACCTCAAGGGTTGATGTAATCCAAAAGGCTAGCATAAAAATCATGGGGAGAGAGAAAAAAAAAAGGTCACGCACACTAAATCGATAATAATTATATAACATACATCGCTTGTACAAGGAGGGGACGCTAAGATGCTTTGGTCATGGTCCCAGAAGTAAGGTTTTGATATTTATTGGACAGTTTCACACATGCCATCCAAATCTCGTGGGTACTGTTCATGTATTTTTAGTTTTCTTTTAATCCACTCATTTATCAAATTACCCTATTTTATCTAACAACATTTAATAACTACTAAATAATTAAATGTAAAAGACAAAAAAAAACCCTAAATCTAAGGCAAAACTTTTTAAATTTCACTATGGAAAATAGTAATTTGTCCACCAATAGCAAAATATAATTAATTTCATTATGGAAATTCACAAAATATGAGTGCATACTTAGT
>Ga0325402_1003278_pt1 | contig 14566 bp, 9 predicted proteins | sample PopdelMetagenome_22_FD_207212 | JGI IMG/M metagenome (GOLD analysis project Ga0325402, IMG submission 207212) | Populus deltoides microbial communities from Bellville, Georgia, United States - Xylem-PdKOR-R3 | ecosystem: Host-associated > Plants > Phyllosphere > Stem > Wood/Secondary xylem... | reverse complement strand
AAAAAAAAATCTAGTATATTCTATATAATATCAGTGAAACGAACCTGGTCCATTAATTCCCTAGCATCTCTGCCCTCTTTGCTGCTTCGTGCTGCACCTAGCTCAACTCCAGAGACCCTCTCTGCAAACTTCAGAGTGCTTATAGTTTCTGAATATGAAATGACATCAGGATTGAGCTGTACAAACATAAGCGTCTTTGCTTGACCTCCTGTAACGTGGAAAAGGAAGAAGATATACATTTACATCAAGTCTAAAAATAGTTTAGTTTGCCCTAACTTTTCGAGAAAGGTTACCAGCATATTGAACTAGAAAACAACTTCAAGCCAGTTTGTGACAAGAAGGGAACATAAAAAAGAACTACCTAAAGAGCTTTGCAGTAGTTGAGTGAGCTTGCTGTTTCTGTATGGTACATGAGAATTCTTTTGTGCCAGAGCGAATATAACATCCCCAAGGGCAGATAATGATCTGTTTATATGTTGTGCTTCTCTAAGTCTATCTCCAGTTGCCTCAGAGCGATCTACCCTTTCGCTCCCTGCTAGATCCACCAAATGAAGATTACCATGTAAAGCAGCCCCAGAATGCAAATCCTTTCCACGAACATGGATACTGACAACACTGTGTTACAGAAACAAATCAAAATCACAGCTAGATTTAAGATAAACGAAACGTGGAGGTGAGAATAGGATGAAATATTGAATGTAAGTACCTGTGAGAGCGGCTGCTTCTTTCATTCATGGAAGTAGCCCCAACAGCTCTGTTTCTTAGTCCAATATCCATTAATTCTAAAACGTCTGAAGTTGATGTAACAGGATGCATGCTAGCATCTGGTACAGCCAAACCATTGGTTTGGACAGTAGACTTAATCCCAAGGGTGTGCAAATCAAGGGAAACAGAACAACGACAGAGAGAGAGTGTGTCTCATGTATTTAATGAAAGAGATAAAAACCAAACTAAATGGTAACGATCTGGGTGGTATGTTGATAAGAACACCCTCACCTAATATAAAAGGATATTTTTTCTGAGAACCATCGATCAACAGTAAATCGTGCACTTGTTCGTTATATATTTCAACCATCTGAACCTGAATCTCATAGTTAAAGGAGCCTCCTCTACTCTGAGAAATTTTGAAAAGGTCATTTAGAGCCCGATAATTAACCCCCCAATCCTCCTCAGATGCTCCATTTGGACCAGTCTGGAATAGAAGGTCAAGTTGAATCAGCATTGCAAGAGAACATCACTGCATGAAAATGAAACTAAACACATACCATTGTGTAAGTTTTTCCTGAACCAGTTTGTCCATAAGCAAATATACACACGCTATATCCATCCAATACAGAGCGTATCAATGGTTGAGTGTCTGAATATACCTCCGCTGCCAATATCCAGGGCAGATAGCATGTTAGGGATGACAAGAATTTACATACACAGTCATGCCAGCAGAAAGTACAAGCATAAAAACAACACAGCATGCTCAAGTAAGCCCTATCCGAATTGAAAAGGATGTAGAGCTGAAAACCTTGAGTAGAGTCTGGACCAAAGACCTTATTGAACTTAAAATTGCGACGTCTATCTTTCCCTTGTTTGGAGGGATTCACAACAGCCACCTCTCCATTTTCACCTATATATTCTACCGCTGTTTGTTTTGCAACCTGCCCAGGAAGAAATGGCCTTATACGGCAATAAACTCTGATGTTTCCTGTGAAACAAAATGGAAGAGTTACACATTCAAGGATTGCACACGTGTAAACCTTGTACAGAAAATGCTAGCAGTGGCACCTTTTAATTCCTGAAGCTCATTGAACATCCTCCTATTTTCAGCAACGACAAAGTGATAGTCCCCGGTTGCATCGATTAATGCTTTTAACTTTACTTCTGAGCAAGATCAAAATTAAATATTCAAAAACTAACTATCACTGATTGCGTAAATTGACAAACTATTCTGCAAACCTACCAACCTAAGCCATTGAATTCCTCTGTGTAGCTTTTATGTACTTCTAAAATTTCTTGCTTGATGGACTTGCAGGAAAACCTCATTCCCTGAACATTTTTATAAATTCCGTCAGATTTGTAGTTAGAATGATGCTAGGTTAAAAGTCTACATGGTGGTATTATACCTGCAGTGCACCAAATTGAAACTCAACAAAGCCCTTAAAAATGTCCTCTTTCTCGTTGAATGTCTTGGATTTTGACTCTGAATATGCCGAAAGCACTTTCACTTGGTTCCTGGAATCTTCTAAGTGGAGTTCAAGCTCTTTTAATCTCTCCTCAAGGCCTGCTTTAGCACCCTTGGCTTCTGCTTCCATTTGCAAGTGACGTAGTTCATGCGTCTCTTTTACTAATTCTAATTCTTGTTTCAAGGTTGAAAGATCAAGGTCTCTTTGCTCCCTCTCTATGATCAACTTAGCTACATGCTCCTCTTCAAGTCTCTTCTCTCCTTCCATTTTGGACTTCTCAATCTGTAATCAGAAAACAAAATCCCGTTATATGAATATTATGAAGAACATCCACACAACAAGTACAAGGAAACGATTTCTTTTTATTTTCTTATTTAGATAGTGAAATTCTCTCATCCTAAAAATTCCTAAACTAGCCAACAAAAATAAAAGAAAAACCGAAACAAACCACAAATAGCATATAATTTATGTAGTCCGTCTAACGGCATAAAGTAGTAAACAAAAAGAGAGCTACCGAATAAGAGATTGAGAAGATAGTATGTGAGAAGATAGCAGAAAAATAGTTCCAAAAGGAGTCCAAAATACAAGAGTTTCAGTGAGCATTTTTAGGTGTAAACAGCTTAAGAGTTGTTTTTTCTTCTCTGTGAAACATACCTTTAAATGTTGAAGCTGGTCCTTAACAGCCTGCAAAAGTATTAATATCAGAATAACTGGTATAAACCCACGTTTAGGAGAGTTTTATACCACTCATATTGTCTGGAATAAGTTTTTTTTTTCCATACCCCTCTTTCTTCACCAGTCCCAGAAGCAAGGGCTTCAAGAACTCTGATCCTTGACTGGTACTTCTCCTCACGAGCTTTGAATAGATTATTTTGCTGATGACAGAGAAGCATAAAGAAGTTGCCATTGGTACAGTCAATCCTAGGAGAAACAATTCAAAATTAAGAAATCCAAAATGATTCTTACAGTTCTTAAGTGCTCTGCTTGAGTTGATATACGTCGTTCAATCTCTTGTACAACTTTTCTCAACAGACAGGCCACACGCTGTGCAACAAAAGGAATGGTAAAAGTGTATGTATGCATGCACGCACGTACAAATTGCAGTTGCAGAGATACATAGACACAGAAACATATTCAATGCATGATGTTATTCTAATATATCCTCCTATTACATACATGTGGTATTTCGTAACTCTTTCTTTCAATGCTTTCATCCAATATTCCGTTCACAACACTCAAAAGTGACTGAGTTGGTGAATTCTGCATACGAGATGTTGAAATGTCATTAACAAGGGCTCAGAAAGAAAACATCCAAGAGAAAACTCTAGCATAAGATAACATGGATGTCCATTGAGATTATACAAATGAAAACTAACATCCAAACTGTTTGATTTCATCATTTCAGAAATTTTTGCAGCAGAAAGATCTGAAAAGCGGCCTTGTTTCAGTTGAAACACCTCATGAAATTTATGTCCAACATGGTGCATGGATGCAGCTGACGGCTCTGTGGACAAGAGAAAAACAGTAAAGATGGACCATTTAAATTTAAATAACAGCAAATAAGACTTGTTGGACATAATGAACGATAATTTATCAGCATTTTAGTTATACATGCATTAGAGGACAGTAGCGTGCTATTTCCATATGACATAAGATCAGCTTGAAAATTGCTTTGGTACGGCATTACACTCTTCATGCCCAGCCGTTTTAAGCCATTCTATGCGCATATATCTCAATCAAGGGAGAGGGGAAACCATAGCTGGCATAACAGGACTTACCTAAAGCTTGTTGAGATTTTGACTCTGGGGAAAACTTCCGCTTTTCTTCCCCAAATGTTGGAGAAAAATGACCTTTAATGGAAGATGCGTCCCCTCGAGGACTGCCAAATCTAGTAATCCCACTTGTGGGTGAGAGATTACCTCCCAAATATGCAAATTGTGCTCGTAGTGTTGAAAGGCAATCCATAACATTCTTCATTGATCCCTACAGATTTGAAACACAGTGGATGGAGAGACAGAGAGAGAGAAGCTGGAAGAATAATAAAAAAACTTGATGTGCGCAGACCAACAAGTGACGTAGATTGGCTCTAGTTGACAGCAATATCATTGTAAGCCAAAATTCTGGTGATGCATGCAAGCTGATAAAATAATAAACATTTCGGTAGCAGGAAAGCATAATTATAAACTTGCTTCTAACTTAGCAATCAAATGTTCTTATGCATAAAATTAATTTATGTGGAACAATAAAGCAGACAAACATTGGATTACCGTCTCCAGGTCCGACAGTTCGAACTTGAGAATTCCCAGCTCATCCATGCATGCCAGAAACTTCTTAACATTTTCTGAGCGAGAACTACCTTCCTAAAATAGAAAATGCATTATCAAGTCAACTAACCAAACGCCTAATCATAAGTAACTCGATCAAACATAAATTCCATAACAAATAAGCAACCTTGTACGAAAAGCCAGGTCTAAGCCTATTTAAAATCTGTAGTAGAACAGTCCCATCAATCAAACAGGTCCTCAACTGCTCGGATGATGCTTTTACTGGAAAATTTAAACTAGGAACAGTACTATTCATCCACTCCACCAATATCGCTCGCTGATTGGCTTGAGACGGCAAAAAGGGAAGGGAAAAGGAATAAGAAATTCTTCAGATGAATAAGAAAACAAGTGCAGATAAAAGGAAAATAAGATTTTCACTTACCTTCAATGTCTTTGTTATAAATAACAGTAGGGTCGAAAACTTCCGAACCACCAGATATCCTTGAGCTATTGACTCTCCTGTATTGTGCTATGAGGTGATCCGAAGCTGAATTCATCGTTTACCTTTGAAGTCGATTATCAAAGCATGGCGTATGTATAATTCCACACAAATTCCCAAAGCAATCCTGAAAAGTGGTTAAATACAGCAACCATGAGACTGATTTATCTAAAATGATAAAGAAACACACAATAATGCATTAGAACTCTAGGCATTTTTCCTGAATGATGTGAAATTACTTTACAGGAACTTAAATAAACTGACAAAAGAAAAATCCCTTTAACCATGAGAAGAAATTGCAAATCTGCAATGCAATTTAATATCATCAAATCAAACAGAGTATTGCATAGGAGTTTTAGCTATAAGAACTAATATATGCAGACACTACGATAGCAGAGATTATTTCCACATTCAGGACTCGTTTCAGCATTAGGAGAAAATTGGGAGAGTTAATAGAAGAGGACAGGCTTCAGATTATGAATTTACTCATTAAAACTATACTCTAAGACCTCCAAGGAAATTGATTACCCGAGAAATTCACAACAAAACGAAGATATCAAATCCATGCAATATGAGCCAGAATCATCCCCCATTGAAAACCTTAGCTGAGAATTTGAAGCAGACATTAAATACAAATCAGGATTGCTATAAAAAAGAAAAAAGAGGGGAAACAAACTGAATTACTACATATATATAGGATGGATGTGCTAAAAGATCATGCTTTTATACGAAACTAGAACAAACGGACAGCACAACGCAGGTAGATTCAATAAACAATTGACATGCAACGCGATCATCAAACAAGCAAACATCCAAATAATAGATTCACTAATAAAAAAGAAAAAGGAAAGGAAGCCACCTGAAAGAGACATAGAGACGTGAAGGTAACAATGCAAACGTTGTATTTTAAGGAGACTTGCATGTAACTTGGTCATGCCACGAGACAACAAAAGTACAAGAATAAGTATTAGATTACAATATTAGATTTTCTTTGTTCTTTTTTCTTTCTTGATCGAACTTTCTCTTCTTCTCCTTTTGTTTTGTTTATGTTAATCAAATGATTGTGATTCGTTCGGTATCCCAATGCAAATGAGACAGACAACGCGTAAAAAGAGGAGTGTGACTCTACCTATTCTTTTCCGTGTGGTGTTCATTGAAATGTGGAGAGTGGTCTTTTCTGTTCAATGGCTTTTAATTTTTGAACATTTTTCCAAGTCTCTAATCTTTTGCTAATCAAAATCTTCTCTCAAAACTCTCACACCACGTAACACTCAAAGCTCAATTCTTTCTACTTTGACCACTCACCTAGCACTACTTGCTCTTCTTCCCACATCTCTATTTACTTGCATTTATTTTTCTTAATCGGTGAACAATTGATTTATTGGACTGCAAAGAAGCAATCTACAGTGAATAGATTTAAAGGATGAAGCAGAATATAATCCCTTGACCCTTGATGAAGCTAAAGGCACATGGCCTTCCTTCTTTCTTCGATATCTTGGCATTCATTTGTCTCATCTATGTGATAATATTATTGGAATTTTGTTTGAAATTATTGTTAATTGATATTTTTTAGATCAAATTAAAAGTGGAGTACATTTATTTTTAGGATTAAAATTTAATTAGAATTTAATTTCTAATATAAACTTTTTAATATGAAATATTAATATAATACACATAAATTATAGGTAAATAAAAAATAATAATTTTAAAGAATTATTGGTTAACATATCTTAGAGAAATTCATAACCTTTTAGAAGATTTATCCCATATAAAAAGAAAATAAACTTTCCTAATTGTTTATTTAGATAAATATAAAAATCTAAAATCGGGTTTAAATAGCCTCAAGCTTATAGAGGGAAGAGGACTTAAAGTAAAGTAAACTTTGGAATTAAACCCGCACATGTGCGGTCCCTACTCAACTTGAGCTCCAGGTAGCATCGAGCCTAGGTTTAGGTGTAAATAGTTTTTTTAGGCTACAAAAGATTATTTTTTGCCAATTTAAATTTTAGCTTCGATTTGATACTTGAAAAAATATTTCCTTCAACTCATTATTTTGTCTAGTTTAACCTATAAATGATAAAATCTAATTAGTTTTTCTCCAAAATAGTTTTCTCTAAACCTGAATAGTTTTTTTTAGCTCAAAATATATCTAATTTAAAGCCAAAATATTTAGGTTTAGTTCAGGTTTTATATATGGATGGTAATCAAAGTTGATAGTGAAAGGAATTTCATCAGTTTGGGTTTTTAAAATTTTCTATAAAAAAGGCTGGAAAAGAGTGTTTTTAGTTTGTTTTTCTTTATAAATTCTATAGAATGTTTTACAATATTCTTCACCTAAATTTCCAGTTTTAATCCTTTATTTATAAGCTTTAGTTTTCCTTTTTATTTTCTTTTTAATCTAAAGCTTAAGATCAATTCTTGTTGAAAGATATTTGAGTCTATATTCCTTTGAATTTGTTAGACCTTATTTAAGTAAGAGTGCACTAAAACAAAAAAGAGTTATTGAAATCCTCAAAGGCTTATTAAAATTAGTCATTTTTTCACCAAGTATAAAGCAAAAATATGGTCCACTCACTTTTAAGGTTAAAACTTTTAGGGTATTTAATCTGCAACATAAGTTCTTCAACATGGAACTAATGAGACCTTGATTTATCAAATCAAATGAAATTTCTTAAGTACTTATTTGGATCATTGATAAGAGCTTGATTCCTTTGTTTATGCAATGGTTTCATTGTTATCACAGTACATGACAACTAGATCAATAATGTTTGGAATCGATTTTGCTTATCGATAAATTTCTTGATCTAAATAACCTTTTTGTTTCCTTAAATGTGGAGGTGTCTCTTATTCATTTGTAGAATCAGTTATACGTTCTTTGTTTGGAACACTTCCAACACAAAACACTACAATTTAGAATAAAATATGTATTGATTATTATTCACTATTTGAAATGAAAAAATATTAATAGATATTATAGCCAATTATAGAATATCAATTTTGAACTTCTAGTTTATCTTCTTTATTAATAGATACTATAGCCAAGTATAAAATACAATTTCCATAATATCTCTCTCAATCTGTATCTTAGAACACATATCTTTGGAAGAAGACGATCCATATAAAATAAATAAGAATATGATCTTTGATTCTTTCATACTAAGCTATTATGCATGGATTGAGATAATCCAAGCAACCTTTTAGATCTATCTTTATAGATCTCTATATCCAATATATAGGTTGTTTCTTCCAGTTAATTTATGGAGAAATTCTTGTACAATCAAAACTTTACTGATTAAAATAAAGATATGTTATTTTGTAACAATAATATATCATCTACAAAAAATATTAGGAAAACAACACTACTCTCACTAACTTTTTATAAACACAAGGTTTATCCATATATTTTTATGAAATCAAATTTATTAATTATACCATCAAAATAAAAGAAAATTGATGTGAAATGGGTTTTTAAAACCAAACTAAATGAGAAAAGTGAAGTAAAAAGGTGTAAGGTCCATTTAATAGTAAAGGGATACAAACAAGAATATAGTGTTTATTATAGAAAAGTGTTCGAACAAGTTGCAAAGTATTTATAGACTAGCCTCTGGGATTTATACAATAAGGCAAGGTGAAAAAGATTTTTACATTAAAAAAAGGGATTTTACGGGTTGAAACAAGCACCGCAAGCCTGGTATAGCTATACATATACATACTTTGTCAAACAAGGCTTCAGAAGGTGTTTAACAATCAACTAACTGTTATATTTTTAATGTCAAAAGAAATATGTTTTGGAAATGTTGAAAAGGTTTCATATGCTAAACTATAATCCAATTAGAACTTAGCAGAGAAAGGATTAATAATGAGTAAAGATCCTAATGGCAAGAGAGTTGACAACACTTATTTGGAGTAGATAGTAGCAAGCTGATATATCCAACTTCAACAAAGATTGGCATCATGTTATGAGCTTGATATATATGTCAATATCCGGAGAATTCTACTAAGATACATCATGCTAATCAACTACAATATTCAAGTTTCAGTAATTAGCAAACTAATTAATGTTCTTGCTAATCAACAGCAATATTCAACAGTAATCTGCTGTGATAATGTTTTAGCAATATTCAAGTTTCAGTAATTAGCAAACTAATTAATGTTCTTGCTAATCAACTGCAATATTCAACAGTAATCTACTGTGATAATGTTTTAGCAATATTCAAGTTTCAGTTAGCAAACATATTAATATTAGATATCAAAAATTTTTATGAGATATATGCAAAAATGGTGAGATTGAATTGATGTTTTGTAAGAGTGAAGATCAAGCGACTAATTAATCTCATGACAAATCCTCTAAAAAAAACTAGGGTTTGAGAAGCTAAAGCATGGTTGGAGATGTTCTTCATATAACATTGTTGAAGAGAGGATACTTACTTCCACATGCAGGAGTAATTAAATTTAGAGCTCAATTCTAAACTATTTTCTACATAAATCAATTTAAAAGGGAGGGTGTTAAAAGCTATTTATATTTAGAGCTTCAAATCATAGTTTTATACATCAAACTTTTTACTTTGTAAAATCTTTACAATTTTCTTAAGATTAAAAAATATAAAACTAGATGTTTTACATGGCATGAATAATAGAGATACGAGTCAATTTAAAAAAAAAAAGTATAATTTTAAAATCTTATCCGGTCCAGCAGGTTAATCCAGGATTAGAATCAAGCTGGATTGAAGAAAAACAACTTGATACAATCTAACTGATTTGATAAGTTGACCCGACAACCCAACAAAACCTAAATAAAAACCCGATTACAACATCTTAATTATTATTATTATTATTTATTTATTCATCAAAAGCGGAGGCTGCGAGTCCTTATTAAATTCCTACTGGCGCCCACAGTTATGTATTTCCCATCTACCTCTTATAAATACAGTGTACGGATTCCACTAAACCAGGAGTTGACAAACCAAACATGGGCGGTTGCTTTCGTTTGTTTTTTCATAAGACCCGCAACCACACTCTCACTGCCTTCGATGGCGCGTTTCTTTCCAATAATTGTAGCTTGTTTATCGAGGCGATTGAAAATTGTCACTGCCTTCGATGGCGCGTTTCTTTCCAATAATTGTAGCTTGTTTATCGTGGCGATTGAAAATTGGCGCGTGGGATATCTTCTTACATGCCTCGCCAGCACTGTTAGCAAGCTGATGTGTTTCCACGTTTTGCTGCTCTCGAGCTGTTTAGGTTGTGGACCATTTTGCCTTCCCACAATATTTTTAATTTCATGCCTCTAAATGCCTTAAATAGCCTTCTATTAAATTTTTTTTATAGCAAGGCGTATTAAATTAATTTTTAAATAATTTTAAAAACGCCTTCCTATCTACTTGAATTTAATAAAAAAAATTTAAGTATTAAAAAATATACGTAAAAAATATTATAGATTTTTAATAGTTTAGACAATAAAAACTTACATAAACAATTTATATATCTTCTAAAAAGTTCAAGGAACTCAAAGAAATAATAGAGTTTAAAGTGCTAGAAAATTTATCACCTAATTAAAATACAAATAAAGAGATAGTATAAAAATAACATTTAATGCAATGATATTATCTAATAATGTCATATTTATCATCATTTTAATGTAATGATATCTTAAAAATAACATTAATCCACATATATAATTTTACACAACACCAATTAGATTTATTTTCAAGAGTTTTCGGTATGATTTGTTTATAGTTAATTTTTTTACAACATATATTGTTACCTTTTCAAAATTGTTATATATCTTATTTTATCATATCCTTAAATTGAAAAAAATAATTATATGTGTAATAAATATCTTTTAGAATTTTTGTTTTGTTTTAGTTTTAGAGGAAATCCATCAGTTCATCCTAGTATATGTTTTTTTTTTAACGATAAGAGATATCATCAAGTCAATTTACATAATAATCGAGACTAAGCTATTTTTCTAAGGAAATCCATCAGTTCATCCTAGTATATGTTTTTCTTTTTAACGATAAGGAGTATCATTAAGTCAATTTACACAATAACCGAGACTAAGCTATTTTTCTAAATAATTTTAAAGGCTTACACTCACAACATTGACATGGTGCATGTTATGTTATATGCGTGCGGCGTCGCGGTGATTGTTATCTTAAATAAAGTTCTCGGGTGCGAGTGAAAATAACAAAAAAATTTTATTTTTTATCGGTTAAAAAAATTTAAAATCGTCACCTAATATTTTGATCACTAAAAACTTTAACTAATATTCAAATTTCAGATAAGAAGACTAGTTATGTATAGGAAGAACGTATCATCCCTAATACACTCTACATAAAGTAAGGTATCTAATCATTCTGAGCCATAGAGGCCAAAGATGCCTAAAAACTCAACAAAATAATAAAGTTTGAAATACTAAATAGTTTATGTTTTTTTTTTCTCTAGAAGCTTAAGGTTTGACAAAGTAAGAGCAACATTAAAAGTTTATATGCTACTTAATTAATAATTTTTTTTCTTGTCAATAAAATGAACTATAAATTTTATTATATAGGGTACAAAATCTCGATTAAGATTTTGATACTTTTTGAGTCCAATATTGTAAACAATGCTACAATTTATTGGAAACATTGTCTGCTAGAAGCACGCGATACAAAAAACTAGATGAGAAACTAAATAAATGTATATCGTATTAAAAAACCTTGTTTATCTTTCTATTTAAAAAAACATAACAATGATAAAACTAATAATTATTATTACAATTTCAAAAACCATATTATTTTAATTTTAAACATTTTGGAAAATCACAAGACAAAAATTAAAAACAAATAAGTTTTATTTTTCTTTTTAGTATTTAAACAAAAATAAGAACGAGAATCATAAATGAAACTAGTCGTCCATTATCTTATAAGCAGTAATAAAAAAAACATTAAATATCTTTAATATCATCTAATTAAAAAACAAATAAAGAGAAAAAATAAATAAAGAGATGGTATAAAAATATTGTATGTTATCTAGTAATGTTATTTTTTTTATTATTATTTTTTTATTAAATCCAGTAGAGTTCATGAGATAGGATGCAAAATTAATTATGGTTGATTTAAAATGTTATTGTTTGAATGTTAAAAATAAATATCACATTAAAATTTGTTTAAAAAGCTAAAACATATTTTTATTAATTGTTCACACATTAAAATAACTTTTAAAAAATTTAGATTTAATAACATCATCAAAAGAATTTTTTTAATTAAAAAAATGTTTTGGCCCGACTTACGATGGAGTGCGAGGTAATTATCCATTTATTCATATAAACAAGTTAATAATTAATTATTTATAGATTCATGTAATGGCTTTTTATTTATGACAATGAGTATTTTTTAATTATAAATTAATTTTATGTTAGTTGAAACTAAATTATTTTTTAAACACAGACTATGTTCATTGATCTCATATATATATATATATATTCAGATGGTTAAATTATTCTGGATAATAATTTTAAAATTTGAATTGAATGAATAAAAAATTAAGAAAATCATCTTATTTGACTAGCCGGACAATCCGCCAGAGCTGGTTTTTCTACGAGACGTTTGATTCCCGAACAATAACGTGTTACAAGAGAATACTGCAACGAGGGGCAAGATCGTAAAAGGAAACCCAGAGAGCTGGAGCGATATCAGAGGCTTTTTCCCAAGTAAGAAAACCAGGTTTCCAAGATTCTGTTTTCTCTCTAACACCATGAATAAGATTTTTGCCTGTTTTCTTGGAAACCGCTGCGCCTCAACGACTTCTGTACGAAATACCACACGCCTTCCCATCATTATAAGATGCCCTTTTCAGCCCTTTCTTTTTCATCACTCCCACATAGAATTATCCTTCTTCTTATCGGATTTCTCAATTCATCTCCTTCACTCTCTCGTCATTTCTCAATTTCTTTCCGAACTGAGTTCACCATGCGGATGAGTTGTAATGGTTGCAGAATCCTTCGCAAGGGTTGCGGTGATAATTGTAGTATAAAACCTTGCCTTCAATGGATCGAAACTCCCGATTCCCAAGCCAATGCCACCCTCTTCCTTGCTAAATTCTACGGTCGTGCTGGACTCATGAACCTCATCAATGCTTGCCCTCAGCATCTCCGTCCAGGTAACCATCAATTCCATATCGCTCTTTCCTTTTTCTTTTTTTGAATCTCGGAGATGCCCTTTTTTGAACAATAATTAATTAGCGATTCTAATTGCTATTACAGATACGTTTAAGTCCTTATTATACGAGGCATGTGGGCGGATTGTGAATCCAGTTTATGGATCAGTCGGGTTGTTAAGCACCGGGTCATGGCCGCAATGTCAAGCCGCCGTGGAAGCCGTTCTGAAAGGCGAGCCGATCATTCAAATTGCATCAACTGATCAGCTTACACTAGGCGCCTCTGATACGCGCCACGTGTCAAGAGAGGAGGACTGGTCTGCATCTGATCAGCCCCGTAAAGTCAAGTCCAAGCGTCAATTCAATCGATCAACTTCAAAGCGGAAGTCGAGCAGGACTGAGGCTGAGCACACATGTTTCGAGTTCATGATTGGATTTGATGGATTGCGGTCAGTGAGTCCTGACTCTGTGTTGAGTTGCCGTCCGAGTTTGGGGTCTGACAATGAGGAAACTGACAGTATGGGGTCTGTGGAGACTGTAGAGGCTTCTAAGCTTGATGAGCCAGCCGAAGGAAGTGATTTGGATTTAGACTTGACCTTGGGTCATTATTGATCAAGAACAGGGGGATTCAAGGCGATGATTCCTAACTATGATGGCTTGGGAGGTCGACACAGTTTTTTTTTTTTTTTTGTGGGGTAAATACTGAAAGACCGGTTGCTCACGGATCATGCATTAAAGTGTACAAAAAAAAAAGAAGCTAGCTATAATATTAATTAGTTCGAGAAATCATTACACAAGTATACACACACACACACACACACTACCTATATGAGTCCAAATTGAGAAAGAAAATTATGTTCAAGTCCACGGAAGCGTATTTTAATTAAAAGAAAAAATCAATGTTAAAAAACTAAACAAAAAAAATAATTAAAAAAATGATGTTAACTTGTTACCCCATATAACATATTAAAGGATAAAATAAAATAATTAATTACACAAAAATAGTAATTAAAAGTAAATAAAAAAAAAGTTGTGAACCCACCCGGGTTAACTTGGTTAACCCACGGGTCATGTCATAAAATAGAAATAACTTTATAAAAAAATAAAAAAAACCATAAAGCCTAAATTTTTTTAAAAAAATCTATGTTGAGTGGTAAAATTAAAAACAAATATACAAAAACAATATGAACCTGCTACTCAGGTTATTTGATTGGAAGAACCAAACCTAGGAAAACCAAGAAGTTCAAAATTCAATAAATCAAATGTCAAAAGATGAAATTGAAAACAAAAAATCAATAAAAAAAGATTCAAAAGAAAAAATAACAATTAAAAGAATAGAGATTAAATTTGAGAAAATAAACAAATTGAAGGATGGAAAATTTGTATTGAAGGGCTAAATTGAAAGGAAAAATATATTTCACAAAAGAATTAAAGAAAAAAGAAAAAAATAATTCGTACATCACAGCTCAACATGCACTGTCATTGGAGGAAGAGGA
>Ga0325402_1003276_pt1 | contig 14570 bp, 11 predicted proteins | sample PopdelMetagenome_22_FD_207212 | JGI IMG/M metagenome (GOLD analysis project Ga0325402, IMG submission 207212) | Populus deltoides microbial communities from Bellville, Georgia, United States - Xylem-PdKOR-R3 | ecosystem: Host-associated > Plants > Phyllosphere > Stem > Wood/Secondary xylem... | reverse complement strand
TTATTTTGTTCGGTTAGATGAACATTTACGTGTTGTTTCAACATATTGCTTTCTCCAAAATTCATTTATTTTGCTTTTTAATCCTTGACTTCATTTATAGACAGAGATAGAGAGATAGAGTGGTATATTGAGAACGAAGAGGAGAGGAGAGAGAGATGGCAGCAGAGATGACCTTTTCAGTTAGAGGCTGTGAACGAGTGTGGTCTTGATTAGTAAAATTGATCGATAGCCAAGAAAATATATTTCATGGCTGAAAAACAGATGTTTAAGATTGAGATCAATAGAGACTTTGCAATTTCAATATTTGAGGATTTAAAGCAGACGAGAGTTGTTTTTGAAATTATAAACAAGTTTATGGAGGTTTTGGGAACGACATTTTGTAAGTATTTTGGACTGAAAATAGTGGCAAATGGTGTTCTAGATGAACATGAACGGCAACTGTTGACTTTCCAACAGCCCTCCGGCTGTCAGAACCTTCGCAAAAGACGACCAGGTCAACTTTATATATATATATATATATATTCTTAAGATCATAAGCTAATTTAACCTCGAACATATCAACCTTGATTTCTTTTATTTATTGCTGCACTTGACTTTTCTAGTTTTTCTAAGTTGAGCCATCAAGCACATGTACTATATATGTATATATTTTCTTGCTTAACGAATCTCTAGTTATCATCACAAAACTTAAACTTTCCTCCAATGGCATCTCCAAACTTGAGTACAGCAACGGGCTTCATCAACCTATATGATTTATTATAATTATTATTTAAAACAGTAATATGTCGGGCACCTGCCTTTCCAACTAAGTTCAACATGAGGACTTTTAATTGATGATCATGCGTTCCATTTCCAGCAAGCCGTGGCCAACAAGGGGCCTTTTCTCTAATTATCTTTGCAAGTGAAGAGTACATGGTTGAAATTCCTCGTTGTTGCTATCAACTTTGCCGTCAATGTTGATATCGTTATCATTATTATAATTAAACTACTATGTTTTCATTATCTTCACCTTCTCTGTTATAATGGTATAATATTTTTAAAATATATTATTATTTTCATTATCTAACCATCATTTCTTTATTCTTTTCTGCGACGACCACGATAATAACCTATATATTATTTTTACCATCATTACTATTGATGAGATTATTTTTTTAGTTTCTGTCTCCTTGCTTTGCATAACACGAGTAGAGGGATGATTAATTCTATATATTGTCTAGAAGTTTCAATTTCTTTTATCTTCAACCGCCGCCGGCTCCATATATATAAGAAATAGTGTTTTCTGATCAGTAGTACCTTCACCACGAGATTTAAATTTATAACTATGTGGTTGGGGATAATTAATTTCTCTAGAAGGACTGCAGACTCGAGGAAGAACCATTCAATGCAATTACAACGTTGAAGAAATCAAGTTGACTTTTACAGCCGAAGGCTGAAAATTTGAAGTTCAAGCCCTACCTTAGATATTATATTTTGTTTTTCCCGGCCCCTTGTATTAGGAAAAGCCATCCACTTGTCCCTGTTTTAGTGTTGTTTGTAGCAAGTAATCGTTTTACGCCCGCCCTTATAAATACATCAATGTCACTTTGTATTAATACAAGAGTCAATTCTAGTTTTTGTATTTTTAAATATCTTAAAATGGTTTTTTTTTTTTAAATCAATCCCTATTTTTATTTTTAGAACAAATGCAATCAAGTTCTTTCTCATTAACTGGGACTAAATAGACCAGCATTTTGGCTCCTTTTTGTTTTAAATCAGGCGAGTTTGAAACGGGGTGTTAACACACCAACTGCGCAAGTATGGGAGCTGAAGAGTGTTTTTGCCTCTTTTAATTTCTTTAATTGACTTTGTCTTGTACGATAATCAAGCCAAGAGATTCTATAAATGGCGAAGAGAAATTAGCATATCATAACAGCAGGGGAACAAGTTAGAACATGGCTAATTCATCAAGGTCCAGTTTTCATTTGTTGCTCGTATACACGAGCCTTGTCATCCCTTCAAGTTGCTATAGTCAGCGTCCATCGTCTCCAAGTGACCATGTAGCGATGTTCATCTTTGGAGATTCACTGTTTGATGCTGGTAACAACAACTACCTAAAGAGTGCTGTTGGACGAGCAAATTTCTGGCCATACGGTGAGACATTCTTTAAGCATCCTACTGGGAGATTTTCCGATGGTAGAACAATTCCTGATTTTATCGGTAAGACATTTACATGATATTCTTGTATTATGAATTTCGAGTCTCTTCTTCTTCCATTTAAATGAGATTCTAAAACATGGATAGCTGCAACCATGTTACAGCTGAGTATCTAAACTTGCCATTAATTCCACCATATCTACAACCTGGAAACCATCGGTATCTAGCTGGGGCCAACTTTGCATCAGCAGGAGCTGGTGCTTTGGCAGAAACTTACAAGGGATTTGTATGTGATCTAAATTGACGTAAGATTATAGTTCTTCAAATATGTATCCTTACTCACTTTTCACTTTCTAATTTAATTCTATGGCCCATATTTCTGTTACAGGTAATAGACCTTAAAACTCAGCTAAGTTATTTCAGGAAAGTGAAGCAGCAGCTCAGAGAAGAAAGAGGCGACACAGAAACCAAGACGTTTTTGTCTAAAGCTATTTACTTGTTCAGCATAGGAAGCAATGACTACATAGAACCTTTCTCCACAAACTTCAGTGCATTTCATTCCTCCTCCAAAAAAGATTATGTTGGGATGGTAGTTGGTAACCTGACAACTGTGGTCAAGGTAATATGTACTCTCCAGGCTAATAGTGCCTGGTATTGAAGATTTCTTTGTTTTCTCTAAATAGACAATTTATGGGTAAAAGTCGGTGCCTAATTCAGGAAATATACAAGAACGGAGGAAGGAAATTTGGATTCCTAAATGTGGAGCCTATGGGTTGTTTTCCATACGCGAGAGCAGTTCTACAAAACAACACTTGTGGTTGCGTAGATGAACTTACAGTGCTAGCTAAACTACACAACAGAGCACTGACTAAAGCCTTGGAAGAGCTTATGGGGCAGCTAAAAGGATTCAAGTATTCAAACTTTGATTTCCATGCTTCACTAAGTGAAAGAATTAACAATCCTTCAAAATATGGTATTATCCCCTTCACGTCTACTACTCGACCATGCATTAAAGAGTTTTCCCATGATCTCTGCTTTCGTTTTTCATTCACATATTACAATCACTTACGTTTTGTAGGTTTCAAGGAGGGTAAAGTGGCATGTTGTGGCACTGGTCCGTACAGAGGAATCCTGAGCTGTGGTGGAAAGAGAACAATAAAAGAGTACCAATTGTGTGACGATGCTAGCGAGCATTTATTCTTTGATGGTTCTCATCCAACCGAAAAGGCCAACTATCAACTTGCAAAATTAATGTGGACGGGAAGTCCTTCTGTCACCGGGCCTTGCAATCTTCAAACATTAGTTCAGGAATAGAGGAAAATATAGGGCTACTTCTTAGTTTTCATTTGTAAATAAACGTGATCGATGCCTTTTATATGAGACAATGGATTCAAGTAATTGAATGTGTTTTTTTGGTGATTATATTGCATCTTTGCCGACATTAATTAATTACTCTTGAAAGTAAAAATCTTGATGTAAAGAGATATTTTTATATTTTTATAAAGGTTTTTTTTATTGTTATAATATCAGCTAAGAAACAATTTAGTATTCGATCAAATATATAAAATAAAAATAAAGTGAAACAACCAAATTATTTTTAAAAACAAAAATTTTAAAACTGGTATCAATGAACTTTTTCGTCTCTTCACAATGATTCTTTTGTTATAATCAAATCAACTTATAAGTTATTTGGTATTTAATCAAATAAAAAAAATAAAAAATAAAAAGGTGGTGCATGTGTGGAGCACAATCCAGCGTGGGAGAGGCGTTGATGTTCTCTGGGTGGCTCATGCAGCACCTCCTGGCATTTAGAAATACCCTTCCGTCATGTCGTTGAAAGCGTTGTCGCATCTTCACTACCAGAAAACCGATAAATACCAATGGAAATACTGAGGGAATATTTTCGTCGGTAAATTGCCGAGGGATTTTACCAACGGACATATTCCCTTGGTATATGCCGAGGGAATTACAGAAGGACAAAAAAATTTAAAAAAAAATGATGACGTGTCAGGATTTACCAACGGAATTACCGACAGAATAAATTCCGTCGGTAAAATCCGTTGGTAAATTTGTTTACACTGTTCATCATGTCAATTACAAAGGGAATCATCGACGGATTGAAAAGTCATCGGTGTTATTTGGCGGTTTTCTGAAAAAATTCAATTGATTTAAAATTTTCATTTAAATATTACAGACGGAATTACCGACGGACTGAAAAATCATCGGTAATTGTTGGCGGTTTCTGAAAACTTTGTACGAAATTGAAAATTTAAATTAAATATTACCGATGGAATAATTAAAAAATATTAATATTCAATTATCCGTCGCTAACGTGCCCCAATAAAAAGCCTGAATCCCTTATTTCACAAGAGACAGACTTATTTTTTCTTCTTCTTCTACTTCTTCTTCATCTTCTTCTTCTACTTCTACTTCTACTTCTACTTCTTCTTCTTCTTCTTCTTCACTGTATGTAAAAAACATCAGTATCTATTTCTTTCTCTTCTTTTCTCTCCTCATCTCCTTCTCTTTTTCTCCATGCTCGGGTATGTCTTCTTCTTCTTTCTTCTTTTATCCTCTTAGTTTTTTTTAATTAATATGCTTTACGAAATTTTTTTCTTTCCTTAGCTTCACTTGCAACTACATTAAGGTAAGATTTTTCTTCTTTTTTCATGATTTTTTTCACTATATTTGTTTTTTATTTTATTTTTAATTGTTTTTGTTCTTAATAATTGTATAAATGTTGTTGTGAGATTTGTTTTTTCATATGAGATTAATTTTTAGTTGATTTATTTATAGGATTTTTAAATTTTTAGCAATTGCAACTTCATTTTTTCATATGAATTTTTTTAGTTGAATTTATTTTTTTCATTTTATTTATTTGTTGCAAATTTGTTTGAGTTGATTTTCTTATTTTGTTTTCAAGCATTTTGAGTATATATTATATAGTGTTGATTTATGTTGATTTAATTATTTTATAATTTTATAAAATGATTTTTTTTTAATTTTTTTAAATAATTACCGACGGAATTACAGATGGAATTTCCATCGGTAATTCTGTCGGTAATAAAAAATATTATTACCGAGGGATATACCGACGAAATGAAGCGGGTAATTTTTTTTATTTCCGACGGATTTATCGACGGATAAAAAATTACCGATGAAGGATTCAGCGACAGAGCATTTCCGTCGATGATGTCGTTGGTAAATTAATTATCGACGGAATATGTATCTTACACCGACGGAAAAATTCCGTCGGTAAAACTATTAAATCTTGTAGTGCTTGTTCCTAGTAAAGCTGCGCTTATCAGTGGTGGTGGTCTGGTTTGTCGTCAGTAAGCCTTTTTTTCTTTTTCTTTTATCTCTTCTCCCCATAAAATTATAGTTTGGCTTTTTTGTTAGTAGAATTTCGATTTCAGTCCTTATTCTTTTGATTTTTTTTGTTCTCGGCCTTTTCGTAGAAGTTTTATTTGTTTTTAATTTCATTATTCAATCCAAATTTGCTATATATATATATATATATATGTCAAGACAAACCGAAAAAAGAAGCAAAAATGTAACAGTCCAGTTTATTTTTTTTTTCCTCTCAAGTTTTTCAAGTGAAATTAGACAAACAAAGCAAGGAATTGCAATTTAACAAATACATATAAACTTGCACGTGGATATAATACCAGTATATGTAACTTGTGCTTCTTCTTTTTCCAGCAAAACATGAATTCTTCCAGCAACTAGCATTATATACAAACTCAACTTGAACACGACTATTATATATAATTAGAATACAGATTCCAGCACAGATAAAGTAACTTGTATATATTAGAAAGTTCAAGCATATAAATTTGACGACAGATGATAACAAAACTTTCCTTTCGATCTCTATTTTCAGGTTCTCTATTTTTTTTCAAGTTTGCAAGTAACAAATACTACTATATAACAGACTTGCACACAAAGTATACTTATTGCAAAGAGAAACTATAATAAGACTTTAACAAACTTGCACATAAAATCTATGTCCAGAACTGACAGATTTTATAGACAATATATACATAAATGAGATTTGCAGTCTTTTTATAGAATTTGCCGAGCATGCAATAGTAAGCGTTTGCACAATAATAGATATATTGCATAAAATTTAAGAGAAGGCACATCAAGATTGTTGTTTATAAATGGACTCCTCCAAAGAGATCAATTCACATTTAACAACATGGCATGCAATAAACAACAGAAACATAATTCTTTGTATTTGTTTCACTTACTTTTAATTAACAAGACAAAGAGTTAAAATAATTGAGAAATAAATTTGAATGAATAGCAACCATCCTTTGTATTAAATGTTTAAGGTTGTGTACATTATTAATAATGGAATACACTGCTCGCTGTTTAATCTTGTAAACCCAATGACTACCAACCATATTCATGATGGAGTGAAAAGGGATTAAGGTTCATGTACCATTACGGTGAAGGGCCTAAATTTCCTCTTATATGGCTTGCTATCATGCCAAGTAACGATTTGCATCCTGGAAAGTTGACGATTCCTAGTCTGGTAAGAAAGAATCTCGTAGGCTAGAGGATTCACTTAGATAGGCAGTTTTGGTATTTTATAGTTGAAAAATCATGGAATATTGACAAGAAATAGAATGATAAGAGAAGGTAATACTGTTGTCCGAGACCTTTTAAAGGAAAAACTTAGATAGATCAATAACTAAATTCAAACCAGGTAGGGAAACAGCAGAAGAACCTGTTGGTGATGCACCCAAGAATGAACCAAGTTGAGAAGGAGGACCTACTAGGGAAGCACCCAAAGCTGAATCAGACTGTGGAAAAGCAATGAAGCATGAGAGATATTCAGAGATGAGGAGACAAAACTTATACTTGGATAATAATCAATGGAAGGATATAAATGAGGAGATAAATGGTATGGGTTGGTGCTCGTAGAATTAGATAGAACAAGGGCAGTAGGTGTAGGCAAAACAGGGGCAGTAAGTGAGGGTATTGTTAGGCGATGTGGGAAGAGTTTGTATATGTTTAAAAGTTCTAAAAGGAAAAATATTTTCATGAAATCGAACATGACGAGCAATGTAAATACATTTAAAAGATAAATTGAGACACCAATAACCTAAGTATAAGGCGCTATATCCTAAAAAGACAAAAGGAGAAGAGCAAAAATCTAGCTTATGAGCATTATATGAATCGAGAAACAAACAACAGAAACACTCAAAGGTGCGAAGAAAACCATCATTCGAAAGGTGTTTATGATTGAGAATAAAAGTTGTCATGAGATTAATCAAATAAACAGAAGTTTCAAATGCATAACTCAAGAATCTTAAAGGAGCTTTACATTGATCTAGAAAGGTGAGGTCAATTTCAACAATTTATCGATGTTGGCATTCAACCATATCATTCTATTTATGAGTATGTGAACAAATCTAGTGATGATGAATACCAATAGTTTGAAAATATGTATTTAGTCTATGATATTCACAACTTTAGTCTGTTTAAACAAATTTAGTTCTTAAAGAGAACTAGTGCTTAACTTGCATTTAAAATTGGTGAAAAATATTGAAGACGTCGAATTTGGAAACCAAAGGAAAAAAACCATATATACTTTGTATGAGAATCCATAAAAAAAAAATCATCAGGTGACAATATAAAGAAAGACCCCTAAACATCACTAAAAAATAATTCAAAAGGGGCAAAATTTTTGTGACATGTAAGTCTTAATGACAAACGTAATGATTTTCCTAAAGAACATGTTGGACAATTAAAATGAAATTGTTTTGATGTATAAGACACCATTTTATTTGACACTAAAAAAACTAAAATTGCATGAACTAAGATGCCTAAGCCTATCAGGTGAAGTAGAAAGACATGCAGACAAAAAGGCTTGAGGCAACGACATTGCAGAAGACTTAGACATAATGTAAAAACCATCTTTACTTCAAATGGAATACAGCATCTCATTGATTATTAGGTCCTTAACATAAAACACAAAATGATGAAATATAAATATAAAAAAACATTATTTTCAAGACAAAACTTTTGAACATATAACAAAGGTTTTTTAATGTGTGAAACATGTAATATATTGGATAAAATAAAGGTATGTTTTAGTGTAATAATTTTAAAATGAGCAATATGAGAGATAACAAGGCCCTTATCATCTCTAACATCTAATTGATCATTACCAAGATAAAGCTTTGAGCTTTTTATACTCATAATATCAGGTTTCATATGATAATTAACACTTGTATCAGAAAACCAAGTAACACGAGTGGTCATAAAGGCAATATTAAAAGCCAAATTAGCATTAACTTGTAGGTTGTTTATGGATAATTATGAACATTATTGTTCTGAATGCCCAAGAGTATAATATAACTAACACTTGATTGACTGGGTATTAGACCACTGATTTAAACCACCAAAGTGATTACCTTACTGCCTAAAATTCTAACCTGAACCATATCAATTATTGCCAAGATTATTGTTCTTCCAACCTTCATGAAAACGACCTCTACTGATATAGTTTTGGTTGTAATTGCTACTTGGAGACCTTAATTGACACCACAAAAGGAAAGTTGAAGAAGGTTGTGATGGCATTGGCAACAGTAGAGCTGTTACAGCAGGTTGAAAAGAAGCCTTATAAAGAAACTCATGCGTGAGAAGATAATTGTGAAGATCAGTGTATGAAATAGGTTTTGCCTTAATAGAGAGTCTGGTCATGAGATCCCTAAAGTCTCCTCTTAATCCACAAAACATATACAAGTTGAAGTCTTCTAGGGAATATGGTTTATCAATAACAACAACCTTATCAAATAGTGTGAAAACCCTGGAAATTTATAATTTAAATATGTAGATGTGTAAACCCTCATGTAAACGTAAGACTGAAAGTGGTAATATTTCAACGAGCGATGAAAATCAAGATTAGAAATAATAGATAAATAATGATATATAATGGAAGAGATGACCTCTATAAAATGAATTTTGGTTTAGAATTCATAAGGACAGAGAAACTGGTAACGTGTTTTGATGGATAAAATAATGAGAAAAATAACAAAATATTTTTAGGAAATAAGTGAGGTAATAAAGAATGCATTATAATAAAGGATAGTGCAATGAAAAAGGGTAGGACTGAAGGTGCAAGCACCGATTAAAAAATCAGTGACGTTATTTTGAAACGGTAATAAGCCCGATAAATAAATAAAGGTGGAAATTCTAAAATGAATACATTTCAAAATAATAAAATGATCGTAAAGGTTTAGAAGGATAATTGATATGATTTTTTTTTTGTGAAGATTGAACAAGAAAAATCTAGATTGTTTATGAAAAGTCATGAACTGAACAAGTTTACATTAGGAAGCAGAATTCTCAATCCAATCATAGGATCGGGATGAAATTTTGCATGAAGTCTATTAATATGTTTTCCTACCTTGGTTAAATATCTCATCCCAATCAGAGTTTGGTAAAAACTAACGATTTAAGCAGAAATAAACCAGATAGTTTACATGAAAAATAAAATAAAATACATAAAGGCATGAATGAGGGACAAAATTGTAATTATAGAAAAAGGTCCTTATAAAAATACAAAGGCCACCAGTTTAAAAAAAATAAAAGAAAAGGAAAGGAAAAAGAAAATAGAGAAAAGCGAATAGAGAGAGCTGCAGATTTTGGAGTAAAACCAATAATACTCCGGTGGCCATATCTCTGGACTCCACCGTTGGATCATGCTAAGTTTTGGATATGTTGCTCTTATTAGAATTATCTACTAACTGACAGGATGGTTTGGAAAGAACACAATCCATTGTATAGAAATAATCATTGAACATTTCCTGAAAAACAAAAAGGAAATGCACCTGCAGGGCAGTTTGGTCGCTGGCCTATTTCTCTCTCTGTCACCGTTGGATCATGCTCATTCTTGGATATGTGGTGAGCCTAGATGTTTCCTTCATTCTGGACAGTGGAGATCGGAAACGCATTCTCCAGCAAGGTTTCGTGCATGTTGAACAGTAGCTCGTCCATTTTCAGGTAAGCTCAGTTTTATGCAGATCTAGGGAGATCTAACCGTTGGATCATTATGATTTTGAGGTATAGTATCCACAACTCTATGATATGTAGTCTGACCGTTGGGTTTAAAGCAATAAGCAGAATTTGATGACTTATTGCCTTTTGAATCTATTACTAGTTTTGGCAAAATGTAGCAAACTTGATTAAATACATGTTTTGATGAAATTAGAATTGTGTGGGTGTAGGTTTTATGGAAGATGAATGGTAAAATATGTTCTTGTTATTAGTATTATTATAGATTAGTTGTGTATTCTTTATATGAGGGGAAGAATGATTATTGTGTAAGAATAGCAAGGAACATTGTTATATGAACATGTTGATTGAATACAAAGCTAACTTGTTGGTTGTGTGGATATAAATGGGGTAGAACCATGAAGAAATTGAAATGAAAGAAATATAGAAAATAAAACATATTTATAGCTAGCCATAAGTTTTTTTGTCAAATTGATTAGTTAATGAAGATTGTCATGGATTCCAACTAGTAGGGTGAAATTGTTGTTGTGATAATGATCTAAGAATATTAATTGTTAAGGTTTTTCGCATATGTTTAATCGCACGAGGAGAGAGTGAAAGAAAATGAACAGTTTATCATTTTGTTGTATTAATAATAATAATAATAATAATAATAATAGGAGAAATCCCAAAAGGAATGAGTTTCCTTGTTTTTATTTTTTTTTTGTCTAATCTTTGCTATATTGTAGAGGTAGGGAAATTGTTTGAATGTTTTGCTTTAGAACTGGTTTGAATTTGTGATTTAATGATGCCAAATGACCTTGGATGATGTTGTTTTTGCATGAAAATAAATTGGAAGTTGAAAAGGATTTTCAAGGAATGAAAATCCTCGTTGTCTAAAATTTTAGCTATAAAGGAGAGGCTATTGTGATTGTTGATTTTGAGCCTTAAAACAAAATAATTTGGAGTTGGTTTCTTCATAAAAGTTGTATTTCTATGTTTTAGCCTTTCATAGAGATAAATCATGCCCAAAACTGAGTTTTACAGCTTTAGTTAGGATTAAGACACTAGATAGTGTTTTGGGTTGGTTAAGCTAAATTGATTGGAGTTAGACAATTTTAAATCTTTGCTTGGAATTGTTGTTGAGTGATGGTTTTGATAACAAAATAATAAGAATGAATATAAACATGAAAATGAGTAAGTGTATGAGATCTTAAAGAAAATTCCTTGTGATTGGTTTGAGAAAACTAGTTGAATGAGAATTAAATGAAGATGTGATATTGGTTGTATTGTTGATAAAAATTGAATCCCTGGTGGTACAAGGGAAGCTGTGGGGATTGGACAATTGCATGGAGTGGCAGCACGTGTACCTATTCTAGGTAGGTGATTCATCACCTTATTTTATAATTATTAGTTTTTCTTAAATATTTGTGTTATGTGTTTAATTGATGTTAAAAGAATGAAACAAATGAATAAGTTGAGTGATTATTACAAATGAAAATTATTAGTAATTTAAGAGAAATTACCGAAATTATTTGGCTAACAAAAGAGGTTAGCCGGGTGCTGGTAATTCATATGGAATTACCGGATTGATTGTGGCAACCAAGATGGGTTAGTCAGATTTCTTGGGTAATTAAGAGAATTACCGGGTTTATTGGCTAACAAGGAAGTTAACTGGATATGGGGTAATTCGTATGGAATTACTGGATTGATTGTGGCAACCAAGATGGGTTAGCCAGATTTCTTGGGTAATTAAGAGAATTATCGGGTTTATTTGTTAACAAGGAAGTTAACCGGATGTTGGGTAATTCGTATGGAATTACCGGATTGATTGGCTAACAAAAGAGGTTAGTCGGATGCTAGGTAATTCGTATGAAATTACCTGATTGACTTTGGCAACCAAGATGGGGCAGCCAGATTTCTTGGATAATTAAGAAAATTACCGGGTTTATTGGTTAACAAGGAAGTTAACTGGATATGGGGTAATTCGTATGGAATTACAGAATTGATTGACTAACAAAAGAAGTTAGCTGGAGGCTGGGTAATTCGTATGGAATTACCAGATGTACTGGTAACCAAGGAAGGTTAACAAAATGTGTGCGTAATTATATGAAATTACTAGAATTATTGGCAATTGAAATGAGTTAGCCGGATAGTTAAGTTTTGAAAAGATTATGTGAATTAATTGATTGAAGTTAGAAGTAGTAAATTCTAAATGTTATGAGTAAAATAATTAATATATGACTAAGTTATTGAGTAAATTAATTAATGTGGTTATTAGGTAGACACAATGATTTGGAGATTGGAGGGGAATTGATAGATAATTGATTACCATAGTGTTGGTGGCTAAGGATACATTACAGTGATACTTAACACCATAATGATGGTGGCTAAGGGCATAAATTGATACTTGGCACTGTGATGAGGGTGACCAAGGTTGGATGCTTAGTAACCGTAGTGTCGATAACTAAGATTGTGTGCAAATGATACTTGGCATCCATGGTTACAATACATATGATGTTAATAAGAAAAATGAAAGGGATTCGGTATGAATGGAAGAATCAAATGGCATGGATTAGCTATCCAGGTTTGGATTGCTAATGGTATCGATGAGGTTTCATCGGTGCCGGTATTTTTTAAATTGATTAGTCTAGCCCAATATTAGAAGACTAATGATACTAATGAGATTTACTAGTTTCGGCGATTACCTTCTAGCAACAGATTTAGAGAAGGAAAAATATTGATTAATTATTCCAAAAGAATGAGATAAGCTAATGATACTAAGAGATGAATATCTTGGTATTAAGTGAGAATTGATTTATAAGGAGATGGTGTTCGCAAACCGTTAAGTTGTGTTGAGATTTCCAAGATGGAATTATTCTTGGCAAATAAGATAGGATATTAGATGGATATTGGTAATAGATGGAAAATATATGTTGTAAAAGAGGTTTATGCCTAATTTTATATATAAAAAGAAATTCTGTAGAGATTATTGTCTGCCATTGTTATTGCTTGTTACTATCTTTTATGTTTATGTGTACATGTTAATTTCTATTTTCGGGTCCATCAGGGTCGCATCAAGGGTAATACCAGTTTAATTATCTTTTGTTTTTGACCATGTAAATTATTTGTAAATTAAAACACTTATCTCCTAAAACTTGAGATATAATATTAATCCGTAAATTTGAATGTATGTCTTTAATCTAATGGTTAAAACTCTTAATACCTTTTTGACCATGCATGTTTATAGTTGAAATTGAATCTTTTATTTGAACTACATTATATGATGTTATTGAATAAGATGTGTTGTGTTGATGAGAATGAGTTGGGTTGAGACCCAGGATGATTGGGTCGTGATTTTGAGTTATGAGATGTGAGATATTAGAAGTTTAAACAGGGTATATGTCGATAACTTGGGACCTACCAGTATAGGGGAGACTCTTCCGAAATTTTGGTAAAAATGTTGGTGGAACCTGTATATATATAAAAAATTACCTGAAAATTTCCAATATATTGCGAAAAAAATATAGAAAAATCGGGTTGTTACAAATAGTGTCTTGGCTTTCTGTAAATAGACACTAACAGTGTCATCATCCTACCTAAAGTCTTGGAATGCACTATAGAGTTGTATAATCCGCGAGTTAGAATGATAGGCAAAGGCGATCTCAGGAGTTGTGCAGATGTTGTGGGAGGTATGGCAATTAACTACCAGATGTAACACTTCAATAGACAAAACAGATAAAACAACACTCATGATTAATTGATCTTGTTGCTTCTATGACAAAACCAGAGAATTAAAAATAAACATGGACATATCAGCAGATGTAATATGTGAAGGAGGGCATGAGAAAGAATCATCAACAAAAGAATAGACATATAATATATGTGTCCTCCAGTAAATAAAATTAGTGTTTGATAATTTCAAAAAGATTACTTGTTGAGCGTTTGACAAAGGAATGACAGCCCCATTAGGAATAGAAGTGGCAGCAGCCATGAGAGGCAAAGAGATAGCAGCAGAGTCATTGGCAACAACAACAAAGGGGGAGGCACCAAAAGATGGAATAGCAGCAAAGGAAGGAATCGATGTAGTCATATTGGAGTCTATGGTTTGAGTGTTTGTAGAGTCCATGATAGAGAGGAACACGAAGGAGGCTCTGATATCAAGTTAAGATTATTGAGAAATAAATTTATATGATTAGTAATGGATGTTAACTATGATAACGGTCATCATTTGTATTTATATGTTTAAAGTTGTGTATATTAGTAATAATGGAATACACTGCACATAATAATTGAGCTATATATAAGGTATATATAGATACGAAATAATCTATTTTCCATAATATAAAGCAAGCAAACAAATATATATGCATGATAAACAACATATATTTCTTCCACCAGTAATTATTAACTAGATCATACAT
>Ga0325402_1003275_pt1 | contig 14572 bp, 6 predicted proteins | sample PopdelMetagenome_22_FD_207212 | JGI IMG/M metagenome (GOLD analysis project Ga0325402, IMG submission 207212) | Populus deltoides microbial communities from Bellville, Georgia, United States - Xylem-PdKOR-R3 | ecosystem: Host-associated > Plants > Phyllosphere > Stem > Wood/Secondary xylem... | reverse complement strand
AGCAAAGTATTGATGCAAAAAGTCAAAGAGTCAAATAGTGTGCAAGGGGACAAAGGGCCTTTTTAGCCTTGGGTTTTGGTGACAAGCACGGCATCTTCCAATTTATTTTATTGTTGGGAAGTTTCCTCTTTTGATTTTTTCTCGTGAAGTTGTGGTATTAGTCTTTCTCTTTTCCTTTTTATAAATAATAATAAATAAATAAATAAACAATAGTGGATCTATGACACACAGGCCCAATTACAGCCCGGTAAAAAGTTTGGGATGAAACATTAAAGCCCAATAACATAGCATCTATGTAAAAGGCAAGCACCAGACATTTTGGCAATGTTCTATTTTTAAAATTATTTTTAAAGTGTTTTTTATATTTTCTTATTTATTATTTTAATATGTCAACTAAAAAGTTAAAGAAAAAAATATGAAAAAAATACTTTTTTAATAAATTTTTAATTAAAAAATATTATGTATTTCATTACCAAAGCACGCACTAAAAAATTAAAGTTCAGATGTTAACTTACCTCCCCACTATCTATATTATTCTGTTATATTCTTTATAATTATACATACATTAATAAAATAATTGAATAAATATGAAAAATATAATAAAAATAAAAATCTACTCGATTCTGAATTCAAGAGAAACATGAATAGACAAAAACTTAACCTTACTTGAGACATTCTCATCCCGGAATTAAAGGGCGTGGGCATGGATCCGCATGGCCCATGGGAAGCTTTCCATGAAATATGATAATTAGGTCAGAGATTTTTTTTTTATTTTTTTTTTAATAAATGGTAGGCTATAATGTTTCCTTTGTAATACGGCAAAACATAATTAATTAGGAGTAGATGATCGTGCATAAATATGATAAGGCCAGGCATTATCTGAGATGTATGGAATGATTTTTCAACATTTAGAAGTTTAATATTATCTATGTTCTTGTTTTTATTCTTGCTTTTTAAATTATTTTTCATTTGAAATACATTAAATTTATGGTTTTTTTAAGTTTTATTTTGATGGTTTTGATATATTAATGTTAAAAATAAAAAATATTATTTGAATATATTTTTAATTGAAAAGCACCATATACTATAATATTAAACACATGAAAGCGGTCTAGCTGGGATTTCCACCCAAAGATCACTCAATTGTTTTGGAGAAAAAAACGAGGAAGGATTTAGAAATGGAATATTTACTTTCATTGATGAAAAAAACTATAGAACTTGTCATGGATATATTTATTAGATAGCATTTAATTATTATCTTGAGATAAAAATAAATAAAAATAGAAGAAACATATTTTTATAAACTTTTTATTTTGAAAAGACAAAAATCACTCTAAAACTATTATAAAACATATTTATTTTATGTCTAATTTTTTTATATTATTATTTTTATGGTAGAATACTAATCAAATACAATAACTTTTAATTTCTCCTTATTGTTCTGGATTTAAAAACAAAATCCAGTTTATTTCTCATACTTTGAACACATCCAATCCTCGAGTTTCAAAGAAAGTTTTTGAGATTTCTGAAAGGATTTTGTATGATCTATATCATGAGCAAGTTGTTATCAAATTATCGAAGGATTCATATAGTCTTCGAGAAAAAATGTGAACCCCCAAATTAACTATCAGTGAAGTGAAGGACAGAGAGAAAACAAAAGGAATTTTTATCCTAATGTACGAAGCGTTTGGGAACGTGATTCAACCCGTGTTCCTAAAAAATTTAAAATTTTTTTTTACTAAAATTTAATATAATTTATACGTTTTGGATCGTTTTGATGTGCTGATGTTAAAAATAATTTTTAAAAAATAAAAAAATATCATTGACATGTATTTTGACACTAAAAATTATTTAAAAAACACTCATAACCACACTCGTAAAAAGCAATTCATGACAAGATAAAGACATAATAGTCGAAATTTAGGGCACGTATTTTGTTTCATCCCTCCTCTTTTAACTCTCAAACACCCTCTTAGAGGTAAATCTCATGCAAAATAATTGCTAATAAACTATAGTTAGCTGTGCTAAATTCTAATTAGGGCACTGAAACAAGAATGATCACAAGAGCATCAAAGATCAAACAACCACGCCATACGATAATGTTTATTAATGCACAGAAAATATATCAATTAATTCTTTATATTAATGCGTGTCAATGAACATTTCATTATTTTCGGGAATAATATTTTTTTCTCAATCCAAGATAGTCGAAACTCCTCATGCCCAGCACGTGTTTATTTTTATCTTATTTTATTTTTTTGTCTATAAGAGAATTTATTTTTTCAATATGAATTATTAATTTATTTGTTAAATAATAAATGTCAGCCAGAGGATTTCCTCCTGCCCTAAGCACCAAGTGTATTTTCTATGATATATTAATTCAAAAATATGTCTCATATTTCATCAAAAATATGTCTCGTGGTGATAGTATATTGGCTTTAACGATTAACTTGAAATTCAACAACCGATTCTTACGTTTTAAAAGGGCATTTAAAAATTTTAAATTTTTTTATTTTAAATTAATATTTTTTAGTGTTTGTAGATCATTTTGATGCACTGATGTCAAAAATAATTTTTAAAAAATAAAAAATATATATTATTTTGATACATTTCTGAATGAAAAGCAACCACAACTACATTTCCAAATATACTTAGATTAGGTTTTTTAAAAAACTAACTCAGAATTAATTTATTTTAACATGATAAACTTGACAAGTTAACCTGAAAACTAATGATATTATTTTTTAAAAATTAAAATGATATTATTTTAATTAAAGAATTTGCTCGAAGAAGAAGTGAGGAATAAGAGGACGAAGAAGAGGGGTGGGATAAAGGAGGAAGAAAGAAAAAGAAAGTTCCTTGCATCACTCACCACCTTGCAATTTGCCTTCTTCAATAATTTGATACTTTCCTTTTTTATATATTTTATATTTGTTATTTAATATCTTATTTTCAAAAGGGACCCACACGTAAGCGCGTTAACTTTTATTCCACGCCAGGAACCCCACCACAATTGAAAAAGTTAAGATTCCTTTCCAAAAAATTGAATCGCACTTGATCCTTCCACGTCATCAAGAGGATCCACTTGAGTGCTAGTTTTCACCAGTCATGGACGACCCAGATGCTCCCATTAAGCTTCTTTGGGAACTCTCTGAATCTTACCCTGTCATCCGCACATAGTAGCTGCCCCTTTTAGCATTCTCACCATATAACACCGTTACTGTTTGTTTTTTTATCGCTTTTAAACAATTTAATTTTTTTCTTTAATTTAATTTAATTTTTTTTAGTATTATTACAATATATTTTAAAAAAAAAACACCGACTGTTATCACAATATCAAATCTCCATAACTTTCCTTCCCTCTCTAGGCTGGTAAATTTCCTCAAGTTGTCTCTTCTCTTCCTTCCTACCATTCCAAAGCTTTGGAAGCAGGTCTAGGGATGGCAATGGAAAAAACTCAACCCAAGCGGTTATCTTCCCCAGTAATTTTCTTAGCTAACAAACACCATTTCTCTAGAAAATCTTCTGATAGACATCTTGCAACATTTTGGCTCAAGATACCCGATTAAACTAGGAGCAATGCTATACATGCAAACAAACAAATCGTGCGAAATTTCCATATTGCTACTTGTTATTTTTAACCAATCATTCGATATTTTCGAGACCAGCACTTTCTATCATTTATTACATGACATATGAGTTTGTACGAGAATTTAGCGTGTAATTTTGTTTGTGTGCGAACTGTTTTTCGATCTAAAATGTTGTAAAAAAGGAATGCTTTTAGCATAGTCACATCCTAACTGCAACATTTTCCAGACAAGGACAGCAAACAAAGCATCCACCAGCAAATTACAGAAAATGCAATCAGGTTAAGTTCAAAATATTATGGTGGAGATATTAACACTCCACTTATGAAGAAGGGTGGTTGGAGAGTTAGCTAATCTCACCTACTACTCTGCACTCATATTTGACCCTTCTTCGCATTCTGAATAAACGAAACAGGTTGTGCTTGTGTACTTTTGTAGCATCTTCTCTCAGGTTTATCCCTTTATTTTACCCATTTTCCGATGGACACCAACTATTTCGATCTAGGCACACTGTTCCCAAACTTTTGATTCTCTCCACAAAGGAGAGTGCTATTAACAATTGATAGAGTGCTAAGAACTCTAACCAAGATAATGAAATCATGATTCATCCAGCTGACATGTCTACACCTCATGTGCATTATCTGCACAGGGGGTCCAACCTGCACACATGTAGCATATACCACCCGATCCATGTGTGTCAGTCCCGACCTAGATTGGCACTTCACATGTTACAAAGCAAGTTGACATTTCCAAAGAAATTTAATAAGGTGGGATTGATAGTTGCAAGGGATTGCAAAAATGATATTTTAAGTCCATCTTCAACTTACTCTATCTCTGATTGAGATGGAAACACTTCATGCAAGAAACCCGCATCTAATGGTTGTTTGGGAAATCTGTCTATACCACCTAAAACAGTATCTTTCCTCTTTCTCCATTTTCTTTCATGGTAAAATAACATGATGCATTGCTTTGGTCAACCTCTTGATAAAAATTACTAAAATGAGGAACTGGAATCCATGATAAATTTTACCATGGGTGAACACTCTCTCTTAAATGAGACCATTCGAACGTCTGATGGGGTACAAGATTGGATATGAGCGAAAATCACGACTTCTTCTGCTGACTTGCCACCAGTCATCAAGCATGTTTTAGTCCCTTGAGGCTGTTTGAAGGGGAAACACCAAATGGTTGCCCCTGTTTCTTCTTTTACTCTCTGTTCATCTGCATCACTACAGTCAACAAACACAGCATAGTATTAGACATGTTGTGAGTCCCTCCTACTTTGATCTCAACACTGTAATTGTTTATCCACTACTAACATGAAGAAGAACAAAATAAACTACCTAGCTGACCAAGGACCCCTTGCCCATTTGCTCAGGGATATTGCCGCTTTGAGTTCATCATATGAGCCCACATCCACAATGTTACTGCAAGAAAACATCAGAATAATATTAGATGTTTCTGACGAATACAGGAATCTGATGGACTTCATTACAGATGGCTGTGATTATTGGAATTGGTACACAACTACACAAGTAAAAAAAGCCTAATTGCAATCATGTGAAGCAGACTCTCAAAGCTTCCAGAACAATAATGCCATGCACAATGATAAAGTACCTATATATCTAGATCTAGAGATTTGATCAAAGTGCCTGAGGCTATTAAGACGAAGCATAACTCCCAGTTTCATTGCTTTGGCAATTTCCATCATGTGACAAAGTTAATGTTATATGAAATAGAAAACCAATGGTCTTAGGAAAACAATTCTTACATCCTTGCTAGTAAAAAAGCAATTTATTGCTTCCTGTGAATCATGCTGGCAATCCTTTTCATTCTGGTAGGATGGTCTTACTATGATGATTATGCCTCACGTGTTTGAAAAAGTCAACTTATTATTTGCATTATTAGACCACAACCTGTTTTTCTCCTAAAGAAGTCTATAGGTGCTATTACTGCCTTGACATCAAAGCAAAGTCCACAAAGAAACGGATGTGAGCAGCAGTTGTATAGACATAAATATTAGCATTTTTATCGTGGCAGGGTGCAGAAATCACTGTTTATAAACAAATTCATCACCAAGAGATTATGCTATAATTCTGAAAAATAATAATAAATGACATCAATGAAAAATAGAGCTCGCATATCCAATAATTGATGCACATAACTAAGCTTCCACTACACATAATGTTTGAGCAAGAGAATGTACCTATCTCGAAATGATGTTCCCTACCCAGAAGAGATGACTGGATCTCATCCAACTTATCCTTGACGTAAGCTTCTAAATTGAAGGCTTCATGGATATTCCAACACTTTTCCTTGCTTTCCAGGAACATCTCTCCTGATTTGACCATGACCACACTTCCACTTGAAACATCCCAGGGACTAATTTCAATCATCAAAGGTACCCCCTCTTGAAACCAAAGTATTATTTAATATTTGCTTGAAAAAATAAGGGTTGTTCCACACGTTTCGAAGGCTTTCTTTTTATGAACAAGGATAAGAGTCTGTGGTAGAAGTTGTTTTTCAAAGTGCTTTTCGCTTTGAAATGAATCAAAATAATGTTTTTTCATTTTTGACGGCACATCAAAACAATCCAAAATCACCAAAAAAAATAAATTTGAAACAAAAAAAAATTCAAAAGCACGGTTGGGACTAATTGAAACTATTTTTTTAAAATAAAATAAATGTGAGAACCAGGTGTAGCAAGTCCAACACATTGCATAAGTCACACAATGACATAAACATCCAAAATTGACATCAGGCACAAGAAGAAATGTACAATTCAGATTCTTTTTGACAGATTACTATAAGCTTTAATGACCGAGACACATCTGGGCACCTTTCATGAAAGTCATAATTAATTAGAGGGCTAAATCATTAATTAATTATTAATCTTTTCTTTTGTTCATGTACTTAAAATAAGAATAAGAACAGACCTTCATCTCCCAGAAATTGAACTTCCATCCCAGGGTTCTTTAATCCATGTCATCAAGTTTAACTTTTATATCAGCAGATTGCAAGTTTTCTTTTACAGAAGATCTGTATTGAGAACTCCAGTTTTTTCATCCTCCTTTCTCCAGATTGGCACAACCACCACATGGAAGAATGCAACACAGATAGGAAGAACAAATTGAAATGCTAGTATAGCTGATAAAACGAGTTGTTTGTTATCTACTAAATGTTAAAATAGCAACTCGAAAACCTAAACTTTACTTTCATACAGGCCCCTATCAGAAGACTAAAACCAAATGCTTATGCATAGACTAACCTGATGAGATATTTTTCTCCAATAGACATAAGATTGCTTGTCCAAGTACCTAAACACAGCAAGCACACCCCTAGGATGTGCTGCTATATTACAACCATAAAAGAGAGCAACAACAAACTTCCTTAACAGAATGAAACATCTCTATTCTTAGATCAAGTACATAAAATTGAAAGATTCCTGACAAGTACCAAAGTACCTTTGATCTAAATGCATGTAAAACAATAATGATAATAACAAACACATATATGCTAACTTAAGAAATCACTAATATAGATACACAAGTACCTTTATTGGTGCAAGTTTTGGTGTAGCATTAGACCAGAATCATCACCATGGTTCATAATTATACCACCAATAAAGCAGGTGCTGATAGCCCATGATGTCTGCCACACATGTTGCCTCTCTCCAATTTCATACATAAACTGTACAGGCACATAATTTCTGTTAAGATCATGGACTTCTCAAATTATAAGTAAAATTTAATAGTGAGGGGAAGGAAAGGATCGATTACTTTATTTGGTAGGTTAAAAGGAAAACATGAAAAAATATCAAAGAGAAAAAGGTCATTGGCAAAATGCTGGACCAATGAGATGATCATTGTTGTGCTACCACTGAGTTAAGCTTAGACACTTGCCATAGAAGCTGATAAAGTTAAAACTCGGACATGGCCAACTGAGCCACTTCATATTAGAGAATGCAATGGGAGATATTTTGTAATTGCGTGCCAGAATAAGAATGGGTGCACGCAAAGGTCTTGGTGCCTTTAAGTAGTGTCTTGATAATGAGCAAGAACACAAGTGTCTTTGAGGGGCTGTGTACAAACACTTGTACTCATGTTTAGCTAGCATTTGTTCACCTATATGCCCAAATAAGCAAGACTCATAATACCTATATAAGTAGGCATTCTCTTATGTGCCAAACAAGCTTTGTTGAAATAAAACTCCACGTTATCATACAATCTCCTTTTTATCTTCCTCTTCTTTGTTTGCTTTATGCACATAACCGCTGTGCAGCCCAGTTGAATTGCTATAAACAAAACAAGGAGGCTGTTATGCATAAGGGTCTATTCTTGTGATACATGTAATTTGTATAGGGACATGAAAGGTGATGGTATCTATAAGGTTAACAAAGAGGAAATCATTGGATAAAACTATAACGTATGTGTACTTGGGGATTCTTATTCAAAAGAGCTTGCTTGTTCCAAACACGATGCCTCCTTCTAAAGTGTTAGTAAGCTTGGTTATTTGGACATGTAGATGGATAGGTCTTACCTAACATTAGCCAAGCTTTAGTGCATGACACCTCAAAGACACTTGTCTTCTTGCATATTATCTGGACAAGACTCCTAGACAATTACATGCACCTATACACATGCTTGGATAATACACCTACACACTTGCATGCATTTCTGCTTCTCGAACACTACATTACTATATGCTGCACATGTATTACATAGGTTCCTTTTCTCCTTCATCATAAACGAGTGGCTACCAAACATAGGCATATAGTATTGGACAAAAACACTTTAAAACACCATGCCTAGGATAAGACTACAAAGCGCCGGACCCAATAAGGTGACCGGGAATTCAGGATAGTGCTGGCACCGAATTAAGCTATCTGTAGGCTCTTATACAGTCTAAAGCTTAGGCGTTGCCATCTGAACTACTTCATGTAGGGCATGGTATTTAAGGCGCGTGGTTTTGCGAAGAGAAAAAAAAAACGAACCACATGGTAGGTTAAACGTTATAAATGTTACATAGACGGAAAACAAAAGGAATAGTAAAGGTAAGTTCATTCAGACTAATTGTTTATAGATGCCAAAATGCACACTGGCCATTTTGTTGTTTCTAAACCAAATGGAAGGGAATTTCCCAGGTAAATTAACCAGGATTTAACTCAAATCTTGAGTTGCAACATTTGTTTTTTCTCTATTCCATAATTATCCACATGAATTAGCTGATAATTCATTAAAAAGGATTTAATTAATAAAATATATTTTCAAAATTATGTTGTTGGCTTTTCTTTGCATTCAAATGATATCATGCGAGAAATAGAGCAACAAAACACTCAGCTAGCAGCAACTCATAAAATGTCTGAAATAATCTTATCTAGTAACTACTGACTAAAATACCTGCGTTCTAAAAGCCCGAGAAAAGTTTTGCCCAAGGCTGTGGCTAGTTCCAGCCTGTGATGCTTTCTGATCACCCATCATAGCCTCTATTGTATATGTCCTATCAGCACCAGCAAGAGTTCTCACTTTTTATTTTCTACCTGTAATAACAGGTATTGCAGCTTGCTCATAAGCGAATTTTGTATGGACGTCGATCATCTGTAATGCTTACGATTCAGCAGCGCAAATCCATTTAATGCAAATGCTAATACGCTATCAGATATCAAGCATACTTAGCTCAATAAGATGCAAACCACGTTTTCTGCCTTCTCTGGATTGGCATGAGCTGTGTGACCCTCCAGCCACAGAAATTCAAGAGTCCTCACAAATGGTTTTGTGTGCATCTCCCATCTTGTGACATTTGCCCACTAAAACAGAAAACAAAATATTAATAGGAAGGGGATGGGGAGAAAACAGTTGTACATAACAACCCTCCCTGATTGGAAGCTATTCGCTATAGGTGACCAAACTTTTACATGGTTTACCTTGAGAGGAAGATACAATAACTATGAACCCACTGAGCAAACATGTGATTCACTATGGTGTCACTAGTGGGTCAAACCTGTCACAACCTCAGCAAGTGCAACAATCAAAGCCAAAACTCAGGTCATTGTTTTCCAAGAAAATGAAACAACATAACATTTTCATCAACCCTTAAATTTCCAATACTAGAAAAAATCAAATGTTACCACAAGTTTTTCTTCAAGTTCCTTTCCTTCCCTGATAGTTATAAGAGCCAGTTACTGAACCCCTCAACATGACTAGCTTCTTTCTCAATAAATGAGTATTGGTATAAACTACAGCACACAATTGCCAATATAAGAATTAAAGACAAACTCAAACAAAGTCCATCCACAAGAACACACACATGCAGTTTCAATTGTAAAAAAAACCATGCTACTTGAGCTCAGCTCTGAATTGTCTCGCTAAAACATCATACACAAACTCATTTGTACGCAAAGAAAAGCAAATTAGTCCCATAATTCAAATTCAATATCATTTACAAACAAACTCAAACAATAAAATACTCAGCTAAAAGTGTCCATGACCACAAAATATGTCTTTAAGAATTGATTTTGGGAAAAGTTATATTAAAGCATACCACTTTGCTGTATTTCTAATAAAACAAAAACTACAAACTAATCCTTGGATGATAAATTGTTTAATTTCCTTAGTCGTTTTGTCACTATATCCTCAGCATAAACCTAGACTTATTAAAAAAAGTGAACAAACTGAGCTTGAGTACTTTCTTAACTCAAAGTTAACCTCGAACCCTTTTTCAACCTACCTAAACAAACCAAACACGGATCATAACACTCCACTCAACTCAAAACCTTAACTCAATCATAACACTGCATTTATAACATTCTACGGACAAATAAATAAACATCCTACAAAACAAGCCTGAGGAAAGTACGCGTTGCTATGTCCAGTCTTCTTAAACTTCACCTTCGAATAATCCTGCAATGCCAAAACCCACAAAAAGCTCAAAACTTTCAACATCCCATTTAAGGAAAAAAATCTCGAAATTATCTACTTTCAACTAAAAAGCTTGGATTTTTAAGGACCTGAATGGCTTCCTAGATGGCATAACCATAGGGACGAGTAACCATGGTACCATGGACCTGAAATTTTCTACTTTGAAGAAGATGAGGTTTTTGTTTTTCCATCAAGTATACATTCTAGTTCATAAAGCTTACAAAATGACTCATATAGATCCTAAAAGTAAAACTTTTGACCCCAATCATAAATTTGTTATTTGCTGCAAAGTTAACCCTCGAGCTAATTAAAACAAAATATTGATATTCGATCACAGATCAAGATTTCCTCCCTTTGTAAGAATATCATAAACCCTAACTAGATTAAAACATAACTAAATGGGTATGATGAGATGAGATCCCTTAAAGCCAATCCTCATAACCATTTGGGTTTAAAAAAATTGCCATATACATGCATCACGTCTTAGCTTAATGATTGGTTTTGACATAAAAAAATTAGTTTAATTCAAAGAATATTTTTGGATTAGTTTATATGTCAACTAAAATTTAGATTATTATCTAGAAAAAAACATATTAAATTCATCTAAATGAAATATATCATGTTTTAGAATTTTCCATGAATAATTTATACACAAGCGAGCTAAAATATTTACTAATTTATTTACGACAACCCTCCTAGATTTGGACACAACATTGTTTTTTCTCAATCCAATACAAAATAAATTTGAAACTAAAAATCCAAAATAATAAATGTATTCCAATTAGGATCCATTTCTTTTTTCTTTTTTTTCTAGGCCTGGATTCCTTCGGCAGGTTTTCATGGATGGGGCTTGAAATGTACAAGGCATGGCCCAGTGGCTACAGTCTTGAGCTTGTGTGATAGTTTTGGGCTTGGCCCTCCAATGAAACCATTTTCCTTAGGATCCCATCCTGCCTCAGCTAGGAGAAGACATGTTTTCTTATTCCTTTTCTTTTTCCGTTTTTAGAGTGCTAGGAAGCCTAGTTGTTACTTGTCGTACCTCCGAAAAAGAATTTAGTTCCTTGGATTATCTCCTGACTATATTTATTTAATAATATTATTTTATTTTTAAAAAATTATTAAATTCATCGGATCAATCTGATTGGATTGAATTCATCGATTTATATTAAATTAATATTTTTAAAAATTCAATTTAAAACCTCATTCTAATTAAGACCGGGATAACGAGTTGTTTGTTCAAGATAACTCATCTGGTGGACCAGACTTAGCAACTAAAAAGGGGAGAAAAATTGAGATTTGAGCGAAAATCTTTTTTATTTGAATGAAATGCTCTTGAATTAATTTTCACTATTAGGAGCATCGAGACCAACAAGAGCCGGGTGCCACTCGTTCATGCTGTGCCACTGGATAGAAAGTACCACAACTTTATTATAAAGTTTAAATAAAATGTAAATATTAAGAGACAAAAAAAGGGTTTTGACTTTACTATTGTGTAAAGTGACTTTGATCTCGTGGCATGGTTGCTCTACCATGCTTTTTGGTGACATGTTCGTGATAATCTATTCAGCCCGTCAAATCCAACCATCTACGGACACCATTGCTAATTTTCTTTATTTCACTCTTACTTTATACAGTGTAGTAATTTTAATTTTTTTAAAGAAATTAAAACAACACAACTTTCAAAAAAAAAAATTACAAAGTCTCGACGGGTAACATGTCAAGTAGATCGAGTTGAACCGAAATTGAATCGAATCAAATCTGAACTAACGTAATTTTAAAATTATCTCAGGTCAGGTAATTCACCCGATTAAACGTTAGGCTGAGTTTAATAACATTTGGTATTATTATGTCCTATGCTCCCATTTACTTCAAATTTCACACAATTAGCCGAGCTAATTGAATTCTAATGTCAGTTATATTCTTTTGTTCTTCTTCTTCTTTTTTCCTGCTCATTTCAAAAAGCATTTGTTTCCTTTCCCATTTATGGGTCACGCATAGTAACTGTTCAGCCACTGCCATGTGTGTGAAACCTTCCATGACAACTCGAATTATTATGCATTTATTAGGGTTTTTCTATGGAGAAGTGTGCAGCCTGTGCATCCCACGTTTTGCTGGTGTCAATAAGCATCGAGTGATTGATCATTGAAGGTGAGTCCGAGTGTTCTGCAGAGACGATATTCGGTTATATTAGTTATTAAAAAATAGAAAAGAGAAGAAGGCAGTGGGGTGAGTGAAAATTTCTATACAGTGAACTCAGCATCCATCATCTATATTTTTTTTAAAATAAAAAATGAAATCTGCGATCATTGATTTAAAGGGATATCATGGGTCGAGTTTTATTATTGGAACCTGAAATAACTATTCAAATTATATAAATTTTTTATATTTAAAATCGAATGGATCGGTTTCAGATATTCATCAAGTACCCATAACTCAAACTTAAATATTATAATTTATATTTATTTGATACTCAATTAACTTGGTTTATGTTCAAAATTTTCAAAATTTAAAGCTATTTTTTTATTTTTTTACTTCGAGTTGGACAGGCATTTGTCCATATGAACCAGAAACCCGACCTTTTCTTTCGAGTTTTTCCCTAAGTCCTATCAAGTCTAATATTTTTTTTTTTATCTATTCAAGTCGGTTCAATCAATATCCATCAGTTTCCGGTGAAATTATCATCACTAGTAATTAATGATTCATGTTCGTGCTTGAAAGAACAATTGTCACTTTGGAACACTGAATTCGGGCTTATGGTTGCAAAGGTTTGCAGTTCCCCTCGCTTGATGATGTCTTTTCATCTTAAAGTATGGATAGATGTTTCTAATCTTAGGTACCAAAATAGTAAGACAAATTCCCTTGTCCTCCTCCAACCTCTTAAGTTGCATCGATCATGTAATGTCCGTAGCTCAATAATTCAAAAAAGAATCTCGTAGCTCAAATTTTGTAAGAAATCATTAGGTTCTACTCTCATCTACACATGAATGCGAGAGTGAATCATTGAATAATTTTTTTGTAAGAGGGTATTTAGAAGGGTGATAACGGTTATTTTTCAAAGTATTTTTTATTCAGAAATACATTAAAATAATATTTTTTTTATTTTTAAAAAATTATTTTTATATCAGTACATCAAAATATATGAAAATACTAAAAAATTATTAATTTAAAGCAAATAAAAAAAAATTATTTTTTTAAAAGAACTTTTGAAACTAAATAATAAACGGGCCTAACAGGAAAGAAGATGCTTTTATTTTCAAGATTCTGGATGATAACTACAAATTATTCATATCATAAATGCTATCTTAAGGAAATTTTATTTACTTATGGAAATTCAATCACTTATATGATATCAATTTAATTATTGGAGATACTATATGATTGCTATGTATGTGTAGTATATGTATATAATTAATGGGTACTCAACACGTAACCTACAAAGAGTGTGAATGCTCCATCCTTCTTTCTTCTTCCTCTTCGTCTTCTTTACCAATAAATATCCGCATCTTAACCAAAGTACTTAATAATTTTAAATCGAATAAACATGTACTACTTAAAAAAAAATATTAAACTCATTATCATTATATAAAGAGATCTATTCTTTTTTTAAAAAAAAAAACTCAAACCAAAAACAATTCATTGTCCAAAAAAACATTAATGTCAACTAAACAAAAAAAAACCATTTACTAATTATGAATAGTATTATTAAAATCGACCCGGACTAACAAGTCAATCCAATAAACAATTGTTTTAAAATCTAGTTTGAGCTATATTTCAAATTAAATTAGATTAGAATTAATTAATAAAACCGACTCAACTTGACAAATCAATCCAATAAATAGTTATTTTGAAATCTAGTTTGAGTTATATGTCAAATTAAAGTAGATGAGAATTAACCCAATTAAAATCTAATAAAATCAATCTATAATCTGATTAAAATCTAGTTAATCATTTTTATTTCAAAACAAACCGATATAACAAGCCAAATTTAATAATTTTGGCGACAAACACAATGGGCAATTGAGAAAGTTTAAAGTTTTTTATTATGATTTTAACTATATCTAGCAATTC
>Ga0325402_1003272_pt1 | contig 14574 bp, 9 predicted proteins | sample PopdelMetagenome_22_FD_207212 | JGI IMG/M metagenome (GOLD analysis project Ga0325402, IMG submission 207212) | Populus deltoides microbial communities from Bellville, Georgia, United States - Xylem-PdKOR-R3 | ecosystem: Host-associated > Plants > Phyllosphere > Stem > Wood/Secondary xylem... | reverse complement strand
TCTACCTTTTGCATCTTCAATCACACAATTATTGTCTTCAAACAACACCTTATAGCCTCTGTTAAGTAGCTCAGAAACACTTAACAAGTTCTTATTAATTTTAGGAACATATAGTACATTTTAAATTCGAGTGTCCTTCAATAACTACTATTTATTTGCCTTCTAATTTCAGGTGTGCTCTATTTCCAATTCTAACTTTGGAAATAACAATTTTGTCAAGCTTTCTAAAGAGCTTTCAATCATTAGTTATATGGTTTGTACAACCACTATCTATAAGCCATCTTTCTGTGAAGCTAGTGGTGGCCAAACATGATACCACAAACAACTGCTCCTTCAGATATTGATCCTCATCCATTTTAGCTTTTCTTTGTTGTTGTTGTTGAGTCTTGCATATCTTTTCCATGTGCTTTAATTGACCACACTTGAAACATCATGCATCAAGCCTCTACCAACACTTTTTTCTGTGGATGATTGTTTTTTTTTTTTTACAGTAATGACAAAGAGAAAAGTCTTGAGTATTACTGCTTTTGCTATTTCTGATGTTGAATGCATAAACTTCATGCTTATTGTTGTGCTTTGTTTTCTTGTTTTTGCCACCATGATTGTTTTAAGATTTGGCCAAGAAAGCACCCTTCATGTATCATTTTTGCCTCATAAACCTTCTTTGCTTTTATGCCTGCAGCTCATTCAACAATTCTGCCAAGATAATATTTGACAGATCTTTTAAGTTTTTCAAAAATGAAATTGTAGCCTTAAACTTTTTAGAAATTAGTACCAGGATTTTTTAAACAATTCTAGAATTAGAAAAATCAGTACCAAGAAGTTTTACATTGTTGACAATGCTAAGAAGTCTGTTAGAATATTCCTTGACTGTTTCTGTCTTTTAGAATATTCTTTCATATTTTGCATCTCAAATTCTCAAATCAAATTCAAATTCAAAACTTGCATCTTTTTGATCCTCTCATTTCCTTCATATTCTTGCTTCAAAAAATATCAAATTTCTCTGGCTGTTTTCAGAGTCATTATTCTATTAAAAATGATAGTGAAATTGCTGCAAACAAAATTGCTCTTGCTTTTGATCTTCAATTGGATTGTCTGGCATGGTGGAACTTCATATACTTATTCAACAGCTTCCCACAGCTTCCCACAAATCATTATCATTAAGATAGACTTCCATTCTAATAGCTCATACCTACCTGATAACTTATCCCGTCAAACACTTCCACTATAATAACTCATACCCATCAAACACTGGAGGTGTAATTGTAGTAAATGACTTCATATTAGATATGTAGTGTTAGGTGATACATGTTTAGAGATTGTGTGTTGGCTCTCTTAATCTTACAAGTCCTCTAAGATAATCTGTTCTGATCTCAATTTGTTCGGTCGTTATATAAAGAAGACAAAGCAGGTCTTGTATTTCTTAAAATGCAGAAGATTATATCTTTATTGAATATCGAAGCATTTATTTAAACAATATGAATAAAACTTAATTGCAAGAATTTTTTTTTGTTACATGCAAGAAAGAACTGGTCATAGCCATAAAAATAACAATAAACTAAGTCTGCTTCTTGAGTCATGCTTACAATATATCTACATCAGAGAACTCACTTAAGAAATATATGAACATCATAAATAAAACATATTCTGAACCTTTTCCTAAAAAAATTATAACATGGCAACAATAATTATTTACAACGCCCTGGAAGATGACGCCATCAGTTTTCGTGTACCTACCAAAAGCAGCAGACCAGTTTACTTGGTATGAAACTGATTAACCGACATGATGACAGTTAGTCCTTGAAGTTTGGAACCCAACAAGTGCAACCAGAACAGTTTGCCTGATACAAGATCCCTAAAACAGTCTCTTAGCCTCGAGATTTGAGAGAGCTTCCAGCATTCACAGCACATCTTGAAAGCCATTAACTTTCCTTATAAACTTGATTATTGAACTTCCTTCCAGATGCATGCTTTTAACATGCCTTAATACAAGGGTAGAGCCAACATGATCAAAATTAATTGGTCTTATTCTCTGTCTGCATTTTATATAGCCCCTCACTCTCACTAATACATCACTCATTACTGTTCCGATAATTAACCATATATATTCCAACCACAGTAACAATGGCCCCAGCCAGTTGCAAGGGTGAGAAAGTTTCCCCAAGATATAGAAACCTGGGGTTGGAAATCAAACATGAAGAAACAAATCAGACAAACACTATGATATATAATGCATCATACATCAGTACTTGGCCCTAGCTGCTACCCAGCTCATCTTTTGTGTGTTATTCTTTTCCATATGGATTTAGTCCAGGCAGTGTAATAAAGTTTCTCATCCATATCTTATGTTTGCAGATCTTTCTGTTTAATATTGTTTTGTGTAAACAAGTTAGCCCAGGCAATTTAATCAAGTTATATCTCCATTTCTTATGTTATTCTGATTGATGGAACTTACCCAAAAATTGAAGCAAACATTGGGGTTAGGAATGTGAGGGAACTGAGCTTTGTCAAGCTACCTGAAAAGCATCAGCGAAGGTAGATTAGTTCAGGAAAGGATTCTCAAGTAACCCTGGACAGATTCAAAGAAATTATGCAAACTTAAGTTTAAAAAATACAAAATAGATAATTTGAACCATGGATCATATGGACAACTTAGTTTTAATCAACAAAATGAAACATAGTAACTGACCAAAATGAAAAATTAAGTAGACTTCAACCTTTTGTTGCACAGTAGAAGTACACTCCATAACTAATGGCACTTCCAAAAATAGAGGTATAAAGTAGTGCCAATACATCACTTGCTGTCAGGTCCTTGAGACTCAAACTGAAGGCAGGATCATGGTTGAGAACAGAGATCGCAAGAAGAGGGAGACCACCGATAACCATATGCTGCAAGAATAGTTTCATGCGAGTTAGTCTGTCAATCTCCATTCCTTTTGCTTTGAGTTCATCACAAAGCCAAAGTGAAGATGCGGGACATCCTACAACATTTGAAGGCGCTCAACAACTTAATTATTTGAAGATCCATCACATCCAAGTTACAATAATGGGCAATTTTATTATCACAATACAAACAGAGCCCAGTACCCAAGCAATTCAGGAACAAAACTATCATATCATATCTTCTTGCAGGTGAGAAAGCATTGCTCTTCCTGCATGTACTGTCTATTAAGATACTAGCAACCAAGAAAAAGTGGTCATCTTTTGCTTGGAGCATATGGAATAGACCTTTTGATTTATGTGGTCAACGGTGATTAATCTTAGGAAAGATATAAAAACTGGTATTGCTTAATTTAGTGTGTTTTAAGAAGGGCAATGACCGTATTATTCTCTGAAGGTATTTTTGTTTGTAATGATGTGCCAGCAGATGAATCACATATGAATTTTAAGAAATTCTGGAATTCTCAGTAATCAATCTCTTTTCTAGCAGTTATTATAGACAAATATATTACGCTAAGCTCCCTCATGCTACCATTCATCATGGAGCCTTTTCCAAGTCGTGTCCTTAGCTTATATTCAACAGGACTGGAAGGTTATTTGTTTATATTATGTATTGCAAATGATGTGTTTAGCTGTCTACTCTCTCTCTCTCTCTCTCTCTCTCTCTCTCTCACACGCACACACACTCATTGAAATTTTCTTCCTTTAACGGAGAAAAAGAGACTATGGAATAAGCAGATAAAATATAGAAAAAGAAAAGAAAAGGACTAACTTGCAATTATCCATGTTAATTATCAAATCATGGCACAAATGACGGGCAACTTGCTGAGTGATTCAAGATAACATACCCATCCAGTTGCCATAACAGGATCGGAGTACTTTGAAACCCATCGAACCATGACCGTGCCAACTGCCATGCTCTGAGCAGCAAGAAGCATCCACCATTCTCCACTTCCCCACAGGGAAAAATTGCTTTCATCAAATGTCAGAGTAGGTACCTATTAAATATAATGTAAATAGGTGCTGGAAAATCATGTTTGCTATGTCTCATCTAGGAAATCATATTTGCTATATCTCAATAAAAGAATGTAGCAAAAAAATACTTGTAATGCATCATATGACTGACAGCATGGTTAAACAGCAAAGGAAAGTGACAAGTGGTGATTTGAGAAAGTAATAATGACACAACTTTTGTTGATGATGTGGTTAGGGGGGCTTACAAGGGTGGAACATTCAAGTAATGTCATCCGCGATAACTAGATTAAAAAAAATAAACTGAACAATAGGGTAAAATATTAACTCAACCTCAACTAGCCTTGATCCCAAGCAAGTTGAGTTCAATTATGTGAATCATTTTCCTCTATCCAGTTGTGTTAGGAGTTAAACAATTTGTCAACTGTTGTAAGATTACCAATAAAACATTTACCAACTTAGATTATCCATTTTCTTGTTTACCTCTCCCTTTCCTTGCCAATACTACTTCAATCCAACTAACCATCCAAACCATCTCATGCTACACTTCCTTTTTTTTTTCTTTTGATGAGTGTCTCCCACCCCTTCCCACACATACACTCATTTCTTATTTGGTTCTTCCTATGTTTCCTCACCTCTATCTTAATATTCCTGTCTCACTATGCTCATTTAGTTAACATTGCTGCCTTTTCACAGCCAAACAGTTGATCACATAAAGAATGGCTGGACTGATTGAGTAATTTAAATTTATCCTTCAATCGCGCAACACTCTACCTGCACTGCTTCATTTCAAAACGCCTTGACTTGACTCTATGGGTATAATTTCATTGATGTTCTTTTCCTTTCGTATTACAAAATGTGAATCTTTTAAAATATTCAACTGCTAGATCTATTCCATCCAAACTTACAACTCCTCTTCCACTGAAGAAATTCTAAAGCTCCAAATGATACTTTTCATTTTGGTCCTGCTCAGCCTGAAGCTTTCAGACTCTTGGCAGTCCATAGATTTACTTCAAGTTTTCCCAACTCTAGCAGCAGCTGATGTAACTAATCCCAACTCTAGAATAACATCTTCAATATTTTTTATTAGCTCACCAGTGACCATAATAAAAGAAAAAAGAAGAAGAAGAAGAAGAAAGGAATGAGAGACTCAAAACTGATACTTGGTGTCATACCCAACAATCCTCACTTCTCAACCATCCCTCCATAAACTAAAAACAAAAACTTGTTACATACATACTAATAGCACATCATAGTAAACGAATGCCTAGCAAACATCTGTAAGAACCAACAAGTACATATGCGTGACATTTGAAACTTCATTCCTCTTCTTAGAAAATTCCTCAACAAGTACATACAAGTTAGGTAACTTGCATCAACGTTAGCAGAAGTGTTAGCAGAAGTGAAGTGTTTACCTCAAGAAGTAAAAGGCCTATGACACCAAGCAGAAGGCCTGAAGCTCCAACGATCCCAATGGACTCACCAAATAACAAGTTAGCAAGTATAGCCACTGTCAGAGGTTGCGAGTCGATTATGACCTGCAGTACGAAAAACAAAATCCACAAATGACACTCCTTTTGTTCTGGAGCAAGAAGTATGAAATGCATTGAAGAAATGAACTTTGCTTATTTGCAGCCAAAAAAAAACGATTTCTTATTTTTGAAAGATGAAATATTTTCTTATATTAGAACAATGCTCCTCTTTGGGAATTCAATTCAATAAAAACATTTTGAGTGATCAAAATTGTAAAAATTCTTGCAAATTGAAATATGAAACAAAAAGAGATTAATCAAATAACAAGGCAAAATAGAAAAGAAACGTACACTACCCAAACCAGCAGAAGTCCTCTGCAATCCTTGAGCAAGAAACCCCTGTTGCAGTTACAATTAATTACGTAATTATTAAGAAAGAAAGAATGAAAGAAAGAGGATTCGTGAGTGAAGACCTGAAAACAGGAGGCATCAACAAGGGCAAAGAGAGTGATGGTGAGCCAAGCAGTGAGTCCAGAAGGCAGAGGCCTCCCTTTGAATCCAGCAAAGGCAACCAAAAGCAAGCCAGCTGGAATGAGGCGAAAGGAAGAGACAAAGAAAGGGCCAGTGAGGGGCAAAACCTCCTTCATTGCCACCATAGAAGTGCCCCAAAAGAAGAAGGGAGAGACCAGCACTGCAGTCTCTGTTATCGTTTCAATTAAGCTTTCAGTTGCTGTTTCTCCTTTTTCTGTTGACGACAATTGGACGAGTGGAGCGTCGAGATTGGGTTCGGATACGAGGCACTCCGAGTCAAGGCCTGTCCCCACGCAATCAAGATCACCACCATCATCTACAGGTTGTGATGATGATGATTCGAATTCCAATTCAGCCTTTCTACTACTGCTTGTGGAGCACTTGGAAATGAAGTTGGCATGTCTGTTTCTGCTTCTTTGACAAGTAGTAGTAGTAGCAGAAGAAGAAGAAGGTGAGAATGGAAAACTGAAAGCATGATTTGGAGACGCACGCTGTGAAAGATGAGGAAATTTAAGGGGATAATCATAAGAGAAATGAGGATGAGATAAGGAAAGAGAAGCAGAGGCAGAGGCAGAGGCAGAGGCAGAGGCAGTAGGGAGGAGGATAGAGCAGTTGGTCAAAGAAGATGCAGAAAACAAGCTCAAGCTTCCCTCCATCTCCTTCCTAAATCCAAATCCTACCTCACAGAGATTATCGCTGCTTCAGTAGAGATTAGAGAAGGCTAGAAAGCGAGGCAGCCAGTGATGAACTAAGCACCTACACGTGACATTGAGGCCTCCAATAAGTGGATTATTTGACAACTTCGGCCCGATTTCTCCTAGCCCTCACCATCCATCTATCGGAATCATGCAAATAAGCTTCAGGCCCATTAAAAAGCCCAATTTTAAAAATGGATCCCCTTCTATCGCGAGCAACGAGCTTCAAGCCCATAAATCAGCCCAAATGTAAAAAAAAAAAAAAACCAAGCAGCTGACTTGTATATTATAATACTAAATTAATTAAGATCAGAAATTGGAGCATGAATTCTGGAGATAAATTTTGGTGGGAATTGGAAACAAAGGAGGATACATAAACAGAGAGATGGATCCGATGTCGAAAACCAGCCTATGAATATATACCTCAACTGGCAGTAAAGCTACCCTCCCCCATAATATCTCGTGTGTGTTCGAGTCTCTCTCTTTTGTAATTGAAAAAGAAGAAGAAGAAATTAAGACCACATGACGAGAATTATTCCAGTAATACTTCAACTCCTACAATGAATTCAGAGAGGAGAACTTCATAGCGAAAGTGGACTACTAATTGCACATGGCCAAGAAACACAAAAAGTGGCGGAGATGCCTCTGCGGCATGCACTTCCCAATGATCATAACAATTATTGAGCAAAAATAAAAGGAATCTGATGATCAATCGATCGAGTTTCAATTTAAAAAATGGATGTGACTAATTGCTAGCCTATCAATTTTGTCCATTATAATTAACCAAGATGCTCATCCACATCATGCTATGCAATGTATCCATCGATCTAGCTATAAATTGACTAGGCTTTCTCTTCGATTCTACGTCGCTTCAGGTCTGATCAGCTGGTAATTAACTAGCTGCTAGAATATCATAAACATAATCAGTACAGTACTAGTATGTGTCAACCATGACCACTATCACTTCAGTTTTGTCCCTCTTGTTCTTTCTTTACTTTCTTATTGCCAAGTCTCATGCAGACAACATTGGAGCTGCCACACCACCACCACCACCACCAGTGTTACCTCCAGATGGTTCTGTGGAGTTCCCTGAGTCAGTCTACTGCAATCAGTTTAATTCAAAATGCTTTGGCCAAATCATTTCCTGCCCCTCCCAGTGCCCTACATTCAAGCCCTATGACCCCAAGAATAAAGGCTGTTTTGCAGATTGTAACTCCAAAAAATGTGAAGCCATTTGCAGAAGTAAGTACTTAATATATTCCTAATCCCAGCTAGCTTTCTTTGGTCATATATATTTTAATTAATTTCTCATGACTTCACTTGCTAAAGTAATGAGCATTCATCAATTTATACTATAATTCTTAACTTAATTAATTGTCATATATTAAAATATTTATGGTATATCTTGTTGCTGCTCGCAGGCCAAACTGTAATGGTATAGGTGCAGCCTGTTATGATCCAAGGTTTGTTGGAGGAGATGGTGTCATGTTCTACTTCCACGGCAAGACAAACGAGCATTTTAGCTTAGTATCTGAATCTAATCTTCAAATAAATGCTCGATTCATTGGACGCCGACCTTCTGGAAGATCCCGTGACAACACATGGATTCAAGCCTTAGGTCTCATGTTCGACTCTAACTCGTTCGTACTCTAGCAGCAAACAAGGTGGCACAATGGGACGACCAAGTCGACCAACTCCTCTTCACCTATGATGGCACACCATTCAACATTCCTCAAGGTCACCTCTCTACTTGGACTAGTCCTGACCTAAATAATATTGTGGTGGAGAGGACAACAAAGTACAACAGCGTTAAAGTTACATTGCGCAATGTTGTTGAGATATCTGTGAAAATTGTTCCCATAACCAAGGAAGACGACCGCATACACAAGTATGAAATACCATCCAATGATTGTTTTGCACATTTGGAGGTGCAATTCAAGTTTTTCAATCTGTCAGAGAAGGTGGAAGGTGTCTTAGGGCAGACGTATCGTCCGGATTTCGAGAATCCAGTGAAGAGAGGGGTTCCAATGCCAATCATGGGCGGGGAGAACAAGTACAAGACCTCTTCTCTTGTATCAGCAGATTGTAACTTGTGCATTTTCTCACCATCCTCGAAACCTCAATATGCAGCTAAACTATTGGCATTGAATACCGATTCCACTTTGGATTGCACTAGCAACACAAGTAGTGGCCATGGATCAGTGGTTTTTTGTCATCGGTAAAGTCTAGGGTTCATCCATTAGTATGTATGTGCTGCGATTTGAGTTGTTTTTTCTGAATGCATGGTGGCGATTTGCTACCATCTTTTTAAATAACGTTAAATATTAAAAAAAGATATTATTAGAAGTTTTTTTAAAAAATACACATAAATCATTGAATCATAATAAAATGAAATTCACTTGCAAGTCCTTGAAATAATTCATGTGCATTCTTAAAAAAAAAAAAATCATTATCGCATCCTTTCCTAATGCTTAACATTAGTATCTTAGAATAAAATTAGCATATATACGAGCCATGATGCACGCATTCATAATTAATTACTTGATAAAATAAATAAATAAAACTCAAGGGCTGAGATGAAAATAGGCTCGTATAAACAAGGATCAAAAGCGAGTTTTTTTTCTTCTTCTTCTTGTTCTGAGACAATGCATAACTATAATATTGAAATGTCTTTGAAATAAAGGACCATGTAGTTCTGCCCCTGATATCGATTGACATTCTGAGTATGAAATGAGATCAACGTGACGGAAGGCATGAGAGATCGATGATGGAGGCCTGGTCTTCGGAATGACAATTAGTCAACAAGTTTTAATTACGTGTATTATAAAAAAAACAATATTGTCGCCATCATCACCATCAGATTACCTAATCTGCAAAAGTAACAAGCAACCTGCAGGGCGTAGTCTTTGATTTGATTGATTAAGTAATTACACGGAAATATAATCTTTCCATGACCAGTGAATGGAAGTTTCTACTTGAAATGGATCCTAGCATGTTGGCCCAGTCCGGAAGCATCATCTGCAATCGCATGTGATACCTCCTGGATTGATGATGATTTCACTCGTTTGTATTAGACAAATATTATATATATGTACTCCCACCACAATATTATACATTAATTAACTAATCCTCAAATAATATGTGATCTGATCTATCTTTCCTAATTTAATTAATTATGGTTTAGGGTTTAGGTCTTCTATTGTAATCAAGCACTATATATATATAATGAATATATATGTTTGAGTGTGAGGTTTCTTTTGTTGACTTGGGATGCCATTCTTTTTTTACTACAGAAATTAAGCGGATACACACCAAGTCTATATATGTTCACAAGGAGCCACTTTATGGTTACTATTGTTGTCTCTATTAATCTATTAAAAAAAAAAAGTAGAGGAAATTAGCTTTTGTGATGTGTGTGAATGAATGCTTCGGTATGATCTTAATAAATGAAGGTTCCAATATAATTCAAAAGAAAGGAAAAAAAAAAAAAAGTCAGGAAAGACTCAAACAACACGCTGTTGAATTCTGGATACATAAAGAGAGAAGACTAGTCAGGCATGTGATCGGTGCTCATCTCCTGACCCCAAGAAAAACCTGCAGCTTGAACATTAATTAACACAGGGGCTTCCTAATTTGCCCTGACCTCTCTATGTACCAAGATAAAGTCAAAGAAGGGCGGCTTCAATGTTAACCAAATATCTAACTAACTTGTTCTCTATATCTACCTTCCAAATCTGTGAACAATCCACCCATCGATCCATAGACCGACCGATAATATGGCAGATCATCAGAAAGTTCATCCTCTCAATACGAGTAGCACCCATGACGATCAACCATTAGATATCGAGGCACCACAGACTCCCAGGGTTCCATTAGTGCCCCGGGGCTCCTCCAAGTCTGATCAAGGTGATCCAGCTGCACATATTCATGACCACCATTATCCCCCTTTTCAGCGTACAATTCCGGTCACTCACACTAAACCACCCAAGAAGAGAAGAAGCTGTTGTTGCAGATTCTTGTGCTGGACGCTCTCTCTTCTCTTGCTCCTCATTCTTGTCATTGGAGTTGTTGCCGGAATTCTGTACCTTGCCTTCCAACCCAAACTCCCAAAGTTCTCCATCGACACGTTACAAATTACCCGATTCAATCTCACTAACAATTCCAGCTTATCTGCCACCTTCAATGTCACCATCACTGCTAGGAATCCTAACAAGAAAGTGGGCGTCTACTACGAGGGTGGGAGCCATATAAGCGTGTGGTATACAGGCACAAATCTATGTCAAGGGTCGTTACCAAAATTCTACCAGGGTCACAGGAACACCACCGTGCTTAATGTGTTATTATCAGGACAAACAGATGATGGCAATACATTGCTCACTTCATTGCAACAGCAACAACAGCAGACTGGAATCATTCCTTTGAACCTCAGGGTGGACCAGCCTGTGAGAATCAAGCTTGGCAAGCTGAAGCTCATGAAGGTGAAGTTCAGGGTCAGATGCAGGCTAGATATCGACAGCTTAGCTGCCAATAACGCCATTAATATTAGAAATAGTAGCTGTAAGTTTAGGTTTAGGCTATAAATTAATTAACTTTATTATTTCATATTTGTATTATCTTTTGATATTCGTTATATATGGGCCATTGATAAAAAAGCAGGATTTTTCCTAGCTAATTTCCCTGCTTCCTTCTCGTTAAAGGCTGGAGAATTATATTTTTATATGATTTTTTCCTCCATGTCTTTGTATCGCTATGTATTATTTCGAGTGCTGTATTTAATCTTAATACACAAGATTTTTACATTAATTTGTAGTTTAATACTGTCCAACTTAAGTTTTTTTTCAATAATTTTTTCTCACTTAAATTTGAGAAACACCTTAATTAGAATTTACCATCTGATGGTTAATAAAAATAGTTGATCATGCGGTGCAGAAAATACTGATATACATAATTAATTGAAAAAAAATTCTAAATTCAATACCAATGCAAAGAGAAATGGGAACGCATATAGTTAAGATATCGCTGGTGAAATCATAGGCCACGATAGTATCTATATTAATAATTAATGAGAATTCTTGATCTTTTTCAGTATCTCTCAATTTAAAAAAAGGATTTGAATTGCTAACTTCTGATCATTGATAGGATCATTTTCTTATGTTTTGAAATTAAAATTAAGAATTTATAAAATGATGAATTGTTATTTACAACTAGATTATTCTAAATAATTTGAAATTTGGTTTTTCATTAATTATATATATCTTATAATGAATAATTTCAACAAAAAAGAGATATTTAATTATCACAAAAATGATGTGATGTGATTTTTTTTTAATTTATGGCTTTGGGTCTTATTTTAACTCATTTATCTATATAACTGCTAATATTTGAGGTTTTTTTCTTCTTCTCAAATTAGTGTCTAAAAAGGATCTATTTCTAACCTTATATATCAAATTAAATAAGGTGTTTTTTTGTGTCACGCAAGCATTAATTAAAGTACGTAGTTATTAATTACGATATCATAGAAGAGGTTAGTTAATTATTGCTTAACCTAGCAAATATATATGAGATTCAAAAGCACTCTCTCTAATCTCTACACCTTATTAATTTGGAATACAAGAATAAATAAAGCTAAAAGGAGATATTCTTAGTAACACTGTTTCATTTTTTAAAAATAATTTTTACAAATTTCTAAACCATACAGGAAATACTTTTTTTCTTGAATCTTGAATCTTTTTTTTTCTTTATCAAAAAAGAAATATTTTCATTAACCCATGAACCATACAGGAAATTAATAGAGGCCTTTTAAAAAAAAATGTTTGTTACATTCAAGAAATTGGAAAGTAAAAACAAGATTTTGGACATTAATCATTAAATAAGAGCGCTTGAAAACATAAAACACTAGATTTAAATTCAACAAATCAATATGTATAATTGATTGTTGAAAAAATATGTGTTCGTTTAGAATGTATACGAACTACTTAATGATTAAAGATACAATATATATGATCATTGTAATAATATCTTATGAAAATACCATAAAAACTATACAAAACACAAATAATAAATTTAAATTCAAAAAATATAAAATAAATCATAATAATTACCAAAAAAAATTGTGTGTCATATGATTAATATAATAAAATATCACCAAATTTTCAAGAAGTATTAGTACTTTATTTTTTACAAGAATCATTTATTAGAAAAAAAGTATGCCTTTTCTAAAATAATAATAATAAAGAAAAAACAAGAATCAGCCATGCAACGACAAAGCATCAATTAGCTAGAAAATAAGAAAGAAAGAAAAAATGCAAAACCAAAGCTGGCATGATTTTAAAAGGGAAAAATCAACTAAAATTTTTAGATTCAATATTTATAAATATATGTTATATTATTAGATTAATGAGTAAGAATATTTATTTTATCAAAACAAGACATTTTAAATATAAAAATATTTTCAAGGAAACTTCAGTATCCATATAAGTTTAAATTTATAAGTAATTTATTACAAACATGCTTTCAAATAAATATAATTTAAAAAATACTAGTATTTATACTAAACATATATTTAATCTTGCAATTAATATAAAATCAAAGTCCTGACATGCATGTTAAAAATAAAATTATTTATGCTTAAATCAAAACAAGAAGGGTAATTACTTGTTTAACCACTTTAAAGTAATGAATATTTTGTTAGTGTCAAAGATGAATTCTCTATCTTTAAGGCTTTATTACTCCTCACTTGTGGAATTAAGATGTTTGCAATATATCTCTTAAGATTTCAACAATACTACCTTAATTTAGATGCACTTATAAACAAGGTATTTGAACCAAAAAATATGAAACTCAAATATCTATCAATAAGATTGATGCAAACCTCTTAATCACATGGTTAAACAACACTCAATAAAGTTGAAATATAACTCAGAAAGCCAAAAATCAGATTTAATAGATTTCTTATCCAAAGATAACCTTGTATCTAAGAACCAAAGGTATTAGAATAAACTTGAACCTAACGATAATCATATACCTAAGAACATGGAGTATACGAATGACACCACAAAGTTAGTTAATCTTCGATAAGTTGGATGTACGATCTTTGTCATTGCAAATAAATGATGTTTTACTACAAAAAATTAAAAGGAAAAAGCTCACGCTTATTATCACCAAGCTACCAAAATAGACTTTCAAGAGATGTTTTCACCAATAGCAAAGTTAAATACTGTTAGAGTATTGTTGTCTCTTGGTGCAAATTTATACAAGCCATTACATCAATTTGATGTAAAAAATACATTTCTCCATGGGAATCTAGCAAAAAAAGTGTACATAAACATTCCACCAAGTTTTACTATACCGTTATAAATCAAAGTGGTATGCAACCTGTAGAAGGCATTTATAGACTGAAGCAATCACCTAGAGCATGGCTTGGACAATTTATCTTGGCTATGAGGAAATATAGGTTGAAACAAAGCAACTCGGATCATGCTTTGTTCTTGAAGCATCAACAAGGGATGGTAACGACCTTGATGATTTATGTTGACGATATGATAATTACAAGAAATGTTAAGGAAGAAATCTCTAGTTTGCAGAAGCATCTGGCAACTGAGTTTGAAATGAAGAATCTTGGGGAATTAAAATAATTTTTAGGCATCAAAGTAGCTCGGTCAAATTAAAACATATTTCTATCACAAAGAAAATATGTATTATATATGCTAGCTGAAATAAAAATGCTTAATTATAAGCTTGCAAACACACCAATGGTTCAAAACCATGGATTGGGAGAACAATCGAACCAAATACCCATGAATAAAGAAAGGTACCAATATCTTATCAAAAGATTGATTTATTTGTCTTATACGCTTCCAGATATTGCCTATGTAGTGAGTTTAGTGAGTCAATTCATGGATAATTCTAGTAAGGACCACATAAATTCCATGCTTCAGATTTTACGATACTTGAAGCCTTCCCTA
>Ga0325402_1003270_pt1 | contig 14576 bp, 7 predicted proteins | sample PopdelMetagenome_22_FD_207212 | JGI IMG/M metagenome (GOLD analysis project Ga0325402, IMG submission 207212) | Populus deltoides microbial communities from Bellville, Georgia, United States - Xylem-PdKOR-R3 | ecosystem: Host-associated > Plants > Phyllosphere > Stem > Wood/Secondary xylem... | reverse complement strand
TTTTTTTTATTGGTTTGGTGATTTCATCTCCCCTTTCTTATTGGCTGCTGATACGGCTTCGCTTTCTTACAGTTTGGTGGGGTTTTTTTTTACTTTATTGAGCACTGTACTGCGAGCTTGATCTGAGTTAATTAAATCCGACGGCTGTGATTTCTTACAGTTATTTACTTAGTGAACCAGTGCGCGGAGATTTTTTATTTTCCAGGGATGAGGTGGGGGAATATGATTGGCTGCACACGTGTAAACTAGGAGAATGCGGAGCTATTTTTCTGCAGAAAACAAACGACACAACTTATGGAGCCATCAAGCCCAAGTGATGTTACCAGTTACCACTACGATGTCGCTTAAAGTGCCTTCGTTATTTTAAAAAGCCGACACGTCATGCAAGAGCAGTCGATTTGTTATTTTGAAGTTGATTAGAATTGTGATAAAAATTACTTTTTAGAATATTTTTTATTTAAAAATATATTAAAATTTTTTATTTTTTTTAATTTTTTTTAATATTAACACATAAAAAAAAATTTTAAAAATTAATTTATAGAAAAAATATTTTAAAAACACAATTCACTCCCAGACACAACTTTAGCATAAACCAGGAAAAAAAATATAAGCAAGTCTAGGACAAGAAAATGGTCTATCAACTCTGCAGTTAACATGTTCGGTGTGGTGATAATAATAATAATAAAATAAAATAAAATAAAAAAAGTAATGGCTCACACTTGCCCATCATAGAAAAATGAAAATGGACAAGAAGATGATGCATGGGGAGAACGAAACATCATATATCCTAGCCAGTGCCCTAATTTGAATCATCTGTTGACCAAGTCACCACCACTAACATATTTTGCAACAAATGATATTAACCGGAAAGGAGCTCCGATTAGTGGAGCATCCGTAAGTGGCACAGCACCACTCTTATCGTCAGTCTCAGCAGCTTGCATCTCCAAATCCGGAACTTCATTATCATCCAATGGGATTTGCACAATTTCTCCAGAGCCAGCTTCTGAAGAGTATTGAACTACCACAGCAGGTTCCACTTCCAAGGACTCTAGCTTATGGCCCCATGCAGTCAAGTTTGCATTTGAATCAGCCATGGGATGAGTTCCATTGGCGAGTTCAGAATTTCTAACGATAACACCTCTTCCAGTTGCTGAAGAAAAACTAGCTGCTGTCCCTTGATGGGCAAGTTTAATGTACAACTCATTCACCTAAGAAACAAATATAGAGTTAAATGATTAAAAAAAGTCACAATACCTGCTAACACATTCCACACGAGTGCATGCACACAAAAGCGAGCTCAAACCCACGCATTATTAACCTGACTAAAAGTTGGTGGATGCATAACATAATCAGTAAACACCCACTTAAAGACTATATACATAACGCCTTCTTAGGACCATTGGAATTAGTTAAAGATGGGGGGAAATAGAAAACTATAAACATTGACAGGACAATCGAGGGATAGCAGAATAGCAGTTCATTACTTTCTCAACAAGGTCTGCATTTTCTGTGATCAATTTGTCTACCAGTGCACAAGCTGCTTCGATCTGCGAGTTCAATTCCTCCTTTTCAGCGCCAAGCTACATTTAACACCCAACTTTTCAATACGTTTAATCACAATTTATCATGAATGTGAACACAAGAGAGAACAAGGAATCTCAATGCAAGAATAAAATCGCACGCATCAAAAAACTTTTAACAGCAAAAACTAATTGACATATGACCATAAATTTAACACCCAAAAAGCTAACAAGCTGGGTACAGGATGGCAAACCTTTCCGAGTTCTGATGTGTTAGCAAAGGAGACACTCGTATCAATGTTTTGAAGCTGTAACTTCAGGTCAGAGATGCTTTCCTTCAGTTGTTGGTTTTCTTTCACGAGACTATTCCTTGAATCTTCCAACTCCACCACCTGCCAGGCTTTGTTTTAATTTCCATACCAGAACACATACAAGGTTATGATGCAGAATGGCTGTGAGCTACACATACTACTCTCTAGGATAACCAAATCTACCAACCAATTAGCTTAAACATGACAGCGCTCATGCAAACAACATTTACAAACACAGTGAAGTTCAATAGGCTGTTGCAACAGAAGCGTTGATGTAACAATAACTACATGAATAAAACTATATACCTGCATTCGTAGTCTTGTGACGTCGATATTCATTCTAGCAATGGTTTCTTTGGTTGTATTCTGAGTATGAACATTGATGCGCAAGTATATTAATGGTCATCTTTGATAATTCAATCTGATGACTATAAAAAGGATAAATACGAACTGTTACTGCAAGAGATAAATGCCACAACAATGCTAGAGTAATGGAACAACTTTAAAATATTTGTTCTATTTTTCTTGAAATTTTATTCATGGTATTCTTATTTAGAAGTTAATGATTATTATAGTTTACCATGACCTTAATATTTATTTAGTCAGAAACTGTACTGTATAAAACTTTATTCCATTTCCTGTAAGCATATAAATAATTGATCTACATGGTTTTATTCTTCCTCATCTCGTTTTGCTGCCTATAAAAGAACGCACACATTATGTCTTATAGACATCATTTTGATGATTAAAGATTAAAAATTGAAACCAGTATCTCCTCCAATACAATTATTCTAGTTTTATCCCATTTCATTTGCTCTACTTCTCTACCCTCCCTCTCCTCCTCCATAAATCCCTCTCCATGTACAGCATCATTCTGCAAGAACCCTCCAACTCATTTCCAAGCTATGAATTGAAACCAGTTTAACCTCCAATACAAGTCTTCTAGTTTTCTCCTATTTTATTTCCTCTGCTTATCTACCCTTTCTTCCCTCCTCCCCTCCCTAAATCCGTCTCCTTGAAACACAGCATTGTGCATGAACCCTCCCATTTTCAGCACCTAACCAATTTTTCTCTCTTTCAACCAAACAAATTCTTGTGAGAAGGAAAAAAAGAACATGGGAAAAAGCAAACACAACGCACATAACAAAAGGTGATTACCTCTGATATGGTCCAAGAATCTTTATCACTCTCTAATAGTCCAATCTTCTTCCCCATGCTTGCCTGTGGAACATATCACAAAGTTATTCAACTATACTGATAAAATTTCAAAATAATAAATTATCAAGCACTATTTCTCATGAGCACACAAGAAAAGACCAAAAATGAAATGCGTAATGCCAATCAGTGAAACAATTCTTATTATGGTTTCACTGAAAGGCTGCGAGGCATGGAATATACAGCTTTTAAAACCAGAGCAGCCTTCTCATCCTGTAAGTGGTTAAGTTTCTCCCCAAAGCCAGCCTGCACGTGATATGATAAAAAGTTAACAGTGCATCTTATAGGCTGCATGCGTGCAGCATTAAAATGCTATGGTATGATGCTTATAATGAAAACATATAGCTGGCAATCTAGTGATAAGCTGGGTATGTCAGATTGCATATTAATATGCAACACGACGTTTTCCAACACTGGTTCCAAGGCTTATCATGTTAAAGAGAAATGCTCTTGAATGTGTTAAATGTTCCAAAAGAGAAAAGAATTATTTACAAGCCTATAAAACCAAAATTACCTCTTTCTGAAGCCAGAAATCTTTTTCACTCTGCAATTGTTCAATTCTCTTCTCTAAATCAGCCTGCAAAACATCCATTTTAGGGCAGACAGTAAGAGCACATAAAGCATAAAATTAAGATTCAGCTGACTGTTTATACTACCTCTTTCTGCAGGTGGGAATCATTTTCAGTTTTCAATTCTTTGATTGTATCTTCAAAGGTAGCCTGTAAAATTATAGTCAGGCGACTTCCTCTTCCCAAAAATATCAAACAAACAGATTGGAACTTTAGTATCATGAATGAAAGAGAGGAGAAAAAAAAAAACCATTTTCCTGTCTAAACATAACTCAAAACAAATTTCATCATCTATCTAATGATTAAAAAACATTTACGCTACCTCTTTTTGTATGCACAAATTGTTTACACTTCTTAATTGATTGATTGTATCTTCCAAGGATGCCTGCAAAAACACAATGCAAACAACGACAAGAGACTTAAATAATTAGGAAAAAGGTAGAAAAACCTAGCCTCGTGAAGTCCACAACAAATTAATCCATTCCATCCCACCATTGAATGCATTGATATTACCTCTTTCTGCGTGTGCGAAGCACTTTCATTCTGTAACTGTTTTACCGTCTCTTCTAAGGTAGCCTGTAAAATGCAGTAAGTTCCTTCATGCTTTGCATAAATGTCAAAACAAACAAACCAATTTAATGTTACAAGACGAAGTGTGTCAAGTAATTCAGATAATTTTTGTCAGGAACATTCCCACAGTTGGATTAAGTTCGTAGTACCTCTTTCTGTATGTGTGAATCATTTTCATCTTGTAATCGTTTGATTGTCTCTTCAAAGGTATCCTGTTAAATGCAGTACATTACTTCTTGCAAGAATTAAAACAAAAAAGAATAATTCAACATGACAACAGGAAGAGTGTCTTGTGCATGAGCACGTATGCACGTGATAATTCACAAAATATAATTCAGCACCTTCGTCCTTGTGAGTGAATCGGTTTTATTTTGTAAATGCTTGATTGTCTCTTGTAAAGCAGCCTGTACAAAAGAAAAGAAAAAAAGAATATATTTCCTCTTCAAAACTAATGTTAAAAACAAATATATGAGAATGTTTAACATAAATGATAGGGAGAAGAAAGAGGGAGGAAACAAGGGTGAAAAGCTAACTGATCGAATGCCTCACCTCTCTATTCAGCCAGGGCTGCAAAACAGAATTTTAAAAAGGTGGGGTCATCACCAGCAGTCAATCCTACAGAAAATCTAAGCAGAAGTAGCAAAAAGAAGAATCTGAAAACATGTAGCAATTAAAAAATGGTCACAAGTACTATCCTATCTTCCCTTAACATGAGGAAAATGTAGACAAAAAGACGTGATAAAATACACTATAAACCATAATCTCAGAAGTTTTCGTTAAGAAATTCAAAAAATGCAACGTGTAAACTCCATTGTCAAATCTTGCCGCAGACAACTTAAGGAGAGCGTGGCAGAAGACAAAGCGCTTCTTGGGTTATCATTATTAATCAAAACGTAACTTAATTTATCAACAAAAGACACAGAAAGCTCACCCCTAACACATCAATAATCCAGTCATATCATCTAAGAATTATTTTTCTCTTTCGTTTTCATTTCCATTTTTCATTACAAAATTAAGAGGCTAATGCTCCATTTATTTATTAATTAATTAACAAGAACCAATCGAACCCACATAAAACAAAACTCAATCATTACTTAAGCGCGCGCGCGCGCACAAATTGGTTTTAAAATTTAAAAAAAAAGGAAAAAAAGAATTGAGCTCTTACAGAATGCGGTGCTGCTCCATTGGGTTTATCATAATGTCCATTAAAATCCTCTGCGTCCACGACATCACCATTTGAAGAAACCTCTATAACTTGATTTTGCCCATTACTATTATTATTAGTAGCAGCACCAACCGACACGTCGTCTTCTGATGCTTTATTATTGTTGGTGTGGTTGTTCTGCTTGCTTTTCTTCTTCTTGTTTCTTTTCTTCTTCTTCTCTTCCTCCATTTTTAAGCAACCTCCGAGATTCCCTTAAATTCACAAAAACCTGCAATCACATCCAAAAAGAAAATAATCACTGACCAATTAAATTAAATCTTACTTTGATTTTCTAGCTATTAGATCTGCATCAAGAAACAACGATACTTTTTTTAAAAAAGAGAGTAAATTCCATATATTGGATGCATTGATCTCAAACACATACTGATGCACTAAAGAACTCCTCCTCCTCCTCCTCCTCCTCCTCTTCTTCTTTAATTTAAATTCGAAACGTTTCTTTGCAAAGGAGAGTGAAAACCTCTCTTCTCCGTGCTGGTAACGGCTCCTTTTTCGTCGATTGAAAATAAGAAGAGAATAGATGTTGTGATCGTTGATAAAAGAGAGGTATTCAAATCAGGTGGCTGTGACTGTTGCTCTCCCTTATGCATCTACTGGACCAGAGAGTAGGGGATTTCACCTTTCTTTATTTTCCGTTGATGAGGTGGCGTTATATAACTGGCTATATTAGTGGACGTGGGAGAATGTGTAAATATGTTTCCGTGGAAGATAGATAACCGACACCATGACTTATCAAAGTGTTGACTTCTGAACCGTCATCCATGACCCTAATACCACGCCGTTTAAGGTGAATGACAAACTACAGAGATCCGATAGACGACTTGTCATTTAGTGAAAACTCAACAGTTGATTTAGAACAAAACAATAAGGGTCTGTTTGATACTCTAATTTGCTACAATAATTTTTAAAAAAATTAAATTTAAAAAATTGAATTATTTATTGGATTACTATCATAATTTGCTTATCTAGTAAATGACCTGTAAATTGTAATTCTTAACATGTTTCCGAGCTAAAAGCCCCATCAATATTTTTAATTAAATATATTGAATTGTAGGTAAAATAAGATAATTTTTATTGGAATATTTATACAAAAAAAACCTTCTTAACATTCGAAAAAATTTTGATCGAAAAGATTTTTTAACATATATATTTTTAAAAAATTCAAAAACTATTTAATAAAAAATTAATATGAGTCTTTTTATATATTTTTTAAAATGCCTATATTTTATGTTATTTTAAATAAATATAAGGGTATTTATAACAAAAAAAATGTATTAAAATAATTTTTAAATTAAAAATAAATAGTCAAAATTATTAATTCAATTTATTTCCAATGTATTTCAAATAATATAATTAAAGTTAATTCTATATTTTAATATTTTATTCTAAATATAAAAATTACAATATTTCAAACTTTTATTTTCAAACCTCCAAGCGGTGATTTCCACCTCATCACCGCCAAACAGACCCTAATACTAGAGCAAAACGTTATAAAAACAGAATCCGAAAACGGAAGCAGACCCTCCTCCTCCACCTCCGCCTCTGCGCTATCTCTGGGTGTAAGAAGACAAAGAAATAAAAAGAAGAGGCCAGGGAGTGGGAAATCAGCGGTTGTGTTGGATCCACAGTTAATTCATTTCCAGATCGTCGATTCGTCGATTTCCCCCTTCCACAACCCCATCTTTTCATCTTCAGGTAATCATCCTTTGCCCTATCTTTTTATATATTTTTCTTTGTTCTTGTTGTAACTGTGATTCTTTTCTGTTTTTATTAAGGGTGCATAGGAGGAGTAATAATAATGGCTTCAAAGCGTATTTTGAAGGAACTCAAGGATTTACAGAAGGATCCGCCTACTTCTTGCAGTGCAGGTGTGCAATAATTTTTTATTTCTGAAAAGCCCAGTTATTTAATCATTCTAGTTTAAGCTAAATTTCAACTTCTTTCTGTCAACATTACTGTGCTTGGTCATGGCTTGGAGCCCACTTTGCTTGCATTTTTATTTTGTATTGAATGATCTGTTTCATGTGGAATTACTCAAATTTGGGGTAGATAATTTTTTTTTCTGGGATATAGGCCCTGTAGCTGAAGATATGTTTCACTGGCAAGCAACAATAATGGGACCTGCTGATAGTCCATATGCAGGAGGGGTATTTCTAGTTACTATCCATTTTCCTCCTGATTATCCTTTTAAGCCCCCTAAGGTAATTTGTTTTGCAGTCAATGGTGCAATTTCCGATTTTGAGCCGTGTCTGTATGTGGTTGCATAAAGAGGCTTTGCTTTGTTTAATTGTGTGTTTTTTGGAGGGCAATTTTGTTTCTTTTTTCCCCCCTTCAGGTTGCATTTAGGACCAAGGTCTTTCATCCCAACATTAATAGTAATGGAAGCATTTGTCTTGATATTCTCAAAGAGCAATGGAGTCCTGCTCTTACCATCTCTAAGGTTTGATTTCATTCTGTTAATTAATGCTGATAACATGTTAATATGCTATAGTTCTCGTTTTTACTTACCAGTAGCATGCCCTAGTAAAGTTTGTAGACTGTCATCGGTTTTAGGATGAATGGAGAACGGAAGAGTTTGATCACATATTTTATGTAGCAATAGTTGAAGAATACAGTGGCATTCACACCGCTCTCTTCCAAATTTAGCGCTACTGATTATGTTTATTGCTAAGAGTCTTTGTCTTCCATTGATTTTTTATCCTTTTGCATTGCCTGTTTGTTGCCTACAAAAGTTTTCCACCAAGAGTTAGAATGTTACTCTGAGATGACTAGGTGTCCTAAAATTAGCTTGCCAGTCTATGCTTGCGTGTAGCAATGGGGTGTGTTTTGGCCTCCTGTTTATCAACATGAATGTCCTCCTGTAGTTTATGTTTCTTAGGATACAAAACATGAAATGGCTGTATGTTCCATAGATAAAGAACATGAGGGAAGCTCTCTGTTGCTGATGTTCAAACAGGGTTCTAGTTCCTTGAACTTGCTTTTTTATTTTTTATTTTTAAGAAGTTTTATTAATGTTGTCAAAGCAGAGTGGTGGTTCAGTGGGTTGGGTGAGCACGAGGCTTTCAATTTCATTCTGAAACCAACACAAAAGTCTCTAGCTTTTTTTCATGCTACCATAGTCTAAAAAAGATTTATTACTACTAATCATTGGATGCATAATCATATACTTGGATGCACATCAGGTGCTGCTTTCCATTTGCTCATTGCTGACTGATCCAAATCCTGATGATCCTCTTGTACCGGAGATTGCCCATATGTACAAGACTGACCGATCCAAATATGAAGCCACTGCTCGCAGCTGGACACAGAAGTATGCCATGGGCTGAGGTTATGGAGGCAATGTATAAATGGTTTATATTTATCGTAATATGTGTTGAAACATGGTCTGTTTTAATCTTTTGGTGTTGGTTTAAGGGTGGGTTTCAATTTCGTAAGAATGGATGACATTCCATGCACCTCCAAACAATGTTTTGGGGATTGCATGGAAAATAACTGAATGGAAAGTATGTTGTTTTGATCTAGACGTTCTTTCTTAACTGTTTAGCCTTTGGCTTGGCATTTCATCTTCATTTAATTGTCTTTATCTTGCCTTTCCTGCCCATTACAATATCTAGACAATTTTTTTGTATGTGTGAGTTTCATCTTTAGAGCATGGACAAAGAAGGGTGCATTCCACTTCTATTTTCAACTTTGAAGATGTTGGTTGTTTCGATTTTATGTTCTTTAAGATCCAACTGTGGGAGTACGGAATCAAACTTTGCCATGATAGATCCAATCTCCTGACCTAATTTTGTAGGTACTGAAATTGAATTTTTAAGATATCTTGTAGGAGATGGTGAAGCCAGGAAAAGCTTAAACCACTCTAGGCTTGGTCCCTTTGCATGTTTAAACAGAACAAAATGAGATTTCATTGTTATGGAGATTCTGTCTAGGGGGGTAGATGGATCTTCAGGTTGAAGTATATTCAAAGTTCCACATGTTTAAACAGAACAAAATGAGATTTCATTGTTATGGAGATTCTGTCTAGTGGGGTAGATGGATCTTCAGGTTGAAGTATATTCAAAGTTCCAGAGGATGGAGTTCTGCTCTCAAATGTCGTGATATCAAATGGTGAAACCTTCGAAGTGAATTCCCGTGAAATATGAAAAAAGGTATTACCGACTTCATGTCACGTTGAACAAGATGGAACATGAAGGATCCAGTTTCTTATTCGACCTAAATCCAGTCATAACAAGTCAAGCCACGAGAGGGTGTTTTTTCCTTTTTCTTCTAGTGATGATGGTTGAGTGCCAAGTGATCCTAGCGTGGACATTGCTTGCACTCCAGCAAATTTTAGTCTCCTCTCAATTCCCAATTATGCCGTCTTCCTGTTGTTAACAACTAGGGCATATGCTTATCTCCCGCATGCCTCGTTTTGTTATGGTAAGCTAGAGAAAAAACCAAAAGAAAGGACATTTTCTGATTGACCAAGTGCCTTCATCAAGGGCAGACACATCCAGGATGGCGTACAATTAACTTCATCATTTAAACAAACAAAATATAAAAGTCAAATTACGAATCAAGAAAAAGACTAATAAAGCAGATCTGACGACTCATGTTCGTTGTGACTGCAAATACCATGGATTCACACGTTGTTTTCTCTTCTTCTTTAAGTTCTTTTTTTTATATATTTATTTGGTCTTTTTAAATTATATTAATTTGGGTTCTAACTTTGTTATTTGTTTTTGTTTACCTTCGTACTTTTAAATTATATTAATTTGGGTTCTAACTTTGTTATTTGTTTTTGTTTACCTTCGTAATGGCTACTCAAGGTGTTAAGAAACAAACCTGACTCTGCTAGATTTGACATTATTAAATTAAATTAAAACTATATTGACTTAATTTGAATACTAGACAAGTATTAAGCTCGTTTTCCTTTAAACATCAAGGATTGAATTGCACGAGGAATCAAGAGATTTAACCTTTTTTTCTCTTGATTTTTTTTTTTTAATTTGATTACTTTAGATTGAGTTTTTTTTTTTCACCTAAAATATGGGGATTCCATGACATCGAAAGAAAATTTTCTGACATGCAGTTGATGCTTGGTTTTGCAAACTAAAATTTAATTTTATTACTCTAAAACAATTAAGGCTTGCAAAATCTAATTTGAAACTTAAAAAATTCTAGGGACTGAATATGACAGACATGACAAATTGGTCGGCCAGGTGTGGAGGAAGCCATCGTGATTTGGCAATTCGTGCGCTTTCCTTTAATGTCAAAACACCACTATTCTTGGTAGCTTTAGAAATAGCTCACCGAGAACAATCTCATGATTTTTTTACGTGGATGATATTATTTTCATAACTCGAATCACATATTTGAAAGGTTAATCCGGGATGTCATCGACCCTTTTTTAGGTTTTTTTTTTACAATGATTTTTTTTAATTTCTTCCATCAACATTGTGTTTATTTGAAAATTATGCTTTATGATTTTCTTTATTTTTCTTTTAATAGAGTTATTCTGATCTCATGATGTAGATCCTGAGATAGCTTAGGTTGATTATGGTTTTTTTGGGTTATTTTTTTGAAAAATTGAATATTTTTTTGTTTTGTTTTTCAACAACAAATGAGATTGATAATTTAATTTTATAATTTTTTTTTATTTTTTATTTTATTAAATTATTTTATTCGTGAAATTGAAATAACGGGTTTGATAAGTTGATTGATTTTGCTTATGTTTCTTTTTTCAGTCCTTTATATTAATTGACTTCAACTTCTCCCGACTTTGTGACCCGATACGAGAGTTCACACTCTTTTTTTTTTTCAATTTTTTTATTCAGCAATAAATTAACCGGGAATATGTATTTTTTTGTCCTGGTCATCGTGGCCACCACTAGATCTTAGAGTATATATTAGTTTCATAGCAAGGATATCATTGAATTAATTTGCGCGTTAACCGATAATGAAGTCGATCTCACGATGATTTAAAGAGTTTACTCTCTGTATTGGTTGGGTGACCCTGCAGAATCGTGGAGTTGTAAAATGGAGCAGCTTGATAGCCATTGAATCACAACAAGAACGGTGTGGACAACCTTGGACCCTTGTAACTTATCTCTTGTTTTACTTGTCCAAACAGAAAAAGAAAAGGACAGAAAGCGTGTCTGCTTATAGACACAAAACATGCTTCTTTCTCTTCTCTTTTACCTCCCTTCTTTCCTTCCGCAATTAAAGACTAGGGTTTTCATTCGACCTTGACAGTTCATTCATAATCTCCTTGTATTTATCTTTAAGAAGGTAATTAATTATCCACTCCTGTCTTCATTTCTTTCTCTATACCTCTTTCTTTCTACTTCTGATGCTGCTGCTGTGTTTTTTTTAGAAGAACTGATGTTAGTGTTACTAATATTATTGAAGAAGAGAGTTTCAATGCTGATTGTTGAAGTAAATAACCATAGTTTTGGTTCTTAAAGAGAAATGTTTTGAAAGACTTTTCCTTTTTCTTACCACACTGCTTTAATTTATCTGATATGCAACAGAGGCACTCTTCAAAGTTTTGATTCGAAGTGATCAATTTATTTATTTATACTGTTTCTGTTGTCAATTACGGTGAACAGTATAAATCTTGGCGGTTTTTTCTTTAGGTGTGTTGAAGGTTTTGGATTTTGTTCCATTTTTAGGATATTTGGTATACTACGTTAAGCTGCTTGGGATTAAAAGTTTGGAAATCAGATATGGGACTTTGCTTGGATAAGGTAAGAGTTTCTATGACAATTAATCATTTTATCTTCTTATATATAATTCCAATCCATTACTCTTTTTGATTGTGTATGTGCAAGATTATTTGTGGATCCGGGTTTCTTATTGTTTTTCATATTGCTTTTATTATAACACAAATGAAAAAAAAAATTAATAAACAGTCGTGAAAATGGAAGCTTATTGATGGGGTTTGGTTATCGGGGAGCTACTATGAGGAGTCAACAATTTCCAAACTAGTAGTTTATAATACAGCACATCCTAAACACGTGACAATAACAGTTAAGGATTTTCTGAGTGATCGATGAACATGAAGAAGAACAAACTCTCTCAACCACCTGGAATTTGTAAAAATTATGAAAATCTTTTTAACTTTGAGTGGGAAACTTGGTTGAGAATTCTGCTTTTATTTGTTTGACAATAACCAAATCTGTCTATTTCGTGATGTGCTGTTGGCGGCACTCAAATGAATTTATTCAATTATGTAAAGGAAAATGAATCACTTCTTTCGGCTTAATATTTTTAAATGGACTCAGTTTGAATGTAGATATAGCTGACTCCTTGGTTTACTCCCCACCTATTTGCGAGGCTTCTAATTTATGTTTTAGCATCATTCCAAAGGATCAAATTGTACCTTGTCCACTGTGTATCACCAAGGCACACTCAGTGTTGTGTTTAGTGTGGACGATTGTATGTGGATTTAAGTTTATTGTTGTCTTTCATATTGCTTTCACAATAACAAGGAAAATTGCTTCGGAGAAAAGCAGGAAAATGGAAGCTTATCAAAGAATTTTGGTTCCCTTGAATGTACTGTGAAAAGTTTAGAATGAAGCAATGTCCAAAATAGTAGTTTGTAAGATTGAAGAAAAAAGCAATGTCAAATTATGAAAAATGGAGGTCGGGATCTTCACTATAGTATTGCAGAAAAGGATTCCCCATCCTGATCTTGAAGTAAAGACTGTTCATCCAATTTTGATAAATTTGTTCCACGGCAACCAGTGGGGAAAAGAAAGAGCTTTTAGTGGTTGATTTTCATTTGCAGCATGGAAAAGATGGTGAAGAATGAGATGGATACAATATTGTTGAGTTATTAATTGATTGCTTCTAGAAAAGTTCTCTAGGTTGAAATGGTGCAGGTCTGTCTCACATATCATGGTTATGCATTTAGGAAGAAAAAACATATAGAGTTATAACAAGCTTCACATCACTGGTAGTTTTAATTGTGAGATATCAACTCAATATGCAATACAAATAATTATTATGTGTCCTAAAAACATTGCGCTCACAATTAAAAATTTCATACACATTCCATGAAGAGTCAATCGACAGAGGGGAACTATTTTGAGAGGATAATACACCAACATGAAGAAGAATGAACTCTCTTAACCACTCTAAACTTGTAAAACAATAACAGAAACTTTTCAAATTTGAATATGAAACTTTGGTTTAAAAATCTGCATTCTACTTTATTTGAAAAACAAATCTGTCTATTTTGTTTTATATGCTTTTGATGTTATTCCAGTGAACTTATTTATATTTATAAAGAAAATAAATCAATTCTTCTGGCTTAATATTTTTAAATGGAATCCTTTTGAATATAGATATAGCTGACTTGTTTAATTATTATTCCCCACCTTTGCTTGAGGCTTCCACTTTGTTATGCCACCGTTTCAGAGGATTAAATTGTGTTTTGTCTGCTGCAATCGCCAATGCGCACTAATACACATGTTTTGTTCTTATCCTATGGAAGTCATACAAGGACAGGGTTCTGAGTGTTCATGGTTTTTGCAGCATAAACGTGATGCAGACAATGATGAGCTGCATGTTGAGTTTGCTGGTGGTAATGTGCACCTCATTACCACAAAAGAGAGTTGGGATCAGAAGCTGTCAGAAGCAAGTAGGGATGGCAAAATTGTAAGTTTGACTTTTGTCCGTGCACGAGATTATTATTTTTCCGTTGTCCTTAGTAGTACACTATTATGTGTTTTGGCTGAGAATTATAGCCTGAGGTTGGCAAATTTTTAAACAGTTCTATTGAGAACCAAAATAAGAGATGAAATAGGTTCATCCAAAAGTTTTCCATTATTTCTACTCAAGCAGGGGGACAGCTCTCATTTGCGGCTGTTACTATATGATTTATGCTGGTTGGGTTTGGAAGTCAGCTACTTCATGAAAAGTTTGTTTGATCTACCCGACTAGTGTTTTCTAATAATCTATTTTCATTTTGAACTGAATATGGATGTTTAACAGGTGCTCGCAAATTTCAGTGCAACATGGTGTGGTCCTTGTAAACAGATTGCACCGTTCTACAACGAGCTTTCTGAAAAATACCCTTCTCTACTGTTCTTATTGGTCGATGTTGATGAACTATCTGTAAGTTCTAAATTCTATTATATTTGAACGATATTCCTTTTTCTCTTCTCATCCATCTAAACAG
>Ga0325402_1003269_pt1 | contig 14576 bp, 7 predicted proteins | sample PopdelMetagenome_22_FD_207212 | JGI IMG/M metagenome (GOLD analysis project Ga0325402, IMG submission 207212) | Populus deltoides microbial communities from Bellville, Georgia, United States - Xylem-PdKOR-R3 | ecosystem: Host-associated > Plants > Phyllosphere > Stem > Wood/Secondary xylem... | reverse complement strand
GCATGCAAATATACAATTGTAATTATTGAACACATGCCAATAAACAGGAGCACATAATGAGAGAGAGAGAGAGACACAGAGAGAGAGAGAGAGAGAGAGAGAGAGAGAGAGAGAGAGTTGCAACAATAGATTGATGCCTATGAAAATGCTACAGGTCATTCTTGAGGATATTTTACCATGATCAATTGCAAAGTAAAAACAGTTATCTCATATATACAACAATACTCTGAACTGCACCTGGATAATACAGCCCAGATTGTGGGTGATTAAAAGGTTAGTAGTTGAGCAGGACCAAGACCTGGTGTGGGGCAGGCTGTGTAGGAGCGTCATCACTTTCTCTATTTCCACTGGCGCTCCATCCTGCACCCCCACCCCTCCCCTCTGAAAAACCGCCCCTACAAACAGCTCCCTTTTCCATCAAAGGCAAGAGCGTGGTAGAACTTGATGCCAATTCTGAGTGACAAGTGAAAGCATTAAATTACTTGTTGAGGGGGATTTGAGCACTCCAGAACAAAATCAAGAATGAAGTTCATGTCAGCCGTCAGGTGGGGGGTGGTTTGAGCTCTCCAAGAACAAAATCAAGAATGAAGTCGAGGTCAGCTGTCATCATCCACAGCACCAATGTAGGTGAGGTCAGTCCGCCTCACCCTAACAGCCCCTTTAAGCCAGCTGGAAGCACGAAGATTAGCTTGGTCACTGCTGCCAATCACAGAAGTGTTGCTTGAAGATAAGCCAGACCCGGTGCCATCTTCCAACAATGTCCATGGATCAATCTCCATATCATTATCAAGTTGCAGTGGCAGCGGAAGTGGCAGTGGCTTGGATTTTGTTGATATGTTATTTGCAGAGCGTGCCAAAGGAGCTGGATTTTTCTGAGAGTTATTTCCATTTAAAACCCCTGAAATTGCAATGCTGGGTTGAAGTGAAGCAACAGCAGCTGTGGGGACAGGTGGTGGCTGGCAAGAGACAAAGCATCGAACAGAAGGTAGAAGAATTGGCATTGCAGCTTGGATACGCAGTCGAGTCGTGCCGGGCAGCTTCATACGATCTAAATCATTCTGCATTCACAGCAATGATAGGGGTGTTGGGTTATACCCTCATAGACAAACTAAAATAACCATTTAGTTCTTTTCTCTTCTTTTATTTGATTTCAAGTATCCAACATCAAAACATGGATGTACTGATGAGAAACAGTGAGCCTTTATTTTTATTTTTTTTAATAAGTAATAACTAGATACCATGATCAAATTTAAGTATTTTGCAAAGATGAGAGAAGAGATCAACCAAATGGTGGAGCTGAAGTGAAGGGAGATCTAGCAATAAGAACATCTGAGTTTATCCCAAAACAAATAAATGGAGATTGTGGATCAACGTAAACTGCCCCACCTTATTTGGGACAGACACGGTTCAGTTTAGTTGTAGGTAGAGAGAGCAGAATGAAAGAGAAAATTGGATGAGCAGAACAGAAAATAAAATTGGATGAAGATTCCAGAGAAAGGAATGAAAAGAGTTTTTTGCGCCCATTCTAACATTTTTAAAACCAGCCCCAACAAATGATGGATATCCTTTATGTGTAAATTAAGATTCATTAACAAAAGCAAAGATATTACATCAATATTTTTGTGGGATACTCAATTCAAGGGCATCTCAACCTCCAATAAGTGTTGAAACAACTACCTTTACTGTCATACAATTTGATTGTGCATTGTAATCACTTGAAATGACTAAGAAAAGGCACATCATAGGATCTTGTCAGTGGCATAGAAAGTAGGTTTTGGTTTTTCATCCATTGGTTTTGGCAGGCAAATAAAAAGAATTCATGTTGGTCAATTAGATTGTTCCTTTAAACCCTACATAAAACTTGATAAGCATATAAAATTTCACAGGTTAACTGGAAACCGGACCTTGTACTCTAGCAGTAGTTCTCCCCCTATTGTACAGATAGGTCAAGAGCTTGAGAGGTGGAGAAACAGGCTTTTTAAACTGAGATGGAATAAATTGAAATTGTGGTGTTCTACTTGGGTTATAGACCACCATTCAGCCTGAATGTATTTCACTGGTATCAAGATACTGATTTAGATTCCCTATACAAGTCAGATTCAACAGATCATCTTTTATATGACTGGGGATATAAATGTCACCTAGATATCCAAACAAATCCAAAAAGCTTATCCAATCTCACATGGGGGTTGAGACCCACAAATTAAGTACCCGAATTTAAAAGTAGCTATATTCATATGTGAAAGTCATATTTGACACCAACAAAGCAGTCAATTGATCATATTTGACACCACCATCGCAGTCAATTGAAACACGGGTATCAGATAACAAACCTGCAAACTCTCCACCAAGTCACGATCAAATCCAGCACAATCCTTGGAGGATTCATTGACTGACTTGGAGCTGGAGGCAGGTCTTGGCTTCAGCCAGCTTGGCCGGGAGCTGCTTAACAACCCATGCAGGACCAACAGTAACCGGTCAAAGAGACTTTCGCCAGATAAATCTGCAGAAGCAGCTTCCAATGGCGACTCTAGTTCCCCCTTAGATTGGAAGCTTTGCAAAGGATAGAGAGATAGCTCTGCATCTTCATGCACAACCCTACTACCAAGAAGACGAAGTATGACAGAGGCAAGCACATGTCTCATGTTCCGCCCAGATGGCTCACTGACAAGTCCAGAAAATGGAAATGATACAATTAAGTGTCTGCTGCAGCAGTTTAATAAGACAATTAAATGTCTGCCTGCGCAGTCTACTACACTAGCATAAAATTCTATGCATAATCATTACTGAAGCCAATTTGTCTTCATTCAAGGAATCATTTCATTACGCATGTGGGGGATTTAGCATGTGGGAAAAAGCTGAAAGGAATGATACACCACATGGTAAAATGATTCTCATGGATACCAATATAGGAAACAAAATATCTAGAAACACTGATGTGAGAACAGAGTGAAGAACAATTGATAAAGAAAAAAAAATAGTTGAGGATCAACACATAATAATTTGTATTAAGTAATGTGCAAGCTACGAAATATTAAATGAACAGGAAATATTTGTATGCTTACCCATTTGTGCATATGGTAGGAAGCAACCTTAGCAATAACTGCAACCGCAGTAACATAGAAGCTCGTAGGGCAGCAGGGGAGGGGAGGGTAGAATCAGCAGCTGCTGCAGTTCGTCTCGCCAATCCAGGACTGCCGCCTCTTATTCCTTTGCGGTTGTTACTTTTATTTGCTGGACCTTCCAGTCCAGAAGATGATGTTCCTGTTTGCTTACTTGTACCACGAGTGACCGAGTTTATTTGCTGCTCAATATTATTCAACTGCTTGATCAAATCAGTTGCGAATGTATTGCGAGAGTCATCAGAACCTTGATCTATGCAGGGAAGAACTAGTTCAACAAGAGCCCTTTCAGTCACATTCTGCTGGAAGAGACTAGAACCTTCGGACTCAAATACTGGAAAGGACCCTTTTCCAGACCTTTTTGTCTCAGTGCCCTCTTCAACAACCTCCCCTTCTTCAAGAGAGGGAACCTCAAACTTCTTCTTATCCCCTCTGTTCATCACAGGATCAAAACCAGAATTGGACCAGCCCCAAGGTTTCCAAAAGTGAGCTTTAGTTGAAAGACCTTTACTCTCGGCGATATTAATAAGTCGTTGTCTAATGGTTTTTCGTCCAAAAAGAACATCATGGCCTCCTAAGAACCATTTAGCCTGCAATAACATTGAGTTCTCTAGAGACGTCCCAAGAAGATGAACCAGCTCTGAGAAAAGTGGAGCAGCATCAGGTCTGACCAATAACCTTGTAAGAATGATTTCAATGAAATTATTTTCATTTTCAGAAGCAGCTTCCTTTTCAGGGCCAGGAGAGGAAGAACGGATTGCATCTGCTAGGGAAATGTCATGAGACTCAAGTTTTTCAATGAGGGCTTGTTCATTCAAAAGCAACCTGAGTTCAACCCACTGCCAATGGAATTTTGCAGGCTGCAGTGCATCCAATACATTCACAAGCTTATCTAGAAGCTTGATTTCATTCTCTGCATGTTGAACCTTAGATCCACCATGTCCAGAAGCCCTATTTCCATCGTCTTGCACGAATACCGAGTGTGGCAATTTACAATCAACAATAGCATTTAAAAAAAGCCTTCCTCGGAGCGGAACAAAGGCCTTGGTTTTGAAACGCATGTCCAAACCATTTAACTCTAGCATGGCAGCAAACTCAGCATCACTGGAATCTGCAGCTATAAGATCATAAAAGCCTTGACTGTCTCTTAAACACACATCCCTAAAAGGCAGGTGCTTTATGGCATCACCGATGGCCATTGTCAAAGAGCGATACAATTGATGGATGTCTTCACGAGTTGCACCGAATGGTCTCCAAATAACAAAGGCAAAGATAGAGTAGGCAGGTGGAAAAACCAAGCTAAGAGGGAGCAATCGCTGCATCCTTGAAAGAGCAACTAAAGATGGTTCACCCAAGAGCTCTACAATCAGACCATCAGATACAGTTCTGCAGTTCCCAACAAGTAACCTAAACCAATGCACATAAACTTCAATTGAGTTGTCCATCTTAAAAACAGTAAATGAACGAGCATTACCATTAGAATTGGATTTTGCATTCCTTATACACTGAATTACATCCAACCCTTCCTTTAACCGGAAGACAGTCACCATTCTCTCCAGAGTAGTCACACCATGGATAATAGCTCCAACAACAAGTCCAGAAATAGCAGCAGCACTTTTTGTTCTTCCAGCAGCTTTTGCAGAGTTGTTCAAGATCTCATTAGCGATATTCCCGCTGGAATCATGGGATTCAGGGGACAGCTGAAACGGGCTTCGAGAAGCCTTTCCAGGAGCAAATGCTGTAGCAAGAGCAGAGGAGGCTTCTGTTGCAAGAGCTACCTCAAAAACCCGGCTTTGACGCTCCCCAAGAGCTTCCTTGAGTAGACATAGGCAATTTATGTGGATGCGCAAAATGCGCCTAGCAAAACTTAGCAAACCCGTCCCAGCTGAAGCATTTGAATAATTACTGCCTAGAGAAAAATCAGGCATTCTTGCTATAGTTGGTCCAACATTATTGACTATGGCAGAAACAGCAGAAGACACCAAGGATGGGTCACCTTCTTGGGCAGCACCACCAGTCTGCCTCATGCAGTCCATAAGTCCCATGATTATTTGTTGAGCTATCTGATATGTGTCATCAGATTTTTCCATACCAAGAACTTTTGCTGTACCAGCACCAAAGAGTGTTCTCTCTTTGCCAAAGTAGTGAAAAGAATCGTCAATATTCCTTTGGACAACATCTCTCATGCTCATACCCACTCTTGATAATCGACTGCCACTAATTTTCTGACGAAAAAAATCATCAAAATCTTCAACTCCTGCTGGAACACCAAGTGGAAATCCAAAATCTGCATCCAGTGATCGTCCGATTTCAAGTTCAGAAAGAAGCCTCTTGTCGCATGATGCCTTGAAACTCTTCTCCCATTCTAAAACACTTGGCACATCGCCGTATTTCCTCAAAAGATGTCGGGAATAAATTAAGGCTGCTGAACCTGAAATTCTTCCATTGGATGCCAGCAGTGCTGCAACACGGTGCATTGTGGTTGACAAGACTTCAGGAATAAGATCTGTTGCAATAATTATGTTCTCATACCTGAAAATTTTCATTGTGATGAGCAATTTCAAATTTAATTTTTTTAGGAAGAAAAATTTATAGTAAAGAGGGAAGAGAATAATAGACAAATGGAGAACAAGACATCCTACCAGATAGCAAAAAAGAAACAACAAAACAAAAATTGCTTCATAAAAAGTCTGCAAGAACCATCACTTTACAAGCCAGACCATGGATAAAAACTAATGAAGTAGGGAACATGCATTTGCAAACAGTGCTCTTTACAAGAATATGCAGATGGTTCAACATGCATGTGCTGGATGCATGTATAATACTACCTAAAAGCAGAGTGAAGAAGAAAATATATAAACATAACTTCTTTGGTATTGATTCCAGAGAGACTTTCCCAGAAAAAAAAAAAAAAAAAGAGGAAATAAAGAATTGGAGAACTCAGAAATTCTTTGTTCCAGAAAAACAGTTTGGCCATAGCTTTTTTTAAACAGTACAAAATATGAATAGCTACAAGCTTGAATTTCAACTGCAGAGATGAGATGGGAACAAAATGGAAGGACCCTAAAAATAAAACTCTAGTTGAAAATAGCGAAAGAAGAAGAAGTTTACTGCATTCAAGCAAAACCAATAAACATATACAAATTATTAAAAACAACATCTTTTAAGCATGCAAAAATAGCTAAACAGTAAATAAATGGTAATTTATTTCTAAGCCCTGAGGTTTATGCAGTTAAAACTTTATTTCTCGTACATTGTAAAACCAACATTGTAGTTTTCTGTAAACCATTTCAAGAAAGAAATAGATGAGTATGAAGAATATTTAGCCACAAAAGAATCTAAAGAACTAAAAAATAAATTACTCTAACAAAAACAGTACCCCACAAATAAAGACTAACACGTCAACAAAAAGCAGTTAAAGCAGATGATCTGTGATGTATTCTATCCAGATTAATATGCAAGAAGCACTTCATGGATATTAGAAACAGCATAATACAAACTGGAACTTTGTAACCACATAACTTTTGCATGTCTAACCTTCGGAGAGAAGATAACAAAAATGCCTCTCCCACTTCACATGCATGGTTTTCCACATTCCTTGGCAGCATCATACTATTTCTCCCACTATGGATTGTAGAATTAGGGTTGCTAAGGACCTTCGGCAACAACCAGAGCAGTAACTTTGCTGCTGGAACTAAATCGCAGCAAATATCCATCAAATACAATATAGCAGACAGCTCATCCTCGCCAAGCTTCCATCTAACAGAGCTCCTATCATCTACATTGACAAGAGATCTAGAAAATTGGCTGGCCTTGACAGCACTCTTTTCAGTCTCCTCAACAAGCTGCCTAACAACAGCTATCAACCAAACTGTAATTGTCCTCTTCTCAACAGGACGCAGTTGTTTTAAGGATTTACCAATTGAAACAATATCTCCACCAGACATTGTTCCCATCCCATCCAATGACCTGAGATTATCTCCTTCTATTCCAGTTCTGTGGTGAGGACAGCTTATCTTATTATCACAAAAATGACTTGTAGAAGCTCCCTGGCTACCCTCAATCCTGGCTGCTGCTAAATGAGCCAGGCTTTGAGTTTTACGCACAAACTTTTGCCTACCCTTGGAGACCTGTTTGGATGACTTTGGTGGTGGATCAACCTTAGAGGAATCTAAGGGTTTAGCCCCCTTCCGTACCCACCAGGTATCTTCATCATCTGATATAGGAGAATGTCCTTGAAGGTATGAGTTCCTTTGCTCACTTAACTTTTGTCTCTTTGCCTTTCTACAGTCTTCGCAACCAGGTGTTTCTACTACATCCATTTTGCTGCCTATTGACTCAGCAGGCCTCTTAACACTCCCTTGAGATTCATCCAGTCCCGTGTCCAAAGATGTGGAGCATATTGGGAGTTGCAACAGTGCTGATATGGATGCCTTCAGTTCCTCGATGTCCATTTCATTCTTCACTTTTGCAGAAGGGCGCGACTGGGTATTTTTCCACTGCTCAAAGGAGGATGGCGAGGCACCATCCTTTCCAGCAATAGGTGGATGATGCTTGGGCTTCTTCACTGATAAATTTGATTTAACTGAGTTTTGATATCGTTCACAAAAGAGTCCTTGAAGGAGGAGGCGACGTTCATTTGAATAAATACGCATTGCCTCTGAAAGTTCTGACCCTTCAGCAATCCTTGCGTCTTCCAAAACATCATGGACAAAGCGCCCAGGTAGTTGTTTCAAGACTCGATAGTGTCTCTTTCGTCTGTCAAGGTCAGCTGGTGGACCAGCTGCATCCATTATTCCACTAATTATCAACTGCCTCACATACACTTGGGGGGAAAAAATTCCAGAATGTATAAGTTCCACAATGAGTAGCTGAAGACGTTTCAAACCCTCTACATTGCACACTTCGTGTTGATCAATCCAGCACACTGTGATATCATGTAAAGGACCTGGACTTTCAAATATATTTGTCATATTAGTACCTTGTCCACTCACAGTTTTTGAGTTGCTTTTAATTTCATATCCATTTCCCACAGGAATCCTGCCAAAATAATTAGACTGATTGAGACCTTTTACAAGGCTATTCACTCCAGGGGATTTCTCATTCTTCCGTCGAAATGGACTTTGCAGATCTCGTATCTTTGACTTCAAAAGCCGACTTGCAATATAAACCTGAGAAAAATCTTTTCTGCCAGTAAATTTCAGTTCATGAGGTGGGGCACTCCGAAAATCCCTATAATCACATGTTGCCCACTCACAAAGCAAAAATACAGAGCAAATGAGTGACAAGCTCACGCCCCTCAGCCACTTCAAAGAAGATCTCAGGCATGGACTGACTTCTTTTATCCAGCTTTCATGAACAGCTCCCTCGCAAAAATTTTCAAAAAGGTACCCATAAGCCTCTCTAATGTCCCCTAGTGAAAGAGCTTTATCTAAAGCTTGTAAGGCTTTAGCCACGCTATGAACTGGATAGCCAGAGCTAACAGCCTTGGCAAGGTTATCTGCACGCTTCTGAATGGATGAAACAACCCGATCAAAGGACAATGATTGATATTGAGCATCAAGCCCTTTACTTCTGAAAACACAAGCAACTTCAGCTGAATTATCTTTTGTCTTTCTTGCATCCTCAGAAGCCTTTGACAGAAATGTCCCATCGTTTACTGCATAAGACACTACACTTGGTGGTAAAGGGAAACAATCCAGAGCGACAAATGTATCCGGCACAGCTAATATTAGATACCGAAGCATCTCAATTAAAGCAGAGGTTGTGTAGGCTCTTCGAGAATTATCTACCAGATCCGAACCTCCTGGAGAAGGTTCATGAATGAAACGAACCGCAACCCCCACTAGAGTGCGCACAAATGATTGAGAAAGAATAACAGTTTCTAAAACACCATATAAGATTGGCAGCAGCAACTGCAAAATCTCAAGCAAGTCCTTTTCCTGCAGGAGCATATAAAGCCCACCAAAAGCCATGAAACCCAATTAAGTACTCGTGATCTTAACATGCAAAGCATAAAGTTCATCTTGAACCTTGGAAGAAGTACAATAAAAAAAAAATGGTTAATCTAAGAATATACCTGGAGTTGACTAAGAACCCAGTCAATGATTACTGAAGGAAGAAGCAGCCCTTCTGCATGGTGCCAGTGCAAGAGCCGGGCCACATACCACAACTTTAAATGCAGGGAAGGCTCTTCACTATCAAGGATGGCTGATGATGGATCACTTCTGTGCTGTACTGAACCAGTATAAAGCATTTGTTGTGATCTATCTTTGCTGTGTGGAGCAGAATGAGGATTGTTTCTGGATAAATATTCATCCAGGAGAGACTGCAAGTAATCAACAACATCTTTTGTCCAGAGCTCTGTGCGGGACAACTGACTTTTGTCAGGTGTGCCAGAAGAAATACTAGTAGAACTCGGTTTTACCTACAAAATATAACCATAATCTGCTTTTGAAAATAGTGAAATAAGCAAATGCATCTGTATGCCAGTGCTAGTAATCAAGCAGCTCTACCTGATTAAGATAAGTTACTTTAATAAACCAAGTGGCACGAAATAATGGCACATTGTTCCTGATAAGAACTTCCAAAAGTGATTTCTTCCTATATCCATGTGGCACATGATCGGCCAAAGAACGCAATCTTTTGTGGGGCTGTGATAAACCCTGGTATAAAGAACAAAGTAAAAAAAATGTTACAAGAAAGACTAAGAAAACAGGACCGTTATCAGCTAAAATTTCAAGCTTGTGTTAAAATGCAACACAACAGGCAATTTCCAAGGTCACATGCAGACACATTTGCTAATATGATGTCCTTCCCAGTTTCTTTCAGCAAAAGCTGCCTACAGGGCTCCAAAATTTGTATTTGTATTTTACTTGATACTTACAATGCTTTTCATGAATATAACTACATAATACATATCAATTAGAGACAATTGAGTGCTACTAAAAATTTGTATTTATATCAACCGAAAAGATATAAAAAGAAATAGAAGGCACTCCAGTTCATGTGTAGGCATTTTTACTTGTGCACATGTAAAATTTCCCTCAGCAACATTGACAAATTCTTTTCAATAACTAAGCAATTGCACATCTAGCCTACACAAGGTTAATTATTGACTTAACATCCCACATCCAATTACTATAGCTTATTCCAATTATAAGTGTTAAGAAAGATGACAAGCCATCGCAACCATCAAGAACTGCTATACATAATAAGGCATGTTAGAGATTGGTGATATATGTAAATTTAAAACAATATTTCAAACCCGTTCCTCTCTCAACTCATGATGCACTATCTTCCATGTTTAAAAAACAAATTGTCCCACTTTATGCATAACTTGAGAGAAAGGCCAAGCACGTAGTTATTTGTACTCTCCAAGATAAAGGGTAGCAAGTTTTGTTTTTCAAAATTTGAACTCGGGAGCGCCCCCGCCCCCCCCCCCACCCACCCCAAAACAATTAAATGTGTATCACAACCAAATAAGTTTAAGAATGACATTGCATCACATTTCCTCGAGGCACCCACATGGTTTTTTTAGGAAGCTAACTCAGCCATAGTAGGTCCATTGACAAGTGCCTTTTCCAATCAGGTATGCACACTTTCTTTTAGAGAAACTTGGAAACCATATACCTCTATCCATTTCTTCTTGAAGTCTTCGCCACAAGATCTTTGTTCAGGATATACACCAGGCTTAGTTAATAATGACCCAGAAAGAGGCACGCCATATACTTGACCAGCCTGTAATAATGAGCATAGATGTTAAGACTAGATGATCAGGTTGTAAAGAAAAAAAACACATTTTCAGCTACTGGTGAGATGAACATATAGGGAGCAAGATAGAGCATTCAAAGCAGAAAAAGCTTTCATAAGTATGACACATAATTAGAAAGGGGAAAGGCATACCTTGCGCTTTTGTGCACGAGACTCATTAATGGCCCTCATACATTTTCTGATAGCCTGAAAGAGCAAAATTCCACTATCAGTAACTGTTAATCATCTCTTCGCATGAAAGTATCCAAAGCTTTTTATGGGCAAACAAAAATGAAACATAGTAGCTTCCTATAAAATTACCAAAAAAAAAAAACAAGTAAATAAAAGGCATTATAGCTTCCAAATTGAAGTGAATAACCTCTTTGCATTTTTTGACAACAGGACTGGTAAAACTTTGAGCCTGAGTGTGTAAGATTTCTCTGGCTTCCTGAGAACTCAGAACATAAAAAATTTATAAATTATAGATATCAAGGCTTGTAAATATTTGCATGAAAACATTAAGATCTAATTTTGATGAGCACATATTAACGACGCGAGTCTCACAGTTCCAATCATTTATGCGAGGAAATATAAAGGGATCTGTGAAATATGATTTCCTCTTGCAGGTTTGAGATTAAAAAATGTAAGCAGGGATAAAATCATAAGTGGAAAAAAGCAATAAAGTTCTTTGTTTCTTGGGGCAATGTTCAAAATGTCAGTTTTTATAACAAGTTAAAAAAATCAAAACTTTCTTTTTCTTTTTGAGAAAACATCAAGATTCATATGCTAATTGAATTAAGCACAAGAATCATGCATATGTTCGCACTTTTCGATAAAAGGTCAAATGGCAAGGACAATAAAATGTAGCATGTTGTCCACATTTATACATGTTGTCTGTGGCAAAGTATTAATGAATGAAAAATAACCTCAAGTCCTTCAACTGCATCCTTATATCCAGCCTCGACATATTCGTTAGTGACAGTCTCCTCAGGGCAATTTGGTGTTTGAGGATGAAAGTCAGGGGGGCCAAGTCTACGATTTAAAAGGAGATGATTATATGATGGATAAGAACCATAACCAATCAATAAAGATCAACTAGGAAAAAAAGTTTAAACAACAAGCATCCAAACTCATAATGAAAGTATTTAAATTCTTAACTGACATCATTCCAAACAAATGAAGAAATAGCTAACTAAATAAAAATTGGTGCCAACAAATATTATTTTACTTCTTTTTCACTGTAAGTGGTGCTAATAATGAAATTACCGGGAATTCAAAGGTTCTTTATCACACTTCAACTTGTATGGAATCAGAGGAGGTGGCCGCCTACACAATACAAAACGTCACTTTGAGTAAACAGCAAATTTGCCCTTCAAAATAATAAAAATGAATCGTATCTATTTGTAAAGAAAAAAGAACAAGCATCCTACTAGCAGAAGGAATGAGGAGCATGGGAGAAAAATCTAAATGTCTAAAAGTTAATGTGCAGCTGAACTAAAATGAGAGAACTAGGCATTGACTGATGTAATAACGAAACGAGTTGAGTACCTAGCCCCATTCTTTGTGAGGCTAGCATGAAGCGCACACATGCACAGATGCTTCACGAACTAAGAAGTGATTTTGATATGGAAATTCAAACGTATGGGTGTGTACAAAGGTATAGGCAACGCTTAAAAACTTATCACAGACCAAAGGCATGTGTGCATTGTATTGTACATGTAACTAGAAAATGTGACTGTGTTCAGAGTTGAGAGCCACAAAATTATTATCAACAGTTCATGGAGGGCAAAAAGATATTGAAAACCAATTTACCTAGGGTTTATAGAGAAGTTGGACGCCAATGAAGATGAATCAGTCCGCGTGCTATCTCTAGAAGATGTGCCTCCAATGGAGCTATTGTTAACTGCACTAGTGCAGCCGGCAGTATGATACCTTTGCATTTCTCCAAACTAACATCCACATACTGCTCCCAACATTGAACAACTACAAGCTCTGTAACTAAACTGCATAGAGAAAAACATATTTAAAACATATAGAATGCCAAAAGAACACTGAAGCTACAGATTCAAAGAAATGCAAAGACAAACTCAGCTGTGTGACCTCAAGCATGAAATCTACAAGTTAATAGGTAAAAATCCATCAACATCCATATAATTTGAATTGAAAAGGCTATTTTTCCCGAGCATCAAACTGTAAGATGATGAGCACAACTTCCCGTGGCTATGAAGCCAACTATTTTTCATAGCAGACACAACAGACCTGTTGAAAAAAATGGAAAAGGAAAACATGAAGAAGAAGAAGAAGCGAAGAATCTATAATATAGGGTTTAAATGAATCCAGTAACATGATAATGTACAGAAAAATGATGCCATGAAAATCAACATGTCCTAGAAATATAATTTAAAATCAAAAAAAAATGATTGCTTTCATCACATGCTAGGTTATCTTGAGATCAACACAAACTTGAGACAGAACTTAAAATGGTGTTTTGGAGGGAAAATAAAGATTGGGAACTCTAAATTGCTGATAATCAAGCATCAGGTAAGTAAACCAAAGTAATCCTTGTTTTCGCCAATAACCAAGTAAACTGAAAATTTCAAAACCTAAGTCAGCATTTTGGAGTTGCAACTTGCAAGCATCTCTTTTTTCCAAGTAACTAGTTTGAACCAGTCCAAGGCCCCTTCTTCCCAACCACATCCAACGGTCCCAGAACAAGTATTTCTAGGGTTTCTAATATCAAATATTAAGAACAAAAGGTTGGACATGAACATCAAAGTAATATACTTTTCAACTTAAAATACAAAAGACCCAAGCATGTGTTACTTCCTCTGATTCAGAATCATAATCAAATAACCAAACTTGCAAACCTAGTGGTATAACTCCAACACAACTGATTACTTTGATCTACAAAACCTAAGCTTCAAAACTATCATCGATAACTCAAAATTCAATCTTTCCCTCTAAACCCAGCAACCTCAAACTACTAAAACCCCAAACAAACACAAAATGAATCCAAAACCCAATACCACATCCACGAATCTAATCCAAATTACCATAAAAACAATACCTTTAATCAATCTAAATCAATAATTACACCCGGAATCACATAATCCACGAGAAAACAAACCCTAATTTCGAACACAAATCAAAAACTAGGGTTTACACCTAACTCTGATTCCTTAAGCTCGGACACGATAAGCAAGCTATTGAGGAAGCTAGGTTTTTTATGGGAAATTCGTAAATTGAAGGAAGAGGAAAGATATTGCGATTAAGAGAGAGAAAGAAAGAGAGTACGTGAAAAAAATCTTACCTTGAAAGAAAATAAAGATTCGAGGAGAGAGAAAGAAGAATAGCTGCTTTTATATGTATATATATATATACATATATCAGAGTAGAGTAGAGAGAGAAAGTGAGAGGAGAGGAGAGGAGAGGGTTTGACTCTTATAGCTATTTCTTGATTGTCTTGATGATGCTGATGACGAAGACGATGTCGTTGCTTGTCTCCTGTGTAACAAATTAGAAGAGTAGAAACAGAAACGATCTACTCGTTCATACGAGAATTAATATTAAAAAATTATTTTTCTCTTTCTTTTTTAAGATGGTTTTACTGGTTTAGCCTTGGGACTTTTAGTGTTTATGGGGAGGAATCTCGGAGGGGTGGAATGGAATGGGAGGTTAAAAGAGGAATGCCAGGGAGCAGTG
>Ga0325402_1003268_pt1 | contig 14577 bp, 10 predicted proteins | sample PopdelMetagenome_22_FD_207212 | JGI IMG/M metagenome (GOLD analysis project Ga0325402, IMG submission 207212) | Populus deltoides microbial communities from Bellville, Georgia, United States - Xylem-PdKOR-R3 | ecosystem: Host-associated > Plants > Phyllosphere > Stem > Wood/Secondary xylem... | reverse complement strand
TATACCGACTCTAGACTCAAATAAACCCTAATGGATCCCCCTTAGGTGGTGGACTTATATGAAACCCACTTACAATTGACCTATATAATAACAATAACAATAACAATAACAATAACAATAACAATAACAATAACAATAACAATAATAATAATAATAATAATAATAAGTTAAAGAGAGCTTTGAGATGTGATATTGATGTAAGGATCAAACAAGGATAAAATAATTGTCAAGGTTAGAGGATCCACTAATGGTATTTCAAACAAATATAGTATGAATTCTTTTTATTACTCAACAGGAAACCACACACAAAGAAGGTTTCAATCGGATTATAAATTGTTAACATGATTACATTAGTTATCTTATTTCAATAATGTTAATACATGTAAATGTTGTCAGGTATTCATGATTATAACTTATGTTAACAATAAATCAAGTTTCTTTCATAGTACAGGTGTCAGTTATACCATATGGTTGGCTATGAAAGTGTCAAGTATTTGTTGTACCAAGGGTTATACAACATAAATCTAAATTAACCATTTAACAAACAAAATATTAAGAGTGAACAAGATAACAAATACAAAACATGTTAGTATCAAACATTAAAGTCCATGTTGAGTTTATAATATACTTATTTTTTCACCATTAGTGTAATCTTTTCACCTTGACATAATAAACTTAACTAAACATAATGAAAGAGAGAAACATAAATAAACAAGACAAGAATATAAATAAGATATAAGTTAACTATGTAAAGGAAAGGAAGTGAAAAGCATAAACAAGAGATTAATGAAAGCAAAACTTAAGCATTACAAAAATATAAAGGGAGAGAGCAAGAACATAATTTTGATCTGAAAACCAAGATGCCTAAATGCATGGTAAATGCCTCTTGACTTGGTAACACTCCTTATCTTCTTGTCAGTAAAAAACATCATTGCTAACATCAGAATTTGAACAGATAGTCTTCATGAAAGTTCTGGGAAATTGTCTCAGCTTTCCAACAAAACAAGAATCAGTGTATTTGGACTTCTAGAACTCAAGATATGGGCTGAACACTGAATAATGTCTGGGTTGCAGGACAGATTCCGACTTCTCCGTTGTTGCCACCATTTGAACTAAAAAATGACACTTTTAAATCTTGGACTCTTCATGAAAGTTTTAGGCTTATGTCTTAACTTTCCATACATATAAACCAGATCTAAATCTAAGTTCTACAGCTCCAGTTATGATCCAATAACCGAATAGTATTCCAGTTTCAACTGAACCATCATCTCTTTTTTAAACTTAGCCCTTTCTTTGTTTTCTCAATTTTAGTACTTAAACTCATCAATCAATACTTTGATTTATGTGATAGGTTTGCATTTAAGATGAACATTTACCATAAATTAAAGGTATCTTATATTATTAGACATGTTATTATAAAACATGCTCTAGTTAAGGAGTTATTGATACTTTAAGTGTAAAATGATTAAATAAAACCTTGATAAAAATACACTTTTAAGTATTAATCAGTCTCCATCAAAATAAACACCTTAAAATTGTTGAAATATTTAGGATGGAAACAAATATGGAGTTGGCTTATAGGCGTGAAAACACTATATTTAAGGTGTTTATTTATCCCACACAGAGACAACACCTTTAAGATATAACTAAGCCCTCTAAACTTAAAAAAAAAAATGAAAAGATAAGACTAAGAAAAGAATATATATTTTTTTGTATGTAGTTTTCTATGTAGTAACAGGTTTTTATAGACTTGAAATATAACGATGAAACAGTATGATTATTGATGAAACAATATAACCGTTGATCAAACAATATACTTTAAATTAAATTGAATTGTTGTTATTCAGTTTTATCTCAACATTTACAAATATCAAAATTAATTATAAAAATTAATTCAATGATGAATTAATCTCACTGATATATTAAGTTTCAAGTTCCAAATACCTTCTTTTGATATTATAAATATCCATATAATAGTACTAGGAAACCAAATAAGAGAGTTCATCCATCATAACTTAATTAACTACGTAATAAAAACTCATAATTATAAACATTAAAAGGAGGTATTTATTTCCAATATAGGATAAACGCCTTTTTTTTCTTTATATATTTATAAACTACACCAACAGTCACACCACCATCTACCAAGGGAGGGAGGGAAATGAAGGTTTCTGGTTGTATCAGAGGGCATTCTAACCTTTCCGCCCACATCATAAGAACCTTTTAAAGCTTGAAAGAAATTTATGTTCGGGCCAGAGTTATGTTGGGGTGAAAAGGTCTGCTGTCCAACCGAGTTCAAGGAGTTTGCTGTAGAAGTTGCAACAATTTTATCATACTTGGAAGAGGTACGAAGTGGTTGAATAGGACCCAACGGAGCTGTCTCTTTCAAGTCAGAAAAGGCATTCCTTCTATGGCTGTTTTATCACGCCATCCTTGTTTTTCTTTAGGGAAGGGCCCACACCACCCACACTGCTTACATTCAATGATTGCAGCTGCTCTGACGTAGAAATTAATAGAAGACAAGACTCATCTTCTCCAGCAATAGACTCTAAACCCAAGTCTTCCTTGACCCCATGAACTCTCACCATACCTAGCTCCTTTTTCCGCTCAGATACACCAAGAAAAATTGGTTTTTGGCTTAAGAAGGCTGAGAATCAGCAATAGGAGATGAATCCAGTCGTTCTTGAAAAGCAGTTACTTTAGAAAACTGAGACATATTAGAGTCATGGCTATGCAACATTTCCTGCATCTTTAATCTTTAAATTATGGCCAGATTTTACATTTTTGAACTTCTCAAAATTTGAACTAACCACCGGACTCTCAGCAGCTCTTGGCTTAGAGTTCATCCTGACCTAAGCATCCCCTATAACACCATAATTATCTTTATTTTGTCTGCTGATATGAGTATCCGAAGATGCAGCCAAGTCTGCACCTATATTGACCATCTCTCCCCTCTTCGCTTCAACAACCTTCTTTGCCGAGGAAACATCCAAGTCTGCAACTATCTTACCCATGTTTCCCCTCCAAACATCATGAACTTTCATTGTCGTACTAGAAGAACTCAGTCCTTCCTTTGCTGTAATCGAAGAGCTTCAAGACCCTTGCATGGAATAACACACAAAAAAACCAAGAACATAAAGGGTGTAAAAAATGAAACAGGACCTGAAACTTAACCAATGAACAAGCCGAATAAAGAAAAACAAACCTAATTTAGTAGAAAAACAAAGTTACAACATAATCGGATGCAAGAAAAACCAAATCTGATCATGTAGGAGGAAAAGAAAAGGAAAAGAGAGGAGAGAGCAATTTGCTTAGTATCTTTGGAAAACTTTGCGGGGAAAGTTTAGTTATATATATATATATATATATATATATAGTCGTGATTGTTTTTCTGACAAATAAAATGGTTGAAGGACTCAAATTGATCAAGAAAATTGATGACCAATTCCTTCATATTCCCAAGTTCTCTTCCCTAATGAACAAGCACTAAATTGGTTCCTTTGTATCACCAAACGGTTGATCGGTTTATACAGAATACTAATTTTTATGATTTTAATCCTAGTAAATTCTTAGAACCGTTTTATCAATCCTTTTAAATACATGTGTAGTGAAGTGTTTAAGTTCATTTTAATTGTGTTATCAAGATAACATATAAAGATTTATATAAGCACTAAAAATAAACATTTAATTCTAAGTCTTCACTTTGCTCCCATTTTCGACTTCTTTTCATTTTGCTTGTTGATATGTTTTTTGAATAAACATGTTTAAATTTAATCTTAACCAAGCATTAGTTTATTTTTCATTTAATTGTTATCATCAAAATATATAAGAATATGAATATGTGACCTAAAAGTCAACGTTATTTTAATAATAGTTAAATTTTCATAGGGATTGGACATTAGAAAGCTCTTGTGATAAGGTCCAGAAGCTATTGTGCGAGATTTATATTAGTTTTCTAATTGATTTAGATTTTTTTTCTATTTTATTTAGAACTCATTTATTATTTTTCCAGTCCTTTTTAGAATATTTTCAGCTATTATAAATGGGGTTATTTAGCTTATATTTATTTATTTTTTACAGACTTCAATTTCAAATTAACCTTATTATGTGTTTGTGAGAGGATTCTCATATTTTAGTTCATCATTAAACTACTTTAACTTATCAAAGAATCATCCAAGCTTCATGACATCTTTCATGCTACTTATTCATGTCTCTTCATAGGAAATGGGTGGAGGTTCGATTTTTATAGTCTTTGTCGCTTAGTACATGTTATTGTTATGTCAATCTCAATCATTAGCCTGGAGCTTTCTCATGAAGAGTCAATTTGATTTTGAATTTTTAAATCTTTATATACACAAGGTTCACATCACCTAATGTCTTCTTTTTCTCTTATTTTGATTTTTAATTTCTTCAATTGGTTCCATTATCGTGTCATCTAATCCACAATTTCACCTTGTAACATTTCTCTTTACTAATTTCACAAACCTTAACATTCCCTATTTTAAGGGTTTTCATTCCTCCATAAATCACAAGGAAAAATGCATTTGATTAGAAAAAAAAAAACTCTTATCACAAGTGTTTGACTAGATTTCAAAATCCCCTTGCAATGAATAGGTTTTCTCCTTTCTTCTTTTAAAAATTAACAACTTTTTCCCTCTTCTTCCAGCTTTCAACTCTCTAATTTTCTACTAATTTATTTTGTTTTCATTAGGTAGGAATCATCTAACCAGCATTATCCATGACAAAGATAGAGAAAATATAGACAAATATGAAAACGTGTGCTATGCCTTCTCTTTATTTGCCTCTCACCTTCATTGTCATATGGACCATGTCCTCCAATTCCACACATTTTTGTAATTCTACAACATTCACAATGTCCCTATTAAGTCCATTTAGAAATCTAGTCATAGTAGCTTCCATATCCTCAATCGCATTAGCATGAATCATTGCGATTTTCATCTTCAATATCCACGGACCTAGAACCCTGATTCAAACTTTGCAATTTCAGATACAAATCTCTATAATAGTGGTTAGGCACAAATCACCTTTTCATCAACACTTTCATTTCCTCCCACGATGCTACCAGCCTCTCTCCACTCCTCATTCTCCTAATCGCATTCTGATCCCACCAAATCAGTGTGTAATCCGTGAATTCGATGACTACTAATTTTACTTTCTTCACCTCTAAATAGTTATGGCAATAAAAAATCCAATCCACCTTTTTCTCCCACTCTAAATAGTTATGGCAATAAAAAATCCAATCCACCTTTTTCTCCCACTCCAAATTTGTCTCAGAATTGTTTTTACCTTGAAAAGAAGGTATTTTCAGTTTGATAGCATCCAAATCACCATTTAAATCAGCATGTCCCCTATCATTACGGAAATTTCCCCTTCAACCGAATTGGCCCCTAGTTCTATTCCTAAAATCGCTTTAGTTTCTAGGCTGATGAAAACTTATGTGAACCTCATGATCATGTGGTCACGCAACCCACAATCAAGATTGAGATCTGATCCCGGAAAGTCGAAATAGGTGTGATAGGAGTGTGACACAATAGAAACATGTTCCAAGGCACCAACATTATTAGAATGAGTGGAATGATGCCACGAAGCCAGTTAATCTTTGATAAGTTAGATTCAGTTCGTTCAAGAATTGAAGAAAGCAAGAATCACTCTCACACGTTAAAACTAAAAAATTCAGAAGTAATATCATCTAAGCTATCGAAATTTTGATTACATGAGTTTAAATAATTCTTAAAAGTAACCCTAATGATCCAGCCTTGTGGGCTGAACTGACGCACATACAAAACCGACCCAAAAACCCTAAACTGAAAAGCCCATAACCTGATCGAAACAAGATTTGGATCCTAGCTCAAAACAAAGTTCTAATTAAACCCAAACATGAAAGAAAATAATAAAAATAATTGATTTGTTATTAAATACGACTAGCCCTTCTTTCCTTGTGTAACTAGGATGAATAAGGAATCCTTATAAGAAAAGGATTTTAAAACATTAATGAATCCTTGCCACACTTGGAGATTATATTGCAGCTCATTAATGATCCTTGTGGAACTAGAAAATTCCCAAAACAAGCTCCCACATCCTTGTAGGAAAAGGATCCTTGCCAAATAGGAAGTCCACAAGTCAAAAGGAAGTAAATAATATAATTCATATAGCTTGTTCTGACCTATATCCCAAGTCCTTCTCAAACATGGATTCACCTTAAACTTTACCCCCAATATAGAAAAATACCTTTGAAATCTTCTGATAAAGTTTCAGTTCGATCCAACGGTTGGATTTGAAGTTATGATCAATTGCGTAAAACTGAACGGTAGAAACTTTTACAGCAAAATCTGAATCTGACCTTACTTGGATCGTATCACAATGCTGAACCGTATCAAAAGCATTCTCAATAGCCTATGGCCTCATCCTCAAAACCATCATCACCAGTATCATTCACATTCTCCTTAAAATCCTCATAATTAGCCCATCTTGGCCTTTTGTCCCTACTGCCGTTGTTTGCTTTCGGTTCAGCCCTAACTTTCTTCATGTCTTGGGTGCTTGTACCAGCCTCGTTACCATGTTTCTCTACCCTATTAAGTCTTTCACACACGTTCCCTATCACAAAATTCATCGTCTTAATCATTTGCGTCATGACTTGCTTTTGAAACTTAAGCTCTGTCTCGGGAGGGGCTGGTGTGTTGTTTTGATCTAATATGATAGTACCAGCAAACATTTGTTAGTGGACTGAAAAACAATATCCTCACGTCCCTCGTGTTTCGCTCAAACACTCTAAATATCCTCACGTGCTCACACCTCTCATCTCACCTTCTTACGGTTCAATCAATGGCTGCGGCAATAGGCACGTGATTAGGTAATACAGCAATTTGCCCACTAATAGTAAATAAAATGATTTCTTTCACTTCTGAATCCCAAACAATTCAATTTAGGGTTAAGACACAAAGACTTAAGATCATTTCTTCAAGTTGTTCTCCATTTCTAAGTTTGTAGCCTTCGCAGTAGCTTCATTAATGTTACCTACCAAAAAGCTTGCTCGGGAAGACTATCTAATTCTCCACAAAAGGATCATTTTAAACCCTCTGATTGTTTATGCTAGATCGATATATTTTCCCAGGGAACCAAAAAATACTTCGGCTATGAAAAAGGGTTGTGATAATTAATGCTCATTTTTTCATGCTCTTGATACAGTTAAGCGATCCTCTTTGGATAATTCATCCAACCCAAGGATAGCTATAATGTCTTGAAGTTCTTTGTAACATTGTAAAGTTTGCTTAACTCTTTGCGTAGTTTCATAATGTTCCTCTCAAACAATCTGCGGTTGGAGCATAGTTGATGTTGAATCTAAAAGGCTGACTGTTGGATAGATACCTTTTAGTAGCTAATCCTCTTGATGGTACAGTAGTAGCATCTAAATGTGCAAATGTCGTGGCAGGAGCAGGGTCGGTTAAATCGTCTGTAAGTACATAAACTATTTGAATAGAAGTTATGGACCCTTCTTTGGTAGAAGTAATTCTTTCTTGTAAAGAACCCATTCGGTACTAAGGGTGGGTTAATACTTCAGATCCTGCTTGGACAGAACGAAAGATATTATCGATAAATAAAAGTACAAGCTCTGACTATGAACTAGAGCCATAGTTAGGATTCTTAACATTAACATCTCGGAAATATTCTGCCATAGTTAGGGCAGTCAAACCAACTCTCATACAAGCTCCTGGTGGTTTGTTCATCTGACTATAAACTAGAGCCACTTTAGATTCTACAATATTTTCTTCATCAATTACTCTGGATTCTTTCATTTCCATGTAAAGATTGTTTCCTTCATGAGTACGTTCACCTACTCCACTAAATACGGATACACCCCCATGAGCTTTCGCAATGTTGTTGATTGATTCCATAATTAGTACTGTTTTACCTACTCCAACGCCCCCAAATAGTCCGATTTTTCCTCCACGACGATAAGGGGCTAAAAGATCTACGACTTTAATTCCTGTTTTAAAAATAGATAATTTTGTATCTAACTGTATAAAGGCAGGCGCAGATATATGAATAGGGGATGTTGTTCTAGTATCTACAGGACCTAAATCATCAACAGGTTCTCCAATCACGTTGAAAATACGTCGTAGAGTCACTCCGTCGACTGGAACACTTAAGGGAGCTCCCGTGTCAATCACTTCCATTTCTCTCATTAGACCATTTGTAGCACTCATAGCTATAGCTCAAACTTAATTATTTCCTAATAATTGTACTTCACAAGTGACATTAATTTGTTGACTCATAGTATCTCGACCCTTAACTACTAGAGCGTTGTAAATATTAGGCATCTTGCCCGGGGGAAAAACTACATCTAGCACTGGGCCAATGATTTAAGCGATGTCCCAGGTTCTTTTTTTCAAGCGCGGAAACTCCAGGACCAAAAGTAGTAGGATTGATTCTCATAATAAAAAATATGACAAATTTTTTTTTTGAAAATTTTTGAGTTCAAAATTAATGTTTGATAGCAAGTTCATTAATTAATTCGATAAGAAATGAGAGTTAGCACTCAATCTTGTTGGTACCCTCTAACGAATCCAATTCAATTGTTTACTTATTTTCAATTTCAATGAGCGATAAGTTCAACTAACTCATTTTCAAAATATCAAGTAAATGAATAAAAAAAGGCTTCAAAAGGCCTTTCATTTGTCTATCATTATAGTCAATACTCTCCATATTATCTATGAAATTCAAACTTGAATTCTATTTACGATTCATTATTTCTATCCTATAGGCCTTTAATTTCTTATTTTAGCATATTAGCATATCGATTTACACCTAGCTATTCTTATTATTTTATAATTTTCTTTTTTTTATTCATAGATGAGTTCCACATGTTTTCACATCTAGGATTTAATATACAACATATATTACTTTCAAAAGGAGATTTCTTATTATTTAGATATTTTGATTCAAAAAAGTTAAGGATTAGAAACCTGAAAAACAAGGATTGGGTTGCGCCATACATATGAAAGAGTATAAAATAATGATGTATTTGGTGAATCAAATACCATGGTCTAATAATGAAATTCTGATTAGTTGATAATATTGTATTGGTTGATAATTTTGTAAAAGATTCCTATGAAAGGTTTCATTAACTCCTAATTCTTATCGAATAGACCTTGTTGCTGTGAGAATTATTAATTTATAAGTTGTAGGGAGGGGCTTGTATCACCACAAACAGAGACTAAAGCAAGTGTTGGATTCAAGGCTAGTGTTAAAGATTATAAATTGACTTATTATACTCCTGACTATGAAACCAAAGATACTGATATCTTGGCAGCATTCCGAGTAACTCCTCAACCAGGAGTTCTGCTCGAGGAAGCAAGGGCCACGATAGTTGCTGAATCTTCTACTGGTACATGGACAATTGTGTGGACCGTCGAGCTTACCAATCTTGATCATTATAAGGAACGATGCTACGACATCGAGCTCGTTGTTGGAGAAGAAAATCAATTATTCCAACTAAAATGTAACTTTCGCTGTAATATTCACTGCCACTTAAAATAGAACTAGCAATCCCAATTTGAGAACGAAGATAAATGTCAATGCAACTATTAATGTAATTATTCCAACTATAATCATACATAGAATAATCATAGTGGGAATCGTCACTCCTAGATCCTTTATTTAAATAACTAGAATTCCAATAACTAGAAGATTCTTTTTCTACTTCACTAAAAAAATAATGATTATTGTCAATCCTAAAAACTTGATTTTCAATATTAAAATACATGGAATAACTGTCTTTTTATTATACCTACCTAAAACTAAAAAAGTGACATCCACGTTTAAATTTCGAATGTCCCTAACACTGACTAAATTATAGTTGTTTTTTTTATAATCATTTAGAATCGGGTCTTCACTTACACTGGTATTTTTAAGAGGACCAAGATTATCCATTGATTTACTTAGCCTACTATTCTAACTGCACATTGGATAACATCGAATGGAACTAACTTTTTTTCATAGAGCTTTCTTGCAGCTATTTACATCAAAATAAATAGATGTATAGTCATTCGATGAAAAATCATTTGAATATTTCATTTCCTCTCAAGATAAGCATATATATATATATATATATGCGCTTATCCAACCACTAGGATTATTAAGTAATAAAGAGTGGATATTGAAAAATAAAAAATAAAATAATTATAAATTTATAAATAAAATAGGACTTTATCATGTTGTGTCAAATTCGCATGGAGAAAAGAAAGATTTCTTTTCTACTAGGAATATTAGTAAGCACCTTTTTCGTAAAATCTTGTCGATTAATAACTTTCTATTCCAACATAGAACGGAAAGGACAATATACAGGATGAGTAGAAGAAGTTGTGATATTTGGCCTGACCCATTACCCGAAACTGCGAGATATAAAACAATACACATCCTTAGGATTAATTACGGATCTAAGACAATAGTAGAAAGGTTTGAGTTCTTTGAGTTCTATATTTTGTATTTAAGATCTTGTATATTTAGCTAAGTATATATATATTAAAAATATATATAAATATATACAATAGGCTATTTGTATTTGGCTCAATCTTTTTAGTAAAAGATTGGGCCGAGTTTAATTTAATTACAATTCAATTACGAGAATGAACATTAATTAGTGGATTACAACGTATCCATTGCTTGGAATTCAAATTTAATCTCCTTCCATACTTCACAAGCAGCAGCTAGTTCAGGGCTCCATTTGCTAGCTTCACGGATAATTTCATTACCCTCACGAGCGAGATCACATCTCTCATGATGAGCTTGTACACATGCTTCTAGAGCTACTCGATTAGCAATGGCACCAGGTGCATTTCCCCAAGGGTGCCCTAAAGTTCCTCTACTGAATTGTAATACGAAATCATCTCCAAAGATCTCGGTCAGAACAGGCATATGCCAAACGTGAATACCCCCAAAAGCCACGGGCAAAACACCCAGTAGGTTGTCATCACAGACATATTTATTCTTTTTACTTGTCCAAGATTTTACACTAATTTCTAGGAGTTTTCATCCCTATTCATGACAAGTTTTCTTTTTGATTTATTATTTCTTGGTTGGAAAATACATTTTTTAACAAAGGGTTTATAATTTTTATGATGGCGAGTGATGTACACGCGTCAACATGTGCAAGCCACATGACACCAAGGGGAAAAAAAATTATTTTCCTGTAACAACCCAATGTTTGAATAACCTTATAAGGTTTGAACCCATCGAAAACATGGCAATCATATATAAGGAAAGTCCAACCAACCTTTCAACAGTTTTTTAAATATACATAATTCGTTATAACTCTTACTAAAAATTACATCCATATTAACTATTTATAAGTTTTTCTTTTTTAAAAAAATACAAATATTCTTTCTGTATAGTACTTGGTAGCTTAGTGACCCTAAGAAATGGATGTCATTAAAGGAATTTACATGAGACATGCACAAAATTACAAAATAAATTATATTAAATGTTTGCATCCTTCTAATTACTAACGTTTAAAATTATATGATTAAAACCAATTTCATAGATTTTTCTTTAAGAACATTGATCTTTTATCAATTTCCAACATCTTATAATTTTCATTATTCCTCGATAAATTTTCTTCCCATCATTGTATTCATCACAATATCATCCTTGTATCGTGATAATTGTTTCACTCATAATCTAGTTTAACTTATCACTATACGATTTAGTCCTTGCAATTTTAAAATTAACTAGTCTGCTTCAAACACTTTCATACAGTGTCTCTATTCACATCGATGTTATTTCATAACTATTTCCACTTTATGAATATAATCAATTTATATTAATAATATTATTTCAAAACTCATGGAATTTAACCCCCAATTTATTTCCTCAACACATATAAATCATATGATCTTTCACTCTCTCAACCACCCTTAATACATATCATAACTCATCGCGTAAGTATGTCTAATTCACATTGTTATTTAATAATTCATAAGATATTTAATTCATGTCGCCTTTTTACTTACCTAGCATTTATGTCATTTATAATACATTGTACTTCAATCCATATTAATATTGAGAAATTTCCTTTATTGATTCATTCTATTTATTTTATGTCCATTTATATTATTTATAATTTATCATATAACATTCTATTACTTTTATACTTGCAAGACATGCTCAAATCATTTTTCTTTTTCGTTAAATTTTGTTGGTAAGGCTAATTGAATACACAATCATTATCCTATTAGCACAACCAAACTCATATACACTGATACAATTCGGGCAATAAAAAAACAATTAGATTTGGATTCTGATGTAAAATATGCAATTGTCTAGTTTCATGGAAACAATCATAAGTCTCAATTCGATCGTTGGATCGGGTTGAAAGTTTACGTGGAGTATCCTGACATCTCCGACTTTGGGTTAAACTTTCAGATCAATCGAAGTTCGGGAAGGCATTGCAATACTGGTCAACAGAGGTTGTATGAATTTTGTCATTTACTTTCTTTTAACTTGTGGATTTCCTATTTGGCTAGGATTCTTTTCCTACAAGCATGTGACAGCTGGTTTTGAGAATTTTCAAGTCTTGCAAGGATATTTAATGAGCAACAACATAGTTTTCATGTGTGGTATGGACTCCATATTAATATGGAATACTCATGATGTATGGAAACAATTATAGTAGGAATCTATCATTAAATAAGTTTTTAAGTCAGCTAAGAATACTTTGCAAATAAGGAAACTAAAGAGGAGGCAACTTCAGATTTGATTCTCTTAGTTTATATGAGACTTTTAAAGGGCATCAAATCTGATCCTATCATATTTAGGATATTAAATTCAGAATTATTATTGTTATTATTATTTTCTTCTTAGTTTAGGGTATATTTATATTATTTAGGTTTAATTGTAAGTGAGCATTATATAAGTCCACATAAGGAGTCCATTAGGGTTCGTTTCAGTTTAGAGTCAATATAAATAAAGGTATAACCAGACATGTGAGTTAGACAATTCAGATTAATAAAATTTCTTGTTTGCTACACTTGTTATGTGTTGGTTGGATAATCTCCCTTTCTTGGTTCTCAAAAGAACTGAAAAACAACTTATCGAAGAACAACTAACTTCCTGACGTTGTTCTCATGCTTCTCGTTCGCGAATCAATATTCGTTTAGTGGGGGTTTTCGTTTCCAATAGTGCTGGTACCTATGTACAAGTTATCTTTGCGTCACACTCCAATCAAACCTGGTTTACTTGACTTTCAAGGAATTTGGTGTCTTCGCTGTGGGTTGCGTGACCACATGATCACGAGGTTCGCATCATACACCTTGCTCCATTGCATGTTAGTGTTAATACCAAATACATCATCTACTCGGCACGATGCTACAAAGTATCTGAAAATTTATTTAATACCAGATACAATCAACTTTATAAACAATGATTATTTGTTATTATCTCTTTTATATATTTACCATATCAATTATTAAACAGTTAATTTCTTTACCCTTAAACCTAGAAATTAGTACATTTAGCATAATTTAAGGACATACCAATGTCTTCTTGAGCGCAAACCGAGCATTTGTTCCATTACTAAATTAACTCTTTTCTCTAATTGCCCATTTATAAGGACACTAGTCTCATTAACCAAGGTAACTAGTTTCTTTGATTGCATATTAATCAGGGCACTAGTCTCATTAACTAGGGTAACAAGTTTCAAACTATTAATATGAAAATAAGAACATGCCACATTTAACATTGTTGCCATTGCTTGGCATACTGAATTTGTTGAATAAGGTATCAAGGTGTCAAACACCTTTTCCACAACAATAATTGTTCACTTGACGAATATCTCACTTGTCAGTTATTTTAGAGTTCTCGTCATACACACACCCGTGTATATATATATATATATATATATATGTATATATATATATATAGACAATAATTTTTGTTGTGGGCATCTAATATGAATTACACATTATTTCCACTGTTCCAATTGGCATATTGGATCATACATCGAATATTGCCAATGTGGTTGACAATAATTCTCACATGGCAATTATATCGTTACGTACATGCAAGGTTTTTCTTCCGTTACAGTAAAATACTACACATTATTATCGCATATATAATTAACTACATATTACATACCAATATCTACCTCGAAGGCGCCTTCCATTAATAATAACAAGTAATTCTAACAACTAAGGTAAGGTTCCCTAATCTGCCTCTAAGATGCTGGAAACCAATTTGCTTATCAAAAATTGCTAGCATGATTGGGAAGCCGATCCATTGTGATGATCCTACTGCATAAATGACCCGGGTCTCGTATGCTAGAGTTCTTATTGAAGTTTACCTACTCTCCGACTTGCCGTCCTCTATCAATGTAATTCTGCCCAATAGCACCTCTTTGCCCCAACCGATTATGTATGAATCACTTCCATGTTTTGCAAGCAGTGTAAGATTCTAGGACATTCAACTCTCACTTGCCTAAAGGACTCAAGCCCAAAAGTAAGAAGAGGCCTCATGAAACTCCAGCATGTTCAACTAGTTCCAGCCACTCTACAGAGACAGGTG
>Ga0325402_1003267_pt1 | contig 14578 bp, 7 predicted proteins | sample PopdelMetagenome_22_FD_207212 | JGI IMG/M metagenome (GOLD analysis project Ga0325402, IMG submission 207212) | Populus deltoides microbial communities from Bellville, Georgia, United States - Xylem-PdKOR-R3 | ecosystem: Host-associated > Plants > Phyllosphere > Stem > Wood/Secondary xylem... | reverse complement strand
TTCCTTCACTACTTATATAGACAAGAAATTTTTTTTTTCTTCCATTCGCTTAGTTCTCAAGCAAATTTGGTGACTAAACAACCTAAAATCACTTTGGTTCCTTAATTTTTTTTGCACTTTTGGTCCTTTTGTCTATATATTTTTATTTATTTATTTATTTAAATTTTAATTTTTTTTTAAAAAAAAAACATCAATGTTGACTTGATAAGAAAACAATTATCAATGGTTTTGAAATGAGCATGATAAAAATTGAATATGTTGAAAGTAATTTTTTGAATAAAAAAACACATTAAAAATGATATTGCAAATACATTAAAATATGTTTTTTTAGATTTTTTGTTCTTTTTCGCTATATTTGGATTTAAAAACAAAATTGAAAAAGGAAATAAAGAATCACATTATCACATAGAGTATGGAGAATTATATATTGATTTTATTTTTGTTTAATCGTGAGAGTTTTAATGGGGTTTAGGATACAATAATACTATTCACAAGAATTGCCATATAGCAAATGGCCTAAATAAATAAATAAATAAATAATCCTGATAATTAACAAATTATCTCTTAATCTTCGTACAACACCATATGAAATGATAAATAATTTTATATCTATTACTATAACTTTAAATTATTTTTGTAGCTTGTCCTATGAATAACAACATTATCTAGTCCAATAATCTAACTAGCTTTGTCTATTATGTCAAAGCCCAAACTTTTAATTAAGAAATAAAAGCCCGAAGGTCATGAATATTATATGAAAATGTAGTTTAAGTCTTTATAATTATCGCAAATATATAGTTTTTGAATTGTTGTCACTTTTTATTCAATAAAACTATACTTCTTCTAATATGAATAATAAAAAAAAGAAGGTTTTGCTGAAAAAATGTATTTTTCCTCTATAATTTTTTTTGTTTTCTTTTCGGTAAATATTTTTTTTTACTATCATATAATTGATTCCAAAATAGAATTATCTGTGACAAGACGCGATTAATATATTATTCTTTTCTTTTGTAATATATTTAAGTTAAAATTATCATAACATATGTTTTTTCTCATTTTCTTATTATATTTTGCTTTTGTGGTCTTGATAGGCTATTATTTAAAAAACAATTATTCTAGTAAAAAAAAAAGTATAAAAGTAGCGTATTAATAAAATAAAGGAGTGTTAATTAAATAGATACTATTTTATCTTAATTTTAAATTATTAAATTTTATTTTGATGATTACTTTCAATTGTTTTTAAAAAACATAGCTGATAAAGCTATCTAGGCTTTTTTTAAATTACATTAGTAAAAAGAAAGAGGGATTATACTAAAAAAATTATTTTGTTTTAATATAATTTTAATTATTACTTTTCTTTTAAAAAAATATTAATTTTGATATAATTAAATAAAAAAATCAAAGAGCTCAGTACAACACAAAATCAAATATTTTAATTCACATCTATTTCTTAATTTTTCAATTTAGCTTTTAGTTAGCATTAATAATTCTTTTTAATATTTATTAACACATCTAATTTTTAATTTATTTTATTAAACACATGTATCATCTTTAGATACAAAATTAAAATTTTTCTTGATACTATAAAATATGTTAATAATACCTGCATATTTATTTTAGTATTAATTTTTTTTAATCTAGCCCATTACAAACTGCGAGCACTTTAACTAATTTTTCTCTATTAGATTTTATGGCGGGTTTTAAGACTTTGTAATAAATTATTTATATATATATATATATATATTATTTATTAATACACAATGCAATTAATTTAAAGGATCAACTTGTTTAAAAAATAAATTTTGCATGTTTGGTAAAAAATAAAAGAACAATAAATATATTTATACATATTGGGTTTGGGTCCGAGTTTTGAGAAAAATATTCCCCACCCGTCTTCATTTATTTATTATTAAGAGAAAATATTTTTTATACCTCTTATATCTTATATGTCAAAATTAATAGTCATGTATAAACTGTTTAAATTGTATGATTTAAATTTAATTTAGAAGTTTTAATAAAATTTTAAATTAAGAATCATTTTGAGTGTCAAAAATTGAATTTTAAATAGAATTTAACTTTTAAAAATAATAAAAAAATAAATTTGATTTACTATACTTAAAAATAACTGCAAAAACTTCCAACCAAATTGAGAGCCGTGTTTGCTGCATCCGACCCGTATTCCACACCAGTACCCGTGTCGTATTCAACATGGACATGGCTAGGTGTTTTCACGGGTCCGAGCAACAAAGCCTTAAAGAACACCATCGACAAACAGAGACATAAATTTCTCCATTTCATTCTTCTCCAAAACTAAAGCAAACTCGACTCCACTTCCATGTTTGCACTTTGTCATAGAAATTGCTGCTGTCTGATCTATGGAAGTAATCTCTACCTTTTCTGGCCTCCCCCACCCAAGATCAGTTCCATAAACATCATAGTGAGTTGACCCAGCAACACCAAAAAGTAATGCTGCGCCTGGCCTTGCTGTCTTGTTATATGTTGCCAATGCCTCCTTTACTCCATCAAGAACTCCTTTCTCTAAGTTTCTGATAGTATCACTCAGTCTTTCTACTGCCCAGGCAAACCCATTCTCCTCTAAAAGAGCTTCTGCTTCTGTATCTACAGCGAAGGAATAAAGACAGTTACCAAAATATTTGTCATGTATTGGAGGGTCTAAACGAGCTCTACAGTCTGCAAGGAACCCGAAAACAACCTTTCTATTTTTCTCTAACCCCTTTGACTTAACTATACAAATCACCACATATGCATAGAGGAGAACAAAACTGGACATGTGGACGAGCTTTGTTTCATTTGGATCTTCTTTGTGGATCTTTCTGAATTGCGTGCGAACCCTTTCCCTAAGTTTGTTTATTTGTTCACGGGATACCTCGACCACTGCTCGTACTAAGCTAGATTGAGGTGTTATAACTGGCAAAAGCTTCAAACTTCTAGAGCAACTAGGATCCTGACCAGGAACTTTTACTCCTAACCAGGCGTTCAAGAACCTCTTTTCAAACCCTGCAGGATCTTGAATACCTGTTCGATCAAGAACCGGTGTTAATTCTGGCAACAAAGTTGGATATTGCTGCTTCTCTTTATCACTAAGTGTGCTTATGTAGGACCATGCTTTAATAAACATGGAGTAGCTTGTGCCATCAAGGATAGAATGGTGTGAAGACATTCCAATGCAAAAGCCTTGATTGGGAAACAATGTTATTTGCATAGTCATAGCTGTAGCTTTTGCGTCCGTGACAGGCAACTCAGGTAGATAAAGATGTGACTTCATAGCTTCACGGATGTCATTGCCTGAGAGATGATCAAAATCAGCATTAGACTCGGCAACCGTGAGTTGAATAGCATCATTTGGAGTGTATAGAATTATGGGTGTGGTGGCTTGTGGAGGCCAAGTGATGTTGCCAGCAAGAGGGAGGAAGTGAATGAGAGTATGAGAGAGAGAATGTTTGAGTTTGGGAAGGATTACTGAATTGAAGAAAGCTGGTGTTGACTCGGTGAGTTTATAAAAGAAAATGTATCCAACTGGTTGGAGTTTCAACCACATAATATCAAAGAAGGTGAGTGGGAGTGATAACTCCGTCGCAAACTCGGGTGGCGTAAAGAATGGGGTGACATGGTGGACGTCCAGTATCTTTACTTGGTGGGCAGAGGTCATAACGATACAGAGATAGAGGCTAGAAAGTGATCTTTAATTTTTAATTTTTTTAGGTCTCTAAATTGTTTTATATGTGTTTCCTTTACGACAGGTAGATGGATTAAGGCTGGCAATAAATACGTAAAATCTCATTTTAAAGCCATTTTAGGGTGCCATGTTAGCATCTAAATTAATTAATTTAATGTTACATATGGAAATGTTTTTCTTTTACATCAGTTTGTAAATCCCATGCGCTTTTAATTTGCACTAATTACAATTTATCACAATATTAATACTAATTTAATCACAGACACATGTAGAAGAAAGTTTCTTTTCTTTCGGTTTTTGTTTACTCTATTTTTTTTATTAAGTTGTTTGGGAAAATAGCATATCTGTTAATAATAATAATAATAATAATAATGGATATAAAACATTAGATAAACCAAACAAATCCTTTTTTTATAACATGAAGATTTTTTAAACTATCTATTTTGATGTTTTTCAGTTTCTCATAAAATTAAAAAATTAAAAACATATGTTTTCAAAAAAAAAATCTTTTATTTTCAATTGATAATAACATTTTCTATTTCAAAATAACAAGAAATTTTTTTCATAAGTAAACATAAAATCTCTTATTAACATTGCCAAAAACAACTAAATCAGTCAGGGTCAGCTTCACTATTTATATGAATAATGAAATATCTCTTTAGCAACTCTCTTGTTTCAACTTTTTTTTTTTCTGCTTTGTTTTTTGTTTTTGCAATTGTCACCTTATAGCAATTGATGTTGTGTCTATGAGGTTAGGTTTTCATACCTATTGAAACATCTCGGATCTACCAATTCATTTGATTATCGGCATATATACTTGTTGGGTTTTCTTTACTCTCAAATTTATTATGCTGAGAGACAAACATATTGGAAGAAATATGGGTGTTGTATAAGATAAAAAATAGTAATGCAAAGTCAAAACTCAAAAATATGAAGAAGATTGAGAGGAATGTATACTTTTATTAAGTGTTTATCTCTAACCTCTTTTAGCTATTCTCTCTTTTTTGTGTTACTCAATAATACTAAATTACAAGCTTCTTTATTGGCATAAAGTCATAGACAATCAAAGAATTAGACTAATACAATAAAATTCTAATTTGAATAGGAATTGTATTTTGCCGACTAAATCGGTCGACTATTTCTCAACTAGTTGACTGCTTTAACTTATTCCACTCGATTACTCAGTCTCAACCGGTCAACCAGTTCAACTAATTTTCAGAAATCAGTTTACTTTCAATACCCTTTTTAAACTTGATTTTTTCATAACTCACAACATATTTCTCATCTTGATATATATATATATATATATAAACATCATTTTTTTAGTGGCTTTGTGAAGATATTCATAACTTGGTCTTGTGTCTTCACATACTTGACTTCAACTTCCTTGTTTGTAATGCAATCTCGTAAGTAATGAAATCTCGTATCATTATGCTTACTTCTATAATGAAATACTGGATTATTTGCTAATACAATGGCTGATGAGTTATCCATATAAATTTCAGTAGGCTTCTCTTGTAGCATTAACAATTCCTTCAATAATCTCTTTAGCCATATGGAATGACAAACACATGTTCAACTTCACATATTGACAAAGTGACTATAAATTGCTTCTTTAAACTCCATATAAATATCGTGTCTCCTATGTAGAAAATAAAACCTGTAGTGCTATTTCTATTATCCATATCTCCAGTCTAACCAATATCATTATAACCTATAAGTTCAAAGCTATTATAATAACCATATAACAAGACAGAATCAACAATACAATTGATATTCTGAAGAACTCGATTCAATACTTTGAAGTGTGTTATGGATGATGTCTCTATAAATTTATTCATAAGTCCTACTCCTAAAAGAATATATGGATGAGTGCATGTCAAATATCTCAAACTCTCAACTAAGTTTTTTAATGTTGTAGAGTTTATCTTCTTTCCTTCATTATTCTTTGACATCTTTACTCCACGCTCAATAAAAGTACTTACTTTTTCAAAATCCTCCATCTTAAACTTCTTGAGAACCTCCCTTGCAAACTTCTTTTGATTTATAAAGATTCCATATTCACCTTGTTTGATCTTAATCCCTAAGTAGCGGGAGATAAGACCAATATCCATCATCCCAAACTCCTTGATTATTGTTTGCTTGAAGTCTCCAAACATCTTTGAATTATTTCATGTAAAGATCAAATCATCCACCTACAAACATATAATAAGAGTATCACCACTCTATTCGATCTTTACATAAATAGCATATTCATGAGGACATTTAACAAATCTATTCCTTAATAAATAGCCATCAATGTGACTATACCAAGCTCTTGGGGCTTGCTTCAATCTATACAAGGTTTTATTCAACTTTAATACTTTGTCTTCATGTCCCTTCATTTTATATCTCATAAGTTGCTCAATGTAAACCTCATCTTCAAGAAAACCATCAAGAAAGGCTGATTTGACATCCATTTGGTAGATTTTCCATCTATATTAGGTAACGGTGATGATGATTAATCAAATGGTCTCCAATGTAGCAACTAGAGCAAATACTTCATCATAGTCAATCATATGCTTTTGGCTATAGCCTTTTTCTACTAACCTTGCTTTATACCTCTCCACCTTTTCTTTGGCATTTTTCTTTTCTTTGTTGATCCACTTGACACCTATTGGTTTCTTTCTATTTGGTATAGGAAATAATTTTCATGTGTCATTCTTCATAATTGATGCAATCTCCTCATCCATAACAATTCTCAACTTTTCATCCTTTATTGCTTCTTCAAACACTATAAGATCACATGTAGTAAGGTGACATTATAGTTTTACATCATTATCAATATGATTAGTTACCTCATATAAGTCATCAAGGCTCCTCATCTTTCTTATTAGACTTGGTGGAGTGCCACTACTTGAGCTTATACTAAAAGAAGAAGAAAGAGAAGGAGGAGGAGAAAAAGTTAAGCTCATTGGTGTTTGTAGAGGTGAAACTATAGGTTCTTGATGATCTTCATATTTTTCCTCCTTTTCATCAAGAATCGGTAGGAAGTCATATTTCTCACCATCATCTACCTTCCAATTTCATGCTTCTTCTTCATTGAACTCAACATCTCTACTAATCATCATCTTTCCTTTATTAGGGTTGTAAAACTTGTATCATTTGGACTTTTGTTCATAGCCTAAAAAGATCATCTTTTTGCTCTTGTCATCTAGCTTGGTCATTACTTAATCATCTATATACACATAGTCAATGCTCCCCAAAACTTTTAAATGAGAAACACTTGGCTTTCTTCCACTACATTCTTTTTATGGAGTCATGTCATTCAAGCCTTTAGTAGAACACCTATTTGATAAGTATATAGCATAATCTATAGCTTTGGCCCAAATTTTTTAGGCATTTTCTTGGTTTTTAGCATGCTTCTTGCCATATTGAGATGTTATTCTTTCTCTCCATCACACAGTTTTGTTGTGAGGATCTAGGCATTGTTAGAAGTATTATTATACCATGATCTTTGTAAAACTCATTAAAATAATTAGAACAAAATTCACCCCTTATCTGTTCGAAGTGATTTTATAGAATAACAATTTATTTTCAACTAATGTATTAAACTTCTTAAAACAACTAAACATATTATATTTTTCTTTTAAGAACTATACCCAATTTTTTCTACTATTGTAAACGCCAAAAAAAAAAGTAAAAGTAAAACAAGAAATGAATCCACCATTGCTGCCGATTTCTGAATCGGCAGTGACACAGTTTTTGGTTGTCGATTTCCATATCGACAACAGCATAGTTTTCATTGTTGATTTTCGAATCGGCAACGACTAAATTTTTTGTGACGATTCTTGAGTCAATAGTGGTTGTGTGCACTGATGAATTTATGTGTCATTCGTGGCTATAATACCCAACATAAATCTAAGTAAAAGGCCAACTCATGCTAAGTGATAGTTAGGGGAGCAAACCGGCCTGCCTTAAAGAGTTACAAGGGGGGGAAACTGGTCTTGGAATAACCAAAGGGGGGACAAGAACAAACTTAAACCAGCACCCAAACATCACATCTCTTTAAGAGGGGGTATAAATACAAGTAGAAGAGAGAAGAAGATCCTTCCTTTTCCTAAAAATCTATCTGCAGCAGCTGCATGTTCAGCTGCATGCTTCTCTTCTCTTCCTCTTTCCCAACAAAAATTAAACCAAGCCAGCAGTAAGTGCCTCTTTGAATGTGTGTGTGTGAGAGAGAGAGATAGTTGAGAACTTGAGAGTAGACTGAACAACTGTCTAGAGGGAAGAAGAAAAGGGCTAAAAACCAAGACAGAATGAAGAAGGGTGAGAACTAGGAGAAGAAAAGAAGGAATACTGTCAAACTTTCCTCAAACCTACTTAAATCCAAAAGGTATAAGTCTTGTAACCTCCTTCCTCCTGTTTTTTATGACCTTTGAACTGAGAGGATGAAGAAAAACCATAAGGGAATGCCCATAATTTTTACACCAGTTGTGAAGGAAACCTAAACTAAAAAGAGGGACAAAAAAAAGGATGAATGGAGACTTAATTCTAGAACATTTAACAAAGAAAAATAAATAAATTGAATGGACAAAACTTGATAAAAGGTCGACCATAGCTGAAGGGGTTAGCCAGAATGCATTGTGTGATAAAATGCATTGTGTGACCATAGATGTCATATAAAAAAATAAGATATACAGTATGATTATTGATAATGGTAGTTATATCAATGTTGCTAGAATAACTTTGGTTAGAAATTTGAAGAAGTTAGAGTGACTAAACAAGTTTTAATCTCAAGGATAAGGTTTGTGTGATGTTATTTTATGCATGTTGCACACCTATTGTTGGGGAGACCTTGATAATTTGATAAGAAAGCAAAACATGAGGTTTTAAAAATAGGTATACACTGGAAAAGGATGGGAAAACATACAAGCAACATTTTCACCTAAGCAAGTGTATAAAGATTAGTTGAAGTTGAAAAAAACAGATGAAGTCGAATAGGCTTTGTTACAAAATAATAGTGAGGATGTGAGGCTGAGTGAAAACAAGGTGAGCAATGAATGTGAAACACCAAAGGGTAAAGTTTCGGCCATTAAAGATAAATTTGAAGCTCTGACCAAAATATAAAAAAAATAAGGGGAAGGTCAAGTATGGAGAGAAAATAAGCGTGTAGGAAAAGTAAGAAAACACCTTAATTTTTATGCAAAGTCTAGTGATCTTACACATGTTTATTTTTCTTATGTGCCTATGATTTTACTCTTATATAAGGAGGCATACTTTAACGCCAACAAACCTGAGTCTTATGTTCTTAGTATTTGTGTTTCTTTGTTATAAGAATTTAAAGATGTATTTTCTAATAAAATTCTAAGAGGAATGCCACCTATAAGAGGAATATAACATCAAATTAACCTAGTATCATGCTCGACTATTCCTAATAGACCAGTCTATAAAAGTAATCCTGGGAAAACAAAGAAGCTTCAAAGGCAAGTGGAGTAGTTATGTGATATATAAATGGGTAGCTTAAACAAAAGTTAACACTAGTGAAACATGGCTTGAACAATTAGTGAAATTTGTTTTGGCGATCGATAATTTTATATGGTTAAAAATCTATTATAGATAAAATTTTGTTTAATAGTGATCTATGTTTCAACCTAGATGAAGAAATAAGGAAGAAAATGATTCTTATAGGTGTTCATAAATATATTCAATGATGATGAATATCTTTTGTTAAAAATTGATTTTCTTGGAACAAAGTTTAAAAGATTAGAGAATTTTGTTGATGATGATGCATATGTATTATAACAAAAGCTAAATGGTATAGGAAAATCATTATAAATCAAGACACATTTCATTATGGATTGTAATTGATTGTCTCATCTTTTCAAGAGACGTTTCTTTAGCTTTCCTTTTCTTCCCCAGCAAGTGGTCAGCGCCCACGCCATTATGGAGACGCGTGTGATGCTTTCTGGTGGCCAAATCTGGTCATTTATCGTCTCACTAAATGCGCAATCGTACCCTCTTCCACATGATGTAGCGCATATAAACTAATAATGGATGGTTGCCGCTGATGATAGATTGTTTGTGTTTTTTCTTTCCTTTCTCTCTCCTCAAAACTAAAGTACACAATTGTCTTTTTTGTTTGTTGTTTGTCAAATCAGACATGTTTGTCATACTCAAATACCTTGGGTCTAATATTGTTGCAAGACCCAAGGCTCTTGGGTCTAGCATGGCTGCCAGACCCAAGCACCTTATGATATGGTTCAGCCTTGTGATACAACCCAAGCAAGGTCAGATTTAGATTTTGGCGTAAAATTTTATATCATCCAGTTTTACGCTATTAAGCATAAATTCAAATCCAACCGTTGAATCGAGTTGAAACTTTACCAAAAGATTCCAGAGGTAGTTTTCTATGTTTGGGTAAATTTTCAGGTGAATCTAAGTTCAGAAAAACTTACAATATAGGTCAGAACAAGTTGTACGAATTTTATTATTTACTTCATTTTAACATGTGAACTTTCTATTTGGTAAGGATCATTTTTCTTAAAGGATGTGGCAGCTTGTTTTGAGAATTTTCTAGTTCCAAAAAAATCTTTAATGAGCTGAAACATAATTTTCAAAAAAGGAAATGATTCATTAATGTTCCAGAATCCTTTTCATATAAGAATTCTTTATTCATCCTAGCTACACAAGGAAAGAAGAGTTGGTGCTATTTAATGACAAATTAGTTATTTTTATTATTTTCTTTCATGTTTGGGCTTAATTAAAACTTTGTTTTGAGCTAGGATCCAAGGCTTGTTTGGATCAGGTTATAGGCTTTTTAGTTTAGGGTTTTTGGATTAGTTTTGTATGTGGGTCAGTTCAGCCCGCAAGGATAGATCTATTAGGGTTAATTTTTAAGAACTATTTAAACACATGAAACCTAAATTTCGACAACCATTGATGAATATTATTTTTGATTTTTTTTGTTTTAACGTGTGAGAGTGACTCTTGCATTCTTCAGTTCTTGAACGAACGGAATCTAACTTATTGAAGATTAACTAGCTTCGTGGCATCATTCCACTTCATTCCAATAATGTTGGTTCCATGGGGCAGGTTTCCATTGTATCACACTCCTATCAGACCTATTTCGACTTTTCATGATCAGATCTCAATCTTTATTGTGGGTTGCGTGACCGCGTGATCATGAGGTTCGTAGCAGTTGGTATCAGAGCTAGGCTCCAAAACAAGGTCATATCCTTATGTTATTTTTGTTTTTTTAGTGTTTCTTTAAGTTTTTCAGTGTTTGCGTCGTTCATCTTCTCTTTCTTTGTTTCTGCGTCATCTAAGAAAAAAAGGTTATATTTCATCTTATTATTGTCTCTAATCATATCAGTAGCATATAGTAAAAGAGAGAGATTAGATGAAATTTGAAGGATGATTCAATTTTGCCGCAGAAACATAACTCTTAGTCAACCATAAGCAAACCACCTTAGAATCAATTAAAACTTCATATTATGTCTATTGGGGATCAGATCGCATCATATATTAAATTTGGGCTTATTCTGATATCATTTGCTTGAGGTTTTAATTTGAGGTTCAATTCTGCCGTAGAAACACAAATCTTAGTGAACTATAAGAAAATCACCTCAAAATCAATTGAAACTTCATATTCTATTTATTGGGGGTGAGATCGCATCATATATTAAATATGGGCTTATTTGGATATTAGTTTTTTAAGGTTTTAGTTAGAGGTTCAATTCTGCCGCAAACTGATCATACAAAGGGTTTGGGTACCTAGACATAATAGAACGACCTATAAACTGAGATTTTTTTGTTTTCTTGATATCCAAATATTATATATGAAACTTGAGGTCATTTGAATAGCATTTTCATTAGGTTCAGAATCAGGTTTTGTCTTGCCATAATGGATTTGTTTTGCGTTATCTTTCAAAACTTGTTTTATTTCTATTGATTTTGTTCCTGCCAGTATATTATCATCATATTTGGGATATTTGGCTATTTTTGAGTTATTTTCATCACTTTCACATTTTTTTTGTTTTCGATCAGTTCAGGTCCAAACAAAAGTCAGATTTGTAATTTCGAGTCTAAATTAGTGTTCTTCCTATCGTAAACTCTATTCTTGTTTTGTCTTTGTCTTCTTCTATTTTTCCTATTTGTGTCATGTATTCATCAAGGGAGAGGAAACGAAGGACGATTCTAGCTCAAGGATATGAAAAACTAATGGTTTAGGGGTTTTAGAACAAGAAGTTGATAAGTGTAGAAGATTATTCTATAACCTTCAAACTTCATGGGAAAAAAAGGTACAACGCCGAAAAAATGAAAGAAAAATGAGAGCCACTGTTATTATCATTCAAAAGTATGTACGCAAGTGGTTAGTACGACGTGCTCATTTGAAATTCTTATCAGTCACTACTTCCATACAATGTTGTTTGAGAAAGGTGTTAGCAATAAGGGAATTCCAAAGGCTTAAACAAGAGGCTAATGAAGTTGCTACTAATCCTATTCAAGATTTGAGGGTGAATCTTCTTGAAGAGGGAGGGAATGATACGATTCAACCTTGTGATACGACCCAAGCAAGGTCAGATTCGGATTTTGACTTATACCGTCCAGTTTTACGCCATTGAGAATAACTCCAAATCCAATCGTTGGATCGAGCTGAAACTTTACCAAACAATTCCAGAGGTATTTGTCTATGTTAGGGTAAATATTCAGATGAATCGGAGTTCAGAATGGACTTGCGATATAGGTTAGAATAGGTTGTATAAATTTTGTTATTTACTTCCTTTTAACCTGTGGACTTCCTATTTGGCAAGGATTTTTTTTCTAAAATGATGTGGCAGCTTGTTTTGGGAATTTTCTAGTTCCACAAGAATCTTTAATGAGTTGAAACATAATTTTCAAGAGTGGAAATCATTCATTAATGCTTCAAAATTCTTTTCTTATAAGAATTCCTTATCCATCCTAACTACACAAGGAAAGAAAGGCTGGTGTTATTTAATGACAAATTAGTTATTTTTATTATTTTCTTTCATGTTTGAGTTTAATTAAAACTTTATTTTGAGCTAGGATCCAAGGCTTGTTTGGATCAGGTTATGGGCTTTTCAGTTTAGGGTTTTTGAGTCGGTTTTGTATGTGAGTCAGTTCAACCCACAAGTGTAGATCCATTAGAGTTAATTTTTAAGAACTATTTAAACACATGCAATCTAAATTTCAGCAACCATTGATGAATAATACTTCTAAATTTTTCAATTTTAATGTGTGAGAGTGATTCTTACATTCTTCAATTCTTGAATGAATTAAATCTGACTTATCAAAGATTAACTGGCTTTGTGGCGTCATTCTATTTCATTCCAATAGTATTGGTACCTTGGGGTAGGTTTTCATTGTGTCACACTTCTATTAGACCTATTTCGGCTTTCTGGGATCAGATCTCAATCTTGATTATGGGTTGCATGACCACATGATCACGAGGTTCGCATCACTTTAGGTCAAGCATGGCTATCAGACACAAGGCTAGACCAAATCAACACACCTTGGATCTGGCATGGTTTGCCAGACTCGTGCACCTGGTTCTGCTAGCCATGCCAGACTTAAGCGATTTGGGTCTAAGTAGGTGATAATTAAAATGTTGAGACTTATAATTTTTTTTATTTTTTATAAAAAAAATATTTAAACTATCATTGAAATATCATAAACAGAAATTCAAGTTCAGAAATTATTTATAAACAAAAAATTATCACAAAAATCTAAGTTAACGTTTTAGATTTAAAATTCAAATCATATCTTCCTATTAAAATAGTTTATTTTTTATATTTATGAATTTGTTACTTTTTCAATAGAAATTATATCTTCCCTCTCTTTTTTTTCTATTTTTTTTTAACTCAATGCCTAGATTTGGCATAACCCAAGTGCCTGGGCCTGACAACCATGCCAAACCCAAGCGACTTGGGTCTGGCGGCCATGCCCAAGCTCTTGAACCTGACATTGGTTTTATTATTTTTAAATTCAAAAAGTTGCATTGAACTCACATTTTACTTGGGTTTGGTAAACAAGCAAGACCCAAATTACTTGGGTGGCAGACCCAAGGCTCAGAAATTTTTTTTATAATGCCAAGACTTATAATTTTTTTTATAGAAAAAAACATTTAAACTATTCTTTAAATATTTTAAATAGAAATTCAAATTCAGAAATTATTTATAAACAATAAATCATCACAAAAATCTAATTTAACGTTTTAGATCTAAAAATTCAAATCATATCTTCCCATTAAAATAATTTATTTTTTATATCTATGAATTTGTTATTCCTTCAATAGAAATTCTATCTTCTCTCTTTCTCTTCTTTTTTTGTCTTTTTTTTTTCTCTTTTTTAACTTAATGTCTAGGTCCGGCATGGCCCAAATGCCTGGGCCTGGCAAGGCGGCCATACCCAAGCTTTTGGATCTAGTATTGGTTTTATTATTTTTAAATTCAAAAAGTTACATTAACCCATGTTTACTTGAATATGGTAAATAAGCAAAACCCAAATTATTTGGGTATCATATTTAAAACGCTTAAAACATTCTTTATATTTTTAATATTTTTTTATATTTTAAATAAAATTTAATATTAACCTGGAGCATAGAGTAATAAATTAATATATATACACACACACTAGTAATACATTAATAGATATCCTCGCGGTCATGTGTCCGATTTTGTTCGTGGATCTTTATGTTCTTTAATCCCTTGGGTGCAACAACTTTGTATGGGCACACGGATACATAATGTGCATACAAAAAAAAACTATCATCAAACATTGACTATAGGCATCATCATCCATCGCAATATTTGACTTCTAAATGGGATTTCAATGAATATAATAATCCCTTGGGGACTCTGGTGCGACAGCTTCGGATGC
>Ga0325402_1003264_pt1 | contig 14582 bp, 13 predicted proteins | sample PopdelMetagenome_22_FD_207212 | JGI IMG/M metagenome (GOLD analysis project Ga0325402, IMG submission 207212) | Populus deltoides microbial communities from Bellville, Georgia, United States - Xylem-PdKOR-R3 | ecosystem: Host-associated > Plants > Phyllosphere > Stem > Wood/Secondary xylem... | reverse complement strand
AGGTCAATCTCGGAATTCAACGTAGTTATAGAAAAACTTCGAGATATACAAGAAGAGAGTGATTTTATTGAGGTTTTAGGGATTCTTGAAAGAGCAGCCATGGATAGATCCGGGTTTTTTTTTGGTTGGAAATAGAAAGAGAAGAGATGGCGTGTGGAAAGCAGGAGGCTGCTTATTTGGTGAGGTGATGGGAGGTCAAGGCTTTTGTGTCCTAAGTGAGGGAAGAGAGAGCACGTGATTTAAGGAGGTTTTTGTTTTTTGGTTTATGCTTCTAAAGTGTTATTTATATGAAAAATTATTAAATTGTTTATCTTATTATAGTGATAGCTTTTATATTTTATCTAATCATAAATAAAAAATTATTAAATAATTAAATAAATTTTTTACAGTAAATCACACATATAATTACATTTTAAATTTTAATCTTGTAAAGCTAAAATAATTTATTTTAAATTTATATAAATATTTTAAATTTATTTTACATTCAAAAATTCATCTCACAATAATTTTAATTATACACATTTTTTTAAACCTGTGTTTTTAAAATCACAACTAATTTTTCTCTTAAACCTTTGTTTTTTAAAATATAACTATAAAATCTAAGCAAAATATCGAATACAAACTAATACTTTATAAATTTTAATGTAAAAATTATAATATAATAATAATACATTTTCAATTAAATTTTTTTTTATAAAAACATTTACACGAAGAGTTAGGTGCAAATAATAAACTCTTTTTTCTTCCTTTTTCATTTATTTTTTTTGGAATGTCTAACATGAGGATGGAATTAAGCATTAATTCGTCTTTGGAATAAAGACTGCCGACTCTATTTTGGTTGGCATTGATGAAAGTGATTTTCTTGTTTTATATATACGTATCCCTAACCAATTAAATTCGTCTTCCCAGAGCTTAATCCATCTTCTAACAGGCCTGATCTTTCAGCCTCCCTGATCAACTAAAAAATTGAAGGCAATCTACGTACACAAGTTTGATGGCAATCACTAATTGAGATTTCAAATTGTGTCCAAAAAGAAGAAAAGAAGAGAAGCAAGAAAACTCATCAAAACACCTGAGCACCTCACAATATATTTAACCAAAAAACAAAACACAAATCGCTACCTCGTTTGGCTGATGAAAAAAACATTAGTGGATAAGAATAAAAATACACACTAAGCTACTCATTGCATCATTCGAGGATGCTAAATGTGGTCAGCCCTCCCCCCGTCATCACTGATGCCATCCCCAGCATGCCTGCAACCAAACCCAACACATAAGATCATGAGTTTTATATATAATCAGATGACAGACACGGGCATGAGGCTATCTCAGCGAACAGCTCCTTTGATCAAACAATACATCAAATACAATAACTAATGGAAGAATTCAGTTCATCAGAGTGATGTTATAGGACCTCTCATTATAAGCTACCTAAGAGCAGCGAATGCGAAGCGACTGCTAGTTAGTTGCCCGCCAATTTAGCTACTCTAAAAGGTTTAACAAGACAAAAGACTGGGGGGGAACCAATCAAAATATGGTCTCAGGATTCTCGAGGGTGCAATGTCCAAGATAAGACAATTTGCAGTATAAAAAAACTTCATAACAATCTAATCACACCCCTCAGCATTTTTCTAATGTAGGGCAGTCTCCAGTTTCCCCGTTACTGCACATAATTTTCATATACACAGTGACAACTGTTCATTTTGTAATTGCTCCAGAATAAATGGTTATCAAAATACACTTTTACCTATTTCATAATGGAAGAATTTTGAAGACGCATGAGAAACTAACCTCCAAGATGTAGTCAGATTCCTAGCTTTCCTGTCCAACTGAAGGTTTTCAAGGGCAGTAGAAGCTCGAATCACATCCTCAGGTAGTTCATCACCATCATATCTCCAACTGTTATCATCTTTCCTGTAACCAGACATGGAAGACCCTGCTCTCCTATCTGCACCATGTACAGTATTAGAAACAGGGAGCAACTAGGAAGGAGATGGTAGAGCAAATGATGCATATTTTAATCACTCACCAGATGCCTGGGAAGAAGCTGGCCTGGCAGAAAACATGTGCACAACAGAAACAATTATGAGTGGATCAGGGAAGGAAATATTTGACACCAAAAAATAAAAAATAAAAGAATTGATAAATTAAAAGTTGGAGTTGGCCCAGCACCTTATTAATGGAGGTAAGCCACCAGCAACAGATGATGATGAGGGTCTTCGCATATTCCTAGACTCTACATTGGATAAGGACTCGGTTTCTGACATTCTCCTTCCAGTACCCCTTCCTTGGGATAAATTCTGTAATAAAATTATTTTCATCAATAAAACAGTGAATGATTTTAGAAAAAAAACATCAAGAGACAAGAAATCATGAACAAGCAATATAGTTACTTGAAATTTGAATAGAGTTGTGAACCTTATTCCAGGAAAAAAATATCTCCTAGAAAAACATACATACTGTTTTTAATCAAGTACGAAAATTCAAGATGAAAGTTAATGGTGCCCAACAAAAGCCCTGTATCAAAGCCGCATGGAATTAACTTATAAATCCTCAATTGCCACTTAGCTCCATAAAGGATCACAGACTTATCAAAATTAGTCTCATGTTATGTCACTTTGCCGCTTCAGCTCATTCAGATGCATTCTCCTCAAGTGTTTTCCAATAGCCACCTATATGTCATCATATCCTCCACTTGAGCATGCAGATTTTAATCTTCCAGGTCCAACGGGTTTGAGAAGCTAAGCTTCAACCTATATCTCAATGGCTTAAAAAATGAAATAAGTTTTTCTCATAAATTTTAATTTCATCTTCCATGCTTGCAGATTTATACACCATAACATATTCATCCCAGCTACAATCAACGTTGAGTCTTTTTAGTGGGAACTCGCGCTTGGTTTCTTTAAGCCTTCAATCAACATTGAACCAGCATAGATGATATTCTCCACAGGCACCGATATTTCCATAGCTAAAAGCAGTCCCTTACTCTACCTAAGATTAGCTCCTAAGCATTTGCAGTGTATAAGATAAGAACATGGTATCTGTGACTGGAGCATTAAGAACAAAATCTTAAGTCCTATCAAACAATTAGCAAGCTCATTTCAGTCCCCATAACAAAACTAGTCCACTATTCAAGTGATATAAGACCAGCAAACAATAGCCCATCCATCTTAGTTCATGAACATCTTAGTAAACACCTTCAAGAACTTGACAATAGGCTGCACAGCTTTCATTTCATGCGTGAACAATTATTACAAACTCAGACATCACAAAGCAAAACTATTGATAATTCCTTTTGATATGTTTAATTTCTTTAAGAATAATCAGATGTCCAAAGAGATTGTATTGCATTACATTTATAGCTGGAAGCAGACACCATAATGCCAGTTTTCTTTCACCCAAAAGTCTTAAAAGCAGATATGCAGCTACAGATAGGGACAAACCTCAAACTTCAAGAATCCTTCAAGAACATCCAAAAGCAAAGGAGCACTATCTCCGTTCCTGTTCAGGTCATATCCATTCTTGCTACTGAATTCTTTCAACTCAGCTTTCCAAGAATCTTTTTGCTGAAGGGAAGATAAGGAATGCAGTTTAATATTCACAAATCAAGTACAGTGAAAATCATATAAAGGTGTTAAAAACTCTGGAAATAATACACTGATAAATTACATGATTACCAAATTGCACTCTGGTAAATAGACTTTTAGCGTGTGATTTAGCTGCCCCCAGTCTAAGTATTCACATATTAGTGCAGTTAGCAGCCTCCCTGCATTTGTTTTTGGAAAAAAATCAACACAACATACACAAGTGACTATGAACATCTTACTTTACCAGAGCACATGCACTTGTTTAAGTTACTACAAACTTTGAACATTGTGACCAAAAGGCACTCGTTTTTAGGAATGGATAGGTGGGGAATAACTATTTGATATCCTATCTTAGCAACTTCCAACAATCAATAAAAGATCAGTGATCCTGTGATGTTCTCTACACCTCAAATTCTAACAGGGAAACTTGAAGGTCCATAACCTATATAGATCTGAAAGAGCAGAATTTTGATTTTGGCTAGCAATAGCATGTCCACTCATGAAGCTTCAAAGTTGTAATCGCCTATGAAAGATATAGGAAACATAAAATCTGACCCAGGGAAAAAAACTTATTAGCTAGCCCCCCCACATCAAAATTGTTAACTACCATGATGGACTGAATTGAAACATAAGTATTGGTCCAGGAGGAAAATAAACTGGCAACTTGGTTACCCCCAAGTAACTTCATTTCATGACCTAGCACAAACTCACATAACCCAACAAAATGCTAGCCAATGTACACACCCACGCACTATATTGGATTTCATCAATCTAAACAAACATTAAAAAAAGTTTTAAAATTGAGAGACAGACTAAAAGGGTCATGAATTCAAGGAGTAACCTGATGGAGAAGCGTGAAGTTGTTTAGCACGATCATTGCAGCTTCCTAATAATGCAGGGGGTAGGCCTTCATCCTTGTCGATTACCCTATCCTCCTCTTCAATTGCCTCAAAAACACTTGCCCTCAGTTCAGCCTACAAACAGAGTAAAGAAGTAAGATACAAAACTTAGAACAAAGGAAACCACAAACTTCGCCATACGGATTACTGTGCCTGATTACATTCTCTATTTAATTCTACTCAATAACCACACTTTCTGACACAAAAGAAAAAAAAGGAGTGAATTGCGTCATTAAACACTCGGTGAACAAAATAGCTAAAATGCAGAACCAACTACGAATTTAAAAGGGAAAAGAAAAGCCGTGTAATTCACTAAAAAAAAAGCTCAAAATATTGAAACTTTGAGCTTTACATTTGGCTACAGGGCTTTGATCCTGCACAAAACACAAGACCCTAGCTACAAAATATAAAATAATCATTTCTCCTCACAACCAATGGGAGAAACAAAAGAACCTAATTTCAATTTCAAACAAAGAAAATAAGATCTAGAGCAAAAACAATTATTCAATTAAACAAAGAAAAAAGGTTCCATTTTTTTCCCATGGGACAAGATCGAGCCAAAAAATAAGAAACTTGACTCAAGATCAATTAGCTCGAGACAACTGAATTTAAAAATTCACAATCAAAACAATCCTTCAACTTTTCAGTTTATCATCAATATAAAGAGAAAACCAGAAAGAAAATTGAGTGATTACCCGGATCTTAGCAAGGACGCCCTTTTTCTCTAGGGTTCGAGTGACGAGTGTTTTCAGGTCCATCATTTCTCTCGTGTAATCATCCATTTTTGTTCAGGGAGGGCTAGTTCGTTTCTCCTCTGCTCACTGTTATTTATGAAAAGAAATATTTTTTTCGAGGAGAAAGGGAAAAAAGGAGAGAAGTGTTTTTCAGGGAGGAGATGGGTGTGATAGCAGTCATAACTAGGATTGCCTTTGGTAGTGAGAGGGTCTAGTTGATGGTACTGAAGGTTGGATCTGGGTCGTCCATGCCATGATCTGAGGTTGGAGTTTATGGGTCCTACTTGTTGACGAGTAAAGTAACTCCTTAAAGCATGATTATTATTTTTTTGTGCCCAGCCAACCTTTCCATCCCAAAAAAATCAATAATCAATGGATTTATCGCTAATTGGTGTTCCTTTAACTCGTGAGATAAAAGTAGTTGCATAAATACATCATTAATCTAAACAAATCCGAGTTATAACAGCAACTCGGCAAGACAGTGTGCCTGTTTTTTACTGTTTTTAATATAGGAAAGCCTTCGTTGGTTGCAATTTTTTGAGGATGAAAATATTTTTTTTATCAACTTTCACGTGTTAATATTTATGAAGAATCTTAAATTGCCCTGAGAATAATCATCCATAACTATATTTAGTTTAGAGAGAGAGAGATCTTCGCTTTTTATCTAGTTTTCTGGCCAGTATTGTAAAATTTCTTCATTCTATACACGTAAATTTCAAATATAATAGCATAGAAAACAAGTTTGCTCATTACCACAAGCAAGAATTATGTTCCACTCGATGATAGCTCGGGAACTGCGATTGAACCAGCAAGTCCCACACCATGAGAAGAGTGTTCTCGTTTGGATAGATTTCGGCTTCCATCAACTAAACTATATAAAGCGTAGATTATGATATCCAAAATGTTAAATGATAACAGGCCTTGCTTCAATATTGCCGGGCTCAATTAGCACCCACCGCAGCACAGGGCGACAAAAAGGAAGCATGGTCTTGAGATCTTTCTGGCCCGGTGGCTCCTACCTTTTATTTTGGGAGATCATTTTTTTGGGTTATAATAATAATAAGGTTAATCTGAAGAATGCATAGAATAGATTAACGTTAGCTATCCTGTTTCCACTTTCCAGCGTTGATTTGCAGACAAATACTTATGGAATAAGAGATCTTGTACATTTTAAGACTGTAGTGCATAATATTTTTTTAAAATAAATTTTCTTTTAAAAACATATTAAAAAAATTATTTTTAATATGTTTATTTTTATTTTTAACATAAAAAAATCAATTTAATATTTTTTCAATTCCAAATACTAAAAAAAACAGCTGTCCATGGACAAATCCAGGCCAAGTTGAAAAATAACAATAAGAGAGATGCTATTGAAGAGAGCAATTTGACGGGGCACTAATTGAATGGCTTCATTTCGCGAGCAACAGTCCAACTTTATAGCCATGGTCAGAGCACGAACAGATCCTTCTGGATTGTTGATCCATAAGCAAATAGAAAGCTCTGATCACTTAAAATACCGTTTCAGATATATAAGACTACAAATATCCACAGCCCAAGTAGTAATAGTCATGCAAAACCAGCAGAATTACCAGAGTAAAGTGACAAGATACAAGTGGCCCACTACAATTGAAGCTGCCTCGTAAGACATGGCAGCATAGTGTGTTGAAAGATGCACATATTAACAAAATCAGAAGTCATATGATTGGCCTGGTAGATCTAGAACACCAAAGGATATGTGTAGGTTCAAGCCATTAAAGGTTTAGGTTAAGACACTATATTGTGTTATACCCATCCTACACGTGCTTCGCGAAGATTGCCTCAACAACACCTTGAGCTATAGGGTGATAACATTCACGAGCTTCTGCAAACACTCTTTTAGCCAAAATTTTCTCTTCATCCTTTCCAGCCCCGTGGACAAGTCCACTGTAGAGTGGACGGAGGTACTTCATCCTCCCAACTTCCTTCAAAGTCTTCTCCACTTCACCATAGTAATCCCTACACCTGGAGGAAATTGCCAGTTGGAGAAATGCCACTTTCACCTCATAGTCCTTTGATTCTGACAGCCTGTAGCGTGCATCTAAGGCTAAGACCTGCATAATGAATTATAACAATTAGGAAGTCAGAAGTAAATTTCACTTTCATGACTCTTGGGAGGCGCCATGTTTGAACTTTAAACACAACAAGGTAAGGAATTGCCAACTGACACAAATACCAGCTAAAAAACCAATCAAAGATGCAGAAGAAATTATACAGGAATCTAAGTGGTCTTTAACACCACATAAAACATGCTGCTTCTAAACTGTCCTGCATAAGTTACTGCCAAGGAGAGCACAAACAGATATGAACAGACAGTAATTAGGACATAAAGTTTCAAGAAATTAAGATCACTGCAGGTTGTAGAAAATTTCGCAGCAAGAAGGGAGGGGGTTAGCATGGGGAAATTGAAAAATGTATCAAGACACTACCTGTGAGGCTTCAACAGCTTTGGGCAGATTCTCTAGGTAGAGCTCCCATTCCTGTCCTTTCCAGTCAGCAACTTCATCCTCTCTTGGCATCCTTCCAAGCTTAAAATCATTTGCAAGTGACACAATCTTTGTATATAAGTTTGAAACCGGCTCATGAGCATCTGGGGGGATGCCAGTGCCCTCGGTCCATTGTTGAAGGTCAATTTCTTTCTCTATTCCAGGTACATTGGCTTTCAGAAAATCAAGAAATGTCTCTGTGTCAATTGACTTGAACTTGAAGGTGGCAATATATTTCTTCAGGAACTCATCAAATGCAGGTCTTCCAATCTAAAAATTTCAAAAGTCAACCCGTAAGAATATTACTGTTATCAATCTTCAAGTTCAAACAAGAAATAACTCAATATACCTGACGTTCAATGCGCCAGAGAAACTGGAAACCCTTCTCATATGGCACTTGGGAGTATATGTCATCTGGGTCCACTCCTTCCTGATTATTTTTTAGCTTAGTGAACTCCATGTTGTCCTTGAACCTCTCCATTTCCTCATTTAAACCTCTCCAACCAATTCCAACATTCAGAGCAGCTATATCTTCACCTTTCACAACCTCAACAATTCTCCTCTCCGCATAAGTTGTGAAGCCCTGGTTTCATGAATCAGAAACTTATAAATTATAACTCAAAAGGAGCAAAAATTGCCAACCTCAGCATAGCTAAACTGAACAAACAATGGGCTATTTGGAAGTTCAGGAGCATAACACACAGACATATATCCTAACAAAAATTATCCAGAAACATTTGCTCATACTTTCCTTAAAAAAAAACAGACATGTTAAAAAATGTCCCTAAAACTCTGACAATCATGCCAAACAATCACCATTATGCAGGTGCAAAGCAATTAAACTAGTATGAACTTCTTCACACCATATTTTATAAGAGAAAATGTATAGATCAAGTAAACGAAATCAAATAATTCATCATTGTCAAGTCACTAATGACAAGTAGACAAACAGACACTGAGATACAAACATATTCGGTACAGCAGATGAGAACACATACAAATAAACTTGATTAAGCACACAAAGAGATTCGGTACAGCAGATGAGAACACATACAAATAAACTTGATTAAGCACACAAAGAGATACTATTTGAGGCGGTCATTAAACTGAAACTAAATTCGATAAAAGAAAAGGCCAAATAATCAAATCAAATGTCAAAAGCAAGGATTCAGTATACCTCATTCAACCAAAAATGCTCATTATTCTTGTTAGTAATCAAATTCCCAGTCCAGCTATGAGCCAACTCATGCGCCACAACCTGCGCGCCACTCGCATCCCCTTTAATCACAGTAGGAGTCAAAAACACCATCCTTGGGTTCTCCATTCCACCATAAGGAAAACTCGGTGGCAAAACCAACAAATCAAACCTCTCCCAATCATACTCACCAAACAACCTTTCCGCCTGCCTGATCATCTCTTCAGTCCCCGCAAACTCCCTCGCAGCAGCATCCAAAACCCCATCAACAGCCTCCGAATAAACCCTAGTCCTCGGCCCCACCTCTCTAAACCCCAATTCCCCAACAGCAAACGCAAACAAATACGGCGGGATTGGCTGATCCATCACAAACTCCTCCACAACTCTCCCTTCCTCACACCACAATGACTTCAAATCAAACCCAAATCCAGTCGCCTCCTTTGTCAACACCCTATCCAAGTCACTACCAACAGGGTCACGCCGGTCACAATGCCTAGCAGACATAACAGCAGAAAGCTCTCTTGGAACATTCAACTTTGCAGAGTAACAAACACGCGCAGCAGGCGTATCCTGGCAAGGAAAAACGGAGCGCGCGTGAACAGACTGGCATTGGGTGTAAACAAAAGGGTGAATCTTCTTAAATGTCTGGGGCGGGGAGAGCCATTGGAGGGCGGAAGAGGAAGGGGAGGTGGAGTAGAGGATGAGAATAGAGGAGTGGTTGTTGAGGGAAACGGTGAGGTGGCGGCCATTGATTGAGTGTTCGGATGAGGAGAGGGTGAAAGGGAGGGGAGTTAGGGTTTCAGGGTCGAGGATTTTGTGGATGGTGAGGGAGCGAGTGTCGAGAGAGAGCTGGCCAGTGTGCGGGGTTTGGAGAGCGAGGAGAGCGGTGGCGTGGATGGTGGAGGAGGGGAAGTGGAAGTAGAGAGTGAGGGCGATGTGGGTGGTTAAAGGGTGAGTTGAATCGGTGAATGAGTGGGGATCGACTGGTGCCATTTGGAGGAAAATTTGGAGTTCTGGGCTATGAAGAGGGAGAAATTGGGGGGGGGGTTTAAAATGTTTTATTTTTTAAGGAATCTGATTTAATGGGGGAAAAGGACGATTTGGGGAATAAGAAAAGAGAGAAGGGGACGATTTGGTGCTGCTTTTTTCGGTTTAGGGTATTGTTTTAAATTTGGAGGGAGAATCGGAATGGAAAAAAGGTGTCGACACTCAACACTGTTTGTCTCTTTCCTGGACGACGGGTCATGCGCAGGAATAACTTCGGCTTTGTGAAACTCCTGGCCCCCAGGGATGGGATGGGAAGAGAATGGAAGGGAGAATCACTTGAACGAGCTGTTTTCTGTTTCTGAAGCGGGGAGGAAGCTACCTTTTTACTTTTCATCTTCACTTTTATTCTCAAGCAAGGCCTTACATGCAGCCATTGTGTTTTAAAGGGTGCCCTTTCAAAAAAAAAAAAATATATATATATATATATATATATATATTATTTTAATATATTTTTAAGTAAAAAATATTTTGAAATACAATTCATTACTACAATTTCATAAACTACTTAAACTATTTTTTATATCAATCTTATTATCATATTATTTTGATTTCTTAATAATGATTTTTGTTAGAAATACTCGACGAAAGCTAATGACATTGTTTTTACCAAAAAAAAAAAAAAGGGAGGGTACAATTTAGATGGAAATATTAATGGAATGTCTTGGCGATGGATGGAAGTTTTTAATTGAAATTTTTTGAAATTATAAGGATAAATTCGCTACAAAAAACTACCCATGTAGTTTGATGGTATTTTTAAGGTTTGCTCTTTTATTAAAATTCAAGATCAGTTGGCAATGGTATGTAACGACCAGACAGCTATGGCTTTCTTTCTGCGGATCTCGGGCATGATTCAAGAGCTGTGTTGCATCTCGTAATCCTAGCTGCATAAGGATGTAATAATGCCTAGGTGCAACATGCTTATACTATAATCAACAATCAGCATAGAGATGGTCTCTTGTGTGTGCTTAACATGAATTCGTAGCTTGCAGGTTTACGTAAGAGAAATAATACTGAGTTGAGACATGCACCTGCTATCGATTGACAGCAGAATCTGGCTAGAGATCATTTGGAAGATAATTTCTTATGGAGTCCTTAACTATAGTCAGAAAAAAGAGCAGGAGAACGCAACCGATGCTACTTTGCTTCATGCAGTCAGTGAAAGCAAAGCAAAGCAAAGCAAAGCAAGCAAAATGAAAGAAGCAGGCAACAAACAAATACCTGGTGAATACTTCTAACAAGTAACAAAGGCCAGAGCAGCAGGTAAACAATGATAGTAGTATTCAAACAGGTCTGAAAATAAATAGCAACGTTGTTTCCAAGTGAAAGATCCAGTTGATGGCTGCACGGAACAATTCCTTGAGTGGCACATGTTTCTTCAAGTACTTCTGAATAGATTCTGTCCCAGGACGCATCTTGAAACAATTCTAGATTTAAGAAACAAAGTTAGAAATTTATAAAATTTTCCATGAATTTTTCCTTGTCCACAAGCTAGTTGAATCTAATCAGACTGTTACAGATTACTTGTTTCACTTCGGAAGGGAATTAAGTATGCATAAAAGGATTAGAACGGAGGAGCAATGCAAGCCAGACCACTGACATTCTCCAGCCACTACCTTGGAGAAAACCCAAGGAACAGGAACAAACTAGAGATGGGTATCACAAAAGGTGACTTGGCTGATGCCGGGTTCTTACTGTGAAACCAAGGATGACCGGAAGGGGAGACAGGAGTCTCGAATGCATAGTTTCCACAAGGCAAATAATGTGTGGTTACCTTGCATCATTTATAAGACAAAGCCTCTTTCGATCCATGAAAGATACGCTCATGGTATCAAAATTTGCACAGGAACAGCAATAAATCGTTGCTGCAGATACTCACAGAGCAAGATAATACCCTTCTTTCCAAAAAACAAAACCTGTCCTGAGAATAAGATTTGCTATGCGATGGACATGTCATAGGTCTGAGAATCCATCTCCATATATATTAAGTAAAAAGAAGCCTAACTTGATTTATCAAACACAGGCAGTCACTCCGTGAATCCTTACCAGCAGAATTAAATGCCTGACAAGATCATGTCTGCTAGATGTAACCACTTCATCTATTTTCTAAATTCAAAGGATTTAAATCATTAAAAGAACAGAAATGCTGTCTTTGAACTCTTATTGCTTGAAGAACCCTCCTACTATTACTACAACCAGAAGTGCCTTGTGTGAACATAATCAGCACTCAGAATCAAAAGGCATATGTTCCTATAACCCCAAAGAACTAGATTCCTTAAAGAGAATAAAGCAGAATTGAAGGTACCTTATCAAGTGCATCATTTGTCTCAAGTATGCTCTACAGGCACTTGAATTTGCTTGGATAGCATCTAATTAAATCATAAATGGCAGTGCTCGAGGCATTTTCCTCCAAATGTATGCACCATGGAGAGAAATAGAGTTACATATGCTCCCTAACAAACTAGATACTGTAAAAACTAGATAAACACACGTGGATTCCGAGTGAAAGAATCCCCCAACCAGGCAGCTGTGATTAAACCAGGTAGAACGCACAAAGTATTCCGTACATACATCTTCCCAGTATACCAGATATATAGCCATAACCATAAAATTTGCTTCAATAACCAACCAAAAATCATAAAACGGCAGAAGCATTCCAAACACAAAAAAGAGGTATGACAATCAAACTCACTACAAGAAAAACATTGCTAGAATTTCCCCTAATACAAATTCATTAAAATAAAACCACAAGAAAATAGCAATCTTGAACTAAACTTCAAGACAACTATCAAGGTTCCAATTTTACAAATTCTACAACTCCATTCACCACTTTCGTATTCAAAATAACATCATTCGCATTTTCGTATCCAAAAAAAAATAAAATTAACCATTAATTTCGCTACATAAATTCAAGAACAACAAAATGGGGAGCTTTTAAACAATACACTTACATCGCATTACATTGCATCTCCACTATTGCCCACTACTCTCCTCCTCCAACTTCTGCACATAAGCCTTCAAAACCATAACAACATCCCTCGCCGGCGCCTGTAAAGTACCCACCAATCCAATAGCAGGACTCTGTAAAGCCCCCAAAATCTTAGCATAAATCTCAGCTCTGGACGGCATTGTTTCAAGTTGCTTAAAATCACCAGGCCCATAAAACTTTCCTTCAAAAACAGCCCCGGTAAAATCATTCTCTAACTTCTTTTCTTTTTGAAAATCCCTATAAGGCTTTAAAGCTTCAGGAATTTCCTCACTATGCACAAAAAGCCAAGCATTCATTCCTGACATACAAGGTTTTAAAGCTTCCCATGGCGTATTTTCAATGGCCTTATACACCAAAGTGTTTTTAGCAACAATGATTTTTGATGATTCAGGTAATGATCTTCTCAAGTCTTGAAATTGTTTGACTGTGAAGCCTTTGTATTTTATAGCTGCTAAGAGGTAGCAATTTTCGAGCTGGGTTTTGACTGTTTCCACTGTTTCTTCCTTTTTTGTGCGGGAAATTGCGGATTTGATGTTAATGGGTCTGTGTGAAATGGAGGTTTTGTGGGTTGTGGGGAAGGAAAAGGAAAATGAGTTTGCGGGCCGAAAATGGGTTCGGGTAGGAGGAGGTTTGGAGGAGGGAAAGGAGAGGAGACTGGTGGTTTCCATGGTGGTGGTGGAAGAGTGGAGGAGAGTACGAGCGTGTGTTTTTGTGGCTTATCTTATCATCATCAACGTGCACAGTGGATGATGGAGACAAAATGGAGGGTGAAAATTTGTAAAAGAGTAATTCCTAGAGGGTAAACCCTTATTTTTTTTTCATTTACTTCTAGCTCAATTTTTCTTTTCTTTTTCTTTTTCTTTTTCTTTTTAATTGTAATGGTAGGCTAATGTCTAGCCGCTTTTGCATATCACGACCAGTGTTTTTAAATCTGGTCGTGATTGACCTCATCCAATCTGTACCACAAATTTTGATTGAGTTATTAGGTTTTTATCGTATTATTGAGTTATCTAAATTAATTTTAATTTTTTTTATAAATTAAAATAATATTATTTTAATAAAAAATAAAAAAAATAATTAATATATTACAACCAGGATTTTGATCGGGTCAACTAGATCAGTCAGACTTTTAACTACTTTGATTTATTTATAAACCTGGCTCGGTTCTATCCTCGGCTCAGCCGGGTTCCAAGTAGACCTGCCGGGTAGGGCTGGATTTTAAAACTATGGTCACAACCTAATCCAGACCATACGGTCGATTACTGATAATTTATTTGTTTTTTTAAATTTACCTTGAAAAGAATTTAAAAATTATTTTTTATTTAAAATTAATCTCTTAAATATTCTCATATCGCTTTAATATGTTGATGTTAAAAATAAATTTAAAAAAATAAAAAAAAATTAAATTTTAATATATCTTCAAGCGAAAAATATTTTAAAATGTAATCATTACCATAATACCAAACAGACTCTAAGTGTTTGTTTGACGTTATAATTCACTTGTTTTTTAAAATATTTTTTATTTGAAAAATATAAAATTGATGTTTTAGATATTTAAATAATCTTGAAGTATTAATATATAAAATTAAAAAATATATTTTTAATTAAAAAA
>Ga0325402_1003262_pt1 | contig 14585 bp, 3 predicted proteins | sample PopdelMetagenome_22_FD_207212 | JGI IMG/M metagenome (GOLD analysis project Ga0325402, IMG submission 207212) | Populus deltoides microbial communities from Bellville, Georgia, United States - Xylem-PdKOR-R3 | ecosystem: Host-associated > Plants > Phyllosphere > Stem > Wood/Secondary xylem... | reverse complement strand
GTTTATGGAAAAATCAATGAAGAATTTAGGTTTTTTTTATATTGATTTGATGATGTAATGAATTAAGAAAATTAATTGATTTTAGGGTGATTAGTTGGAATGAAACGAGTTGTGGGTTGATGATTATAGGTTTGTTGAAGAACAAAATGTCTATTATTTTTGGGTTCTATAGATTTTTGACTGGCAAGTCGGGATTCTAGAAATCCTAACCAACCGTTCAATCGGTTCATTTGGTGCTATCGGTCAACCAGTTGGTATGTATAGTGGTCAATCGGTTGGTCGATCTGGTCAACCAATTGACCTTGAAGTGACGGTTAATCTGGTTTGTTAGGTTCGAACAGTTTGAAATCGATCGAGTATTAGTTCTGCTTTATTATTATATTTTGGTCTTTAGGGTTTTAATCTTTTATGTTATATTGCTTTAATTCATTTTTGAGTGTTTTCCTTATTCGTTATAGGTTCTGCTGACGTTCCTCCTAGCGAGCCTCAATAATCTCTGGTTTTGCATTCATTTATCCTTTTGCTCTGTTTTCATGGTGAGTGAGATAATTTCTATTATGCATTATATATATTGTTGGTATGAAATGATGAGTATTGTTGTTACTCATTTTTGGACCCCACGTGCTGGAGATGGTGTATACCTCTTTTGAATTGAGTGTAGGAGTTTAACTCATGTTTATTGGAAGATTGACAAAAGCAAAGAAAGAAATATTTTTTTTTCGAAACCCTGTTTGAGATGTTTTCTACTCTCTTTATCCTTCCCGTTTGCTACCAAAATCGTCAGGTTTTCTTAGATTGATCAGAAGTCTTCATAATGCTAAATTCATTCCTTCTTTATCTGGTCTTTAAGGTTAAATAAATTCCTTAGAATTTGCACTAAAAAAATGGTTCTGCTACTGTCGTAATTTTTTGTTCCAACTTAGGCTCTAATTCTGACTTGGTTTCGTATGATATCTGACTATCCTAGCTATATTCTGTCACTCATGACTTGTTGAAAAATTAACCTACACCTTTATTAGGTCCTAGGGATCATTGTTCTTAGGGCAGATTCTCAGTCAGATTTGGATGCTCAACATTGTCACATCAAGAACCTTTTTGACCAACTAGATTACTGCCAGATTCTGTTCTCTAAAGCAAATTTATCTCACTTTGACTCCTTCATCAAAGTTGTAGTCCTATATGCGTAGATGAATTTGGGCTTTTGAATCGCTTGATTTTGATATTAGAAGCTTAAGATATTCCTATTTGAATATCTAACATGAAAGTAGAGAATTCTGCCGCGGGAAGGATCCTGACCCGAGTTTTGCACTAAAAACTCTATTTTCATCACAAATTTTATTGATTTGTTCTTAGGTCATACTCTCAGTGATATCAAGATTCTCGGCATTATCAGTTTCTAAATTAGACCTGGAGATCCGTTTTGACCATCCAGATTACTGCCAGATTGTGTTCTCTAAAATGATTTTATCTAACTTCGATTCCTTCATCAAAGTTGTAGTTCTAGATGCGTAGATAAATTTGAGCTTTTGAATCTCTTGATTTCGATATCAGAAGCTCAAGATATTCCTGTTTGAATATCTAACGGGAAAGTAGAGAATCCTGCCGCGAGAAGGGTTCTTGCACATAGGTTTGATTCGAGGGATTACGGGCCGATTTGGACTCTCTTTTTTTTAGGGACTGAATTGAAAGGTGTTAAAATTACAGATTTAATTGAAGATTGAAATTAGAAGGAACCCAAAATTAATGACATTGCATATAGAACAAACCAATGTTCTGCACGTAACGAACCCCGCAATACAAGCCCCGCTAGTTTTTCTCATGTTTGGTCCAAAGGCAACAATTTTGAACACCTAGGCCAGCTGTGGAAGAACTCAGAGGAGAGCTGGACCATCATTTAGTGGTTGGGATTCTACACGTGGAGAATAATTACCAAGATCATAGAATCAATCATAATATTTGGCTTCCTAATTTGCTTTATTCGATTGCAAGCCACCCGCGATTGTGTCCCCAGATTTTGTTTCCTAAATGGAGCTGCATATAGGCTATATGTAAGCCTCGTCTACTGACCTAAGGGGGATGAAAAAAGATAAAGGGGAAAAGGGAGGAGAGGAGAAGAAGAAATGGAGAATTCTACAGCAAATAAAGAGGAGGCACTGCTGCTAAAGAAAGAGCAGAAAAAAACGAGAAAAGAAAGACAAAAAAACACAAGAGAGGCTGGCAGTAAGAGAGAGAAGGGAAAAATGCAAAGAGCAGGGGTTTATCTTTTCAACTGTGAAAGTCTTCACAGGAATGAAGTTACAGAAAAAAGAGAGGATGAGGATGAAAAAAAGAGAGAAAGAGGACAGGAAAGAGGAGAGAAAAAAAAAGGAAAGAAAAGAGAGAGGAACGAAAGAAAAAAAAAGCAGAACGCCACTGTCAAAAGCAGAAAAACACAGAGGTAGGGGCGTGAACTCAACTAGCATAGCACGTTTTCATCGCCGTCTCCCTCATCATCTCCACAGAGAGCATCAGCAGAAGGAAAGAAAAGGAACAAAGATCATCAACCGGCGTGGCCATCGTTTTTAGTGTCCTAGAAGCAATGACCATCGGCTGTACGTAGAAGCTGCAATACCGTTGTCTTCATCCATCTCAGTTACCAGAGAGGGAGAGAAAGAAAACACAGAAAACGAGACAGAGGAGGAGAAAAAAAAAAGGAGAAAGCGCAGGAAAAACAAAAAACCATAAACCAGCAGGGACTGCCTTTCGGTCTTTGCTTTCATTTTTGCATATAAAATCTGCAGAACAGGGAAGAAAAAAGTGCAGAAAACCAGTAGAGAGAGAGAGGCATGAAGATTGCAGAGGTGAAACTCAGAAGAAGAACACCAACAAAGAATAGGGGGAAAAAACTGAAGCAGACGGCAGCACTGATCGACTACCCAGCAAGCCTTCAAACATCGTCATTGTCCTTTCGTTCCCAGGTATGTTCTCTTCACCTCCCGCACCATGCATTCTTTTTGCTTTGTGTTTGCACTGTTCAAGTTAATTTTAATTCACTTGAACAATAATGTGGTCTTTTTGCATGTATTTTGCCTTGTTTCATTGAGAAGACTGCGCCCTTTTTTTTTTGGGCAAGTGACCCGGCTGGACATGCTGTTTTCTTTATTTTTTCTTTCAAAAAAAGTAAAAGTAAAAGAAAGAGAAAGAGATTTATGATTTTCTGGTATAGTTATCTTAAGATCTGAATTTTTTTATGTTGTAAAAAAAATATATCAATCTCTTATTTAGAATACTCGGTTTTCGACGCAATGTGACAAATATATATATAAATGTTTTCTTGTGTGTTGCATACGGCCAATACCCTAACATGTTTTAAATGTTTTTTTATATAAAAAATATTAAAAGTTTTGAAAAATGTGTTTTCGTATGGATTTCTTAAACATAAAAATTATTTTCTTGCATTTTTGGATTTTACAACATATTTGTAAAACTCTAAAGAGTGTTGGCCAATATTCCAAAAAATATAAAAATCTTATTTTGTGGAGAAATCATCTAGTATTCACCATTAATGTTTGGATAAAGAAATCCCAAATGGGTGAATATCCAAAATATTTAATGGGAATAACTTGTTATTATTCACTCTTAATATTTGGATAAAGAAACCTTAAGTGGTAAATATCCAAAATAATTTTCTAGGGATAAGAAGTCATCACACATCCTTGAAAGAAGCTTTGATTATAATCGAGGACATTTTATTTTTTTACTCCACGGTTTACGAGCCGTTAGAGTATAAAACACTAAGGCAAAAAAGGGCTTTTAAAGCGCCCTAGATTTCTAAATTTTTGTCCCTCCTCCTTGTGATTTACGAGTCGCAAACTCTTGAAATACTAAGGGCAAAATGAGCTTTTAAAGCACATGGAATCTCCTTAGATTTCTATTTTAATAAATTTAGTTTGAATCAAACCTAGAAAAACTGATGGGATTAGAAAGCACCAACACTATAACAATTATAAAGCAAACCAAACATCAAGCAATTTACCTTAGGTAGGGCATACTAGGGGTGCTAATACCTTCCCTTTACACAACCAGTCCCTTGCCTTAGAATCTCTGAAAGACCAGTTAGGGTTCCTAGTAATCAAAATACTAGATGGCGACTCCTTTATTCATAAAAACAAAAGACCCCGAAATCAATCAAGGATCGTCGTGACGCCGCGCTCCGCCGCGAGGGTGTGACAAGTATTATTGTTGTTGTTGATTATATAAGCGTGATTAGTTATTGTTATTGTTATTATGTTTTCTTTTTAAATACTCATCATATGCTTGCATAGTCTATATATCCTTTATATTTGGTCTAATATGACCATGCTTGCATTATGAATCTTGATGATGAACCATGAACCGTATATCCATTCTATTTGTTCATTTGAGCTCATAATTCTTGTTAGCCCATTTAGATCATTATTAGAAACTCCAGACTAACAGAGGTTAGTTAGTTACTCCACGCTAACGAAGAGTAGTTAGCTTGTGTGCACATGATATTTTATTTCCTAACTGGTGAGTAGGGTGCCAATACTGTGCAGATTGGCCTCGCACAGTTATATATATGTTCCCTAGTTGACGAGTAGGATGTCAGTAATATGATATGTAATTCTGACATACATACTTTTTTTGTACACCATTATTTAATACGATATATTTGATATACTTGTTTCATTTGATACTTAATTTATGTAACCATATTCACTTATTTTAAAATGTGTATTAACATGTTTTATAGTTATTACCTCTCAATGAATGTTTGAACTCACCTCTCCATTCATATTTTTTCAAGTCTTTAGTTCAATTTCAATAACATGATCTTTTGATTGTGTTCTTTCTGCTTCTTGAGTCGATATGCCTCATTTGTTCTTAGAGGCTATTGATTTATTCTTTATATGTTATTCATTTATACTCCACAAAATTATTTTAATTACATTTTAAATTCATTTTGAACTAGTTATGAAAGTTGAATTTTAATTTATTTTTTGAATTTTTTAGTTTTGGATATTTTATTTTATGAAACACTATTTTATGATTTTTATGATATTAAATATATAAGTTATAAGGCTTAACACAAGTGTTGTACTTTGAGATGCTACGTTTGTGTTGCTGATTATAGATGCAGGTATCGAGTCATGATAAATTGACTATAAGTAGAAAGTGCACTTAAGTTAATGAGAATTCTTTTTAGAAGTTGTGGGCTTTTATCATCAATGGCTTTATTAACTTCGTAAGACCCAATTTAATTACGACTTGATACCTTTAGTACAAATACTATCTTTATCAAAATATAGAGTTCTTTCATGAACTTGTATTCATTTGTAGAAAAATTCAAGTTTGTGAAGACATACACACTCAATTAGCTTTGTTAAAAAAATTAAATAATTGGCTGAGAATATTTGGTTTAACCAAATTTTAAAAAATCAATTTTACTTTCCTTTTACTTCTTCCTTGCAAAATCTATATGTTCAAAAACAATTTCTAATTGGAGTCATACCTTATTAATTCTATTTGCTGAACTATATAATTCAACAATCCCTGCCCTTTTATATAATGATTAAATTAGAAATTAAAATAGAAAGAAAGTACGATAGGAGTATTGATATACTAATAATTCAACATCAAAAGTTTTGTCAAGAGAGTGAAAGATACTAAAAAGGAGAAGGAAAAGGAAAAATGAAGGGTGTGATTGGTTTTCCCTCATAAATACACATTAGAGAAGTGAGAGGACAGGCCATGAGATTTAGGTTCATCAAGTGCAACTTAAAAAAGACACGAGTACTCAATTATTATTTTTTTAGAGAATTAAAAGGTGTTAAACATATACATGTAATTGAGAGAAAAATTATTTTATTACTAATAAAGTAGGAGGAAAACTTATGGACATTAAACCCGATTGCAACGACGTGATATGAGTTCTTTTGAGATTCTTTCCGCCCTCTCTATCTTGTAAGAGCAGCCTAATAGTCTAATCTCTATTAAAATGGCTTCGTAAAAATACTTAATATCTCTATAAGAAACATATCAGGTCACTTGAAGTTTTTTTCTTCTTCTTCTTAGATCTCACTATTAGTAACTAAATATTGATGTTTTTCACACCATCTAAATGTGGAGAAAAAGCAGAGACAATATTTATTTATTTTATAAAGTTGATCATGGAAAAATATGAAAATAAAGAGACAAATACATGTTTAATTAGGTTATTAACTAGTTTTTGACCCTTAATATGTTTGTGGGTTAGATAAAAAAAAATTATCCAAATTGTAAAGAAATATTTAATATTTTTTTATTAAATATGATCCAATAGTTCAATCTTAAATTTTTTTAACCTAACTTCTTGCCTAATTCAGGTTTAAAATTAATCTACTTAATAGTTGCTCTAAAATAACTCAATCGACTTGGTATGTCTAAAGACAACCGAGATTATCGGTAAAAAGCATGGTTTTAGTTTAAAAAAATTTCAAGATGATATATATTTTTTAATAAAAATAGCGTCATATCATATGGACTCGAGTTTTGTGGATTAACCCACCAAACCTGCGACCTGGATCATAGATTCCACTGAGTTTAATAATTTTTTTAATTATTTTTTAATTAATGATATGATAAAAAAAATAAACACTCATAAAATTGAGCACCAGTCAAATACCAGTATGTTTGTTTGAGACTGTGATAACCTCATAGAAAATAAAACTGAAACAAATTATGAAGATCAATTCAAAATCAACCAAATGTTAAAGGAAACAATGAAAAGAAAAAGAAAAAAAAGGATTCACTCCAAAGAAAAAAATTGGAAGATGAGATTTTTTTAAAAAGGAACTATTTAACATTGTTTTTCAACCTAACCTAGCAGGTCAACCTTGAAATCTCTTGATATAACCCTTTTTGCTAACTCGGGTTTAAAATTAATTGATATAGGAGTTGCGCTTATGTGACATGGTCAACTTAACATGTGCAGAGGCAACCCAGATAGCTAGTAAAAGCATTGTTTTGCTTTTAAAAAAAATCAAAATGATATATATATTTTTTTGAGACTTTGATATATTGGATTGAACCAAGCTTTGCAACTTAACTCGTCAAACCCGTAACCTAGATCATGGACTCCACTAGATTTAAAACCTTTATTTTTTAAACTATTTTTTATTTATAATATCATAACAAAAATAGAAGTTTATAAAATTGAGCATCAACCAAATATCAGTATGTTTGTTTGAGAGCATGATAATCTCATAGAAAACAAATTGAAACAAATTATGATAACCAATTCAAAATCAACAAAAATATTGAAAGAAGAAAAAAAGCTAAGAAGAATTCAATTAAAAGAAGAAAAGTTTAAATGATAGAATTAAAAAAAGGGTCCCACCTCATATAAACAATGAAGTAGGTGGGGAAATCCTCAACTTTTTTAGTATAGTAGTTAACAATATTTTTATTAGAGTGGTTAATTAAATTGAAAACAATTAGGCCAAAAAAATAAAATCTAAAGAGGAAAAAATATAAAGATCATTTTCAAAAAATTAAAAGAAAAAGAAAAAACAAAGTGAAGTGCTTGACTATTTATATGAATAGTGAATCATCATCATATAATCCATTTTTTTAATGCGATTAGATAATTCCCAAAAATGTAACAGCTTTATTAGTTTTTAAGATAATATATTAATTTTGGGAAAAGTAAAAGCATGTCCAATCTTCACATGAAAACAAAGAAATACATAGAAATTAAAAAAAGAAACTAATAGAAGATGAGTTATTGTTAGTGATTAATTTAGTAATTAGTTAAGGCTAACCATTGTCATATTTAAAAGAGTCTTTTACCAAACTAACAAAGTTTGGTAAAAGATTTTAGCATATAACATACATAAGAAAAGCTTTAGGAAAATAATACACTTTTACATTATCAGTTGTGTTAAAGAACTGCAAATGAGAATAGCGATTGAATTATAAAACTAACAATGATAAGCATAATTATGTTATTAACCAAAACCCTAAAATAATCTAACCCCAATTAACCTTAAATGAAACCTTAAACTACCCTAACCCTAACTTAACCCCAAACCAAACCCTAAAGTACTCTTAACCATAAATTAGTACTAAACAAAACCCTTAAATTATATTAACCCTAAATAAAACTCTTCACCCCAATCTCTAAACCCTAAAATCCAAACCCATAATTCCTAACCATAAACACGAACCATAACCTTAAACCTAAAATTATAAAATCCATAACCCGGAACTTATAATTCAAGGAGTTTAAACCTAAAATTCTAAGATCCCAAACCACAAACCCATAATTCCTAACCTTAAACCCTAAATTCTAAAATCAAAAACCAAACCTATAATACATAGTGTTAAGCCTTGAAATCTAAAATTTAAAACCCTAAACCCATGTCTATAATTTGTAACCTTAAACCACAAATTCTAAAATTTTAAATTCTAAAATTTAAAACCCTAAACCCATGTCTAATCAAAAACGAAACCTATAATACATAGTGTTAAGCCTTGAAATCTAAAATTTAAAACCCTAAACCCATGTCTATAATTTGTAACCTTAAACCACAAATTCTAAATTTTAAATTCTAACATCCAAACCCCAAGCCAATAAACCCTAAACTTAAACCCTGAATGAGTGTGATCTGAAACCCAAACCAATATTTCAACATGGTGGTGAATAAATCAAATGATTTAAGCTAACCTTATGAAACAAATAATGAAAGGATTAGCAAAGGTTAAAAACAAAAATCTTATAGAAATTATGATATCGACTTTATTGATCAAGAATTTATAATAAGATTTATCCAAATAGCACTAGACTTGTTTAGAACACCTTATAACACCCACGCAACCTAAACAAACACAAAAGAACTAAAGAAAACCAAGAAAAGAACAAAACATAAAAAAGAAACAAAATTTGGACAGTAGCCATAATGGTCTCATCGTTTTGGAAACGACAAGGTAGTAGCTAAAATGGTCCAACCATTTTGAGAAATGATCAAGCTGTTTCTCAAAGTAGTATAGTCATTTCTAAAAAACAACTAGTCTATATTTCTAGAAACTCTTTGGGTTCTTTAAAATGTTCTGATTGATTCTAAAAGGGTCTGATCAATTCTCAAAAAGGTCTGACTAATTATGCCAATGGGCATAAAATTATGTTCAACGAGTAGTTTTTTTTCTATGCCTATAAATAGCCTTTTACTTGCCCAAAACAAGTGTGGAACTCTTAAGGAAAAACATCTAATCATACTTTCTCTAAAAAACAACCTATACACCATTGTTTCACTTGCATCATCCAAAAACAAGGTTAGGTGTGAATTGGCGAAATCCTTCAAAAGAGCTTAATTGTTATTCTAATCAATTCCACTAAGAGAGTATAATGTGAAAAGTGTAAGTGATACTCTAAACACTTGGAAAACTGTTCGAGAGATAAAATTGTGAGTGGTTTAATACTTGTTGTTCAAAAAGTATTGATGAAAGGTTTTCTAATCTTTAGCCCGTAAAAAGATTAGCGATAATAGTTTGATCCTAAGCTCGCAAAGGATTGGGTTTTAAAATGATGATCTAAACCTAAAAAATCCACATCAAATGACTCAAATTTTGATGATTGATTTATTGTCAATTGCTCAAGTTTTGACACATGTATACATAAACAAATCAAGCATATAAATCAAGATTGAGTGTTCCTATCATGATTCTAGTGTGACATATCAATATTAACTAGACTAAGATAAATTAGCTAAGGTTTGGTTCACTAACCTCTCATAGTAGTGTCCTACTAGGTTAAATGGCATCTCCATAGGTTGTTGAAAGACTTGTCCATGCTCCTAAAAATCCATAAGAACACATCCTCTTTTGCTTGAACAATAATAAGAGGAGGTTTATAAACCACATGTTTAATAGTGTAAATTTTAATAGGAAATAATAAGTAGACATGAAGAGAATACTTAATATCGATGGTTTAACAAAAAATAACAAGTTTTAGTATGTAAACCAATTGATTAGTAGTGTAAGTTTCAGACTAAAAATGAAAGAAAACACACAAAAAGTACCTATGATTGAGGTCTAATGAAAAACACCAACTTTTAGTAGCGTGAGAACAAGGGTAAAATTGCAATTTAATAAAAAAATTGAACATTTTTAAATTGTCAGCTAAAGAGATAAAGAGAGAGAGGAAGTTGCATTTTCTTTGTTTATTTCTTATTATTGCAAAGAAGAATTGCATGAGGATAGTTAGGAGGTGCGACTATGGACTAAAAATCAAATAAAAAAGCTTCTAAAATTAGTGAGAACTAAGAGATTGTAAATAGTTAAAAAGGGAAAGTGGGAAAATGGGGTTAGTGAGAGAGTATTAGTATTGGAAGAAGAATTGTGAAATTCATCACCCAAAGAGGGAATGAAAAATCTTTACTATGGATTTTTAGGGTTTGTTGAGTTTTGATTATGGAAATGTAAATTCATTGTAAATCTTTACTATGATTTGCATGTTTTAGGTTTGAATATGTTGTTCTTAAGTTGGGTTATGAAGTGAAACTCATTGTTGATGAGTTTAGGGAGGTTGTAAATGTGAAACTCTTATGAAAAAGATTGTGGATTAAATTTGCATATAAAATGTTTGATTAAATGCTTAAATGAAGGAATGAATTAGTAACTAAATGACATGATGAATACTTGAATGAAATGGATAAATTAGAAACCAAAATTGACATAATAGGTGCTAGAATGAAATGAATGAATGAGTAGCCAAAAAGACAAAATAAATATTGATTGAGATGGGTAAGTTAATAGTTAAAGCGTTTAATCAAATATTTAAATGAATATATGAATTAGTAATTAAATGATAGGATGTGTAACATCATGAAAGTCTTAATGCATCTTTGTTCATTTATTATAGTCTTATTCGTGTAAATTGGGTAATTTGTTTTTGTATTCTTCCTTATAAAGTGTCACTCCCATTTATCATACATAATACAAAATGTATATTGCATATATATCAACCATGTGAGGGATTTCATTTTATTAAAGTAAATAATTTATCCAATTTTAACGAAATTTCATTAGAGTTTCTTATGCACGGGGCCTTACCTACAATCGCATCCTGTATTTACTCTTGCAACACATAACAATAACAAAACCACATTTAGCTTATACAACCAACATTCACACGAAATTGGCCTTAGGCTCACGATCAATAATTTCCTCAAAATATACTTCCACACAATATATATTGAAGCTCAAATAAATGTTGAACTTCTTTTTTGCCAAATCAGAGACTAAAGTGTGTGGAGAGGGCTATCATTTTTGTTTTCCTCTCATCTCTTTAATTTTCATGTATAGCTCTCTTTAAAATAACAAAGTGGGCTATTATTTATTTATTTTTTATCAAATTTTATCCTCGTTCTTTTGATTACTATTTTAGCAATAATTATAGTTTAGTTTTGTAAAATTGAGGTTCAATAAACCACTGAGAGGTTTTTGAAATCTTGAAGATGATAACCAATGCAAGATGGAATAAATATTAGAAAAATGATGGAAATGCAACATAAGATGTAAGATAATCCATTATGGATTGAAATTGAAATAGTTACCCATAATATTTTTTTCTCATTCTTTAATTTTTTTTTAATCACTTGACCTTTGTTATCCATTTTGATGCCTTCACATTAAGTTGATTTAGGATTGGGCATGGTGATTTGTTTTGTTTGGTTTGATATGAGGATCTTGTGATGTTAGGAATAAGTTTTCACAGCCATTAGTGCTCAATTTGGCAAAATAAAATTCAATATCATTGATTCAAAATAATTAAAACTTTAGAGATCAAATTTGAAATTGAAACAGATGTTCATCCTTTTTTTTTGTGGATGAATCACTTTTTTAGACCCTAATTTTTTTTCATTTTTGATCTATTTTATTGAGATCTTTGTGTTTGAGTCAAAACTTCATTTTATTTGTGTTTCGGTCCCTAAATTTATGAAAGGGTTATTAGACAATGAGGGAGGAGAGAGGAAGTGGGTTAGTTATCTTTAATCCAACCACCAAGAAGCTCTTATTTATGTCAATGGATTCTATTTTTTAAGAGAAATTCCATCATAGTATTTTTAACCCATCATCTTAGCGAAAAAAAGGTTGATTGGAGCTTTGGAATGTTTTTTTAATCAAGTTGGTTTTAGGTTCTTGGGGGAGATTAAAGGCCTATTTGAGGTTATTAACGGGTTTATTAAGGTGTGTGGTATTTTTAGGTGTTTTCAGTTGATAAAAGATTTGAAGAAGTGGGGTTTTTTTATGCCAAATGGGTTAGAGTTTGGTGCAATCTAGACTACCTTAAAGTATTAGCATTTCTAGTTGAGTCAATTACAAGATTAAGGGCAAAGAAGTTTAAATATGCATTTAATGGGTTTATTCAAAGTATTTGAGCCAATATGAATTTAAAGGAGGTTATAATTTCAACAAGTGATGATTAGACCTTAGTTAATTTATTCCATGCACAAGAGGGGCCTCATCCGTCTACTTCTAGCGCTTAATTAATTTTGGCATTATGGGTTGTCCACAAAGGGAGCATTCGATAACTACAGGGTTATTTATTTCCATTTGTTTTTTTATCCCAAACTATGAGTGGATTCCTTGTTATGTGTGGAAACATAGGTGGCTAAAGATGAATTAATTGAAAGAGTTTTCCTTGTTTATTTTGGATTTCAAGGGGCAACACAACAACATTTACCAAGGGTTCTTTTCAAGCAAGGATTTTATTTGACAATTATTTCTTCTACTCTATCATATGTGGCATTTTGATTTTATTTTTTTATAATTATTTTTTTTATTATTTTTCATGTTTTAGGTCTAATTTGAGATATTTTTTGCCTTATTTTTAATTTGGATTAATGTTAGCTCATTAGATCATCTAGAGTTTACTTTATTTCAAGTATAAATACTCTTTTATAAGACTTTTCAATTGAAAAACAAAGTTATTGATTTTGCCGCATCTTATTATGTGTTTATGGGAGGATTCTCATTTTTAGTTCTTCATTGAAATACTTTACTTATCAAAAAATTAACCAAGGTTTGTTGTGTCTTTTATACTTCTCGTTTGTGTCTCTTTATAGTTGTTGGGTTGGGTTTTATTATAGTATTGGTGTCTCGACACACGTTATTATTTATCAAGCTAAATTACAAATCTAAATTTAGCTTTATTGGGAAGTGTCTTACTTGGTTTTGGGTTTCTATATCTTTATATTCATGAGTTTGATATTCATGAATTTGTATTAAAACTTGACTTGCTAGCCACCTAAGGTGGCTAGTCATCAAACTAGAAGATGGTGTGTTGTCGAACACTTTACATAATACATCATATCCTATAAGAAAGGAAAGATGATGTTCTTACATACCTATGCCCCTGACCCTTTTTTTTTTCCTTACATCATATCCTATAAGAAAGGAAAGGTGATGTTTTTACATACCTATGCCCCAGACCTTTTTTTTTCCTTCTTTTTATCCTTTCCTAATAATTTTGATGTGAATTATTAAAAATTAAATAGTTTAAAATATATCATGTTACTTTTTCTTTGGTTCTTGGATTTACTAAAAATGGTTATCAGATATTATTCTGTGAAAATTCCAATGAATTTTTACTTTGTTATCAAGTAGGATTATAGAAATTGTTTTAGAATATTAGCAAGCATTCTTTTTTATATAGGCCATCATGATCATTGTTTTTTGTTTAGTTCAATTGATTTCTTATGATTGTTTGTTTTTCTTATCATATAATTAAATAACACAAACTTATTGAGCTTGACTTAGGTGACAAATTTTCTTGTTATTGGAAAACATGCTAACAATGCATGAGTATTTTTTTATGTTAAAAAAATCATATATCATAACATGGACCAACTATAAGAGAAAGCTAGATACCGTCATATAATTTTTTTACATCAATTATAAATAGCTTTTCAAAATCTTTATTTCAAAAGCTAGATTTTTTTTAGTTTTCCTACAAAAGTAAGCAATCATCTACCTATGTGATTTCTCATTACATAAATATATATATATATATATATATATATATATATATATATATATATATAAATTTATGTAATGAGAATCACTTCATATTTTTATGTTGAAAGATTTTTTTTTACCTTTATCCCTTGTGTCCCTTGTGTCCAGGTAGTGATAGCTAAGGGTTCATTTACCCAAAGGCTAGATGTCAAGGTACTTAGAATGGAACTTTTATTGGTTTGTTTATCCTAAGTTGTTTCCTTTAACAAGTTTCAATTTTTGTTATCTCATTTATTATAAGATTATTGTTGATCAACACCTATGCATACCAGTCTATAAAGACTTGTCTATTATTAGACACTGCCTGTGGATAATTTGTTCAAGAGCCAAGATTCTTTTTATTTATTATTATTACATGATTGTCAGTTAACATTCAATGAAAATTCTCAAAGAAAGGGAAATGAACAACTTAATAAGGTGTTGTACTCAAATTAAAGAAACATAATATAAATGCATTTGTGATTGAGTATTGCTTTTTTATTTTTTAAAACCAGAAAAAGATGCCAAATATATATATATATATATAT
>Ga0325402_1003261_pt1 | contig 14585 bp, 8 predicted proteins | sample PopdelMetagenome_22_FD_207212 | JGI IMG/M metagenome (GOLD analysis project Ga0325402, IMG submission 207212) | Populus deltoides microbial communities from Bellville, Georgia, United States - Xylem-PdKOR-R3 | ecosystem: Host-associated > Plants > Phyllosphere > Stem > Wood/Secondary xylem... | reverse complement strand
TTTTTTTTATTTATCTTTCAATGATTAAAGAGTTTGTTGAGACGAGGGTTAATTACACCTATTTATATTTGTGCAATTTAATTAAGTTCTTAATTTAATATATGTTTAATATAACCATACCTATAATACTCAAACCTGCTAGAAGAGGAAAATATCTTCAAGTTGAGTGGGGATCAGTAAATTAACCCAAATTTTTTACGGGATTAATTCAGTTTTTTTTTTTAAAAAAAATTCAGACCAATTCAAGTTCTAGATCAACTGAATTTTAAATCAATTCACTTGGCCAAACCGCGTTCTACAACTATGAATGTAACTACAATGATTTTTAAAATGTGATTAATTTGTGGGCCATGATAATTATTGAGCTAAATATCTCCCTTCATTTGAACAATTTTGCGTGTCTGAACTCTGAACTAAATACATCCAGGATTATGCAAGCAAGGATGAGTTTTAAACCATTTCAACCCCAAACTAAAAGGAAAACATACAAAATACATCAAAATTTCGAGACAAATTCTCACGCAATCTACAAGTTCTAAAAGAAAGGGAATGCATCCAAACACCACAAATGAAATGAAAGCTTCCGGCAGATTTGCAGGAAAACTCTGGCCTCGTAACCGCGCTTGAAAATTAGCTGAACAAGGTTGTAATTTGAGAAGTGATCTATTTATGCAGATGAATTGGCTAGTATAATTTGTTGAGGCTGCAGGCACAAAAGATGAAAAGTGGATTTATTTGAGAACACCTTGAGCATATATCAAGATGGAAATCATTACACACACACACACAACGAAGAAGAAGCTTATATCTAAACATGACAAGGAAGTTTCATGGATGTGGAGCAACACGGTCAAAAGGCAACACCATAACCTGAAAGGAACTAGGGGAAAAAAAGGGATGACAAAATGCATTTGTTCGGGAAGTAATGCATGATTCTGAACTGGATGTGGAAACCTGAGAACCAGCATTTAAGAACATGCTTTGACTCTATTATCACACGCCAGAACAGAAAAGGGCATGGAGGTCAGTTTAACGAGTTTGTTGTAGTGAAACTGTGAAATGGGATTCTTATTAACCGAAAATGAGTGATTCTGAACCAAGATCACCATAATGTCTCGAGTCAGTTTTCAATGAAAGGGATTATATCAGCTTCTTACCGCTGCTAACTCCTGTTCATGCTTGGGTATGAAAGCAGTATCAACATTTCCATTCTTGAAGTCCTGTCAGCAAGGCCACAAAGGAAAAGACAACATAGATCCAATCAGCTCAAGTTTCAAACTAGAATACATGGGTTTTTTCAGTAAGTTTCATAAATAAAAAGTGTAAATTATAGTTGTTCTAACCTCAATGTCAAGGATAAGCTTGTGGTAATCTATTGTTGTTGGGACTCCTGGATAAAGAAAGTAACAGGGTTTGAAAAATTAAAGAATATATAGATTCTAAGAACAAAAACAAATTGCAACCATGGCCAAAAATTTAAGAGATGTTCTTGATTGACAGAAAAGCCACAAATGAGTCTACCCTGCTGCAATTAGCAGCGAACTGGAAAAAAGAATTTAAACCGACCCTTTTGTGGATCATGGCTCACAAAACCAATTGAAGGATGAGCCTCACAAAAGGTTTGCATTTGCATGTGTCAAAATCAAAGAAAGAAAAAAATGTGGTTTCAAAACTCATACTCCCTAAACCCACTGTGCTCTTTCCATACAGTCAATGCATTGCCACTATCTCAAGTTGAGCATTAAAAAGAAACATGGCCACCAGTGTGAGGCACCTGTTGAAAACTTGGATACTTACCAGTAATAACAGTGTCATCAAGAGCCCTTTTCATGCGCTCAATTGCCTTTTCTCTCGTTGGAGCCCAGACAATAAGCTGCAATAAGTTCCAAATTTCAAACTAATTAAAACCATGCTGAAGCCAATTGTTTTCAGTAGTCAGATGAGCAGTCATACATGGTGGCTTTAAACTACAAACAATATGCATCCGAGTATCAACTACAAAATTGTGATGAAGCAAATGCTATATGTCTACCAATAATAACTCTTCATTATGTCTCTTCTACATTCTGAATCACTTATTTCCTTTGTCGTCACAATTAACACTCCAATTGAACTCTCATTGCCTAGACTGCCTACAAAAAAAAATTAAATTTAAAACTTATTTATCATCAATCAAACACTTCAACAAACCTCGCCTTCATGATTTTGATCTTTTGTGCAGAATGTTATTTCCCAAACTAGCGAAAGAACTGCTAGAACACCAAACACAAAAATGTGGCCCAGCAGAATCACAAAAAAAACTTGTGAAGACGAACAAACTTCATAGACAGCAAACAAGTCTAATAATGGGATAATAATAACAATGGCTGGTTATGATATCATGTAGAATCCAGCAAAAAAAAATTAAAACCTAATAGATGGAAAATCCCACACAAACTCATTATAGAAGTCTGTGCCAAACTTTGTTCTTGGGCAAAATGGGGTTACTGAATTAAAAATGAATGCCATTCTTTCATGGGCATACAGCTTATATTAACGGATGAGTAATTCAAGAAAAAAAATATTTCACCTTAAATTGATAAACAAAAAACCTAAGCATCTAGATGTAAATTTATCCATGTAGAATTGTTGATATGCACTATTCTAGAAGATATAAGGATGCCAAACCAGACAAACATGAGGCTGTGTTATTATGCCTATGGAGTAAACATCAATGCATTTTCATTAGGACAGATGCAACCAAAGAGTAGAAGATGGCAAACATATATGTGAAGTATGCAAAACTAAGGAGAAAAAAACAATCACACTGAAACACAATGGCTTGAATCTCTTGTCACATGGCCAAAAACGTACACAAGAACAAGAAATGTTTGACAAACCTTTCCAAGTAGGGAATCATAGCTTGGAGGAACCACATAACCAGGATAAACGTGGCTATCCATTCTAACAAACGGACCTCCAGATGGCAAATATGCTGTTATTCTCCCTGTTAGTTCGGAAGGAAAGGGGCAGCTGGATAATTAGTAAATAAGTTTCCAGGTTTTTGAAAACATATCCATGGAAAAGAAAATTAACCACAGCACGATGAATAAAATTTTGATGATTTTACCAGAAGCAACACCAACAAAATCAAGGTGTAAGATGAGATGAACCAAACACTAAATAGACAAAACTAGCAAAGGCAATAAACCTCATGGCTTGTCACCTTAAAAAGGATTAGACCTTCAATGCATTCAAATGGTACAGATAAAACATAATTTGGCTGGAAAAGAGCTCACTCAACATCAACCAGAAAAGAAGTAACAAAGAGGATCAAATAGCAGCAATAATTTTACAAGAACATAACATTCAGCACAATGTACACATACCTGGCCCTGGTCGAAATCCCTTAAAAGCATCTTCTGCATTGATACGGCACTCAATTGAATGTCCCCTAAGAACAATATCTTCCTGCAAGTCGGAATCCAGAAAACAAATTCAAATAGATGTAAAAGCGTAGAGCTTCTTCTTCTTTTTTTCTGTATCCTTTCCTCCAATACCTGTTTGTATTGAATTTTCTCTCCCATGGCTACACGAATTTGTTCCTCAATCAAATCAACAGAAGAAATCATTTCAGTTACTGGATGTTCCACCTGCATTTTAATTTTTAAAAGAACATTGTGAATCACCATAATAGGGATTTTATAAACACATTAGCAGAAAATTAAATCACTAATCATTTAAATTTAACCTGGATTCGAGTGTTCATTTCCATGAAGTAGAAGGAACCCCTTTCATCCAAAAGGAACTCAACCGTTCCAACACCAATGTACCCTATGGATGCTGCAGCTGCAACTGCTGCATCACCCATGGCCTTTCGTAACTCAGGAGTCAAAGCAGGAGATGGTGCTTCTTCCAACAGCTTTTGGTTACGTCTCTATACAATGGGCATATTCAACAAAACCTATATCTTCAATACACTAGGTTTACTGCTAAAAGTAAATGTGAAATAAGACAATCAACAATGAAAAAAAGAAAGGGATAAACAAGAGGGGTATCACTCTCTCAAAACATTTGGTAAGAACTTTCATGCACTCTATCTTATAATTGAGCATGACTAAGCTGAAACCAAGCCTCTCAGCTTCCTTGAAATTATTGATGCTTATGAAGGAATTACCAAGATTTAACAAATTCCCTTGTTTTTTAAAGTTGAAAATGGAAAGGTATCTTTTTCCCATAAATTAATCCAACACTCTCTCAGGAATAGATTACAAATGGCCACACTTTGAGATAATTGCAAAATAAGAAAGTAAATAATACCTGAATGCTGCAATCTCTCTCACCAAAGTGAACAACATTACCGAATTTGTCTGCAAGAACCTGCAAAATCAAATGATATACTAGAATGATGCAGAAAATAGCACATAAATGTTGACAGTAATTAGATGTAGAAAAAAAAAATTAAAAGGGAAAAAAGAAATTCAGTATTACTGAACTGAACTATAATATTAACAAATCAAAACTCAGCAGTGTTAGAAGTGTTATATGGAAAGCAAGACTATATAAGAATGTACTTCAATTTATAATCTTGAAACATTCCTTTTGGCAAATTCTTTTATCAACCTGGTTGAGTCAAGTCAAAAGCCAATAGTGTTTATACTAATCAACTAAGAAATTGTTCCTACCTCATACAAGATTCAGATTCTCTGCCAAGCAAATTAAAGTGCTTATTTTTCTGCATGTGCAGAAAAAGCATTGCAGCTCAGGAATTTAGATTTGGAATTCTACTTATCTTCATCATACAGCATATTACATTTGTAGATAGGAGACACTATGCTGAAAATGCTTGATAAATGCCTTTTATCCACAGTAAAAAGATAAATATAATGTTCAAGAAACATTTTTAGATTACAAAACTGGCCTCTTCCTTCTCTTTTTGTGATAACTTCTTGTACAAGTTGTCTAAGACAGAAGCAGGTTCTGTCCAATGAGGTTTACATGTTGATTGAATCAAATCTCATTTGGTTGATTCATTCATAGCACTATGTTCTTATAGCTGGTAATTCTACATGACTAAGAATAATAGATTGCCATAATCAAACACTTGATAGTAGTTGCCCCCACATTTACATTAGAAAGGTTTCTGACATTCCACTTTCAGACTCCACTTTAATGATCTTCCAAAATAGTTCTTAGGAACCTTCATTACAAATACTCTCTAAATAAACAAAAATTACCTGGAACTCAATGTGTCTTGGATTTTGAACATACTTCTCCAAATAAACTCCATCATTTCCAAATGCCGCAGCAGCCTCACTTTTAGCTTGCTACAGAGCAAAGAAAGTGAACAAAACTCAATTAAAGACAACACACTTTAACCAAGGTAAACATTGAATATTACAATGAACGGCACCATACTAATAGTGTACCTGTAGCAGCTTTACAAACTCATCAGGTTCTTTGGCAAGCCGCATTCCACGTCCTCCACCACCTGCCGTTGCCTTAAGAACATAGATTTTTTTTAGTAGAAGTTTCTATGCTTCTCAATTTATGTTCATTTGCATGGTATTAGAAGTTAGAACTGGAAGAAGAAATCTCAATCTCATAATAGCCAGTCCAGACCCCCCTATTGTCATGAAATTTCACAATTTTCGTTCTATATATTCTTCAGAAACCAAATGGAGAAATGGTGAAATATACAATTGAGGATAGCTTATTACTGACACAAACATGTAATTTCAAAATACGATCCAAGTGATCATTTTCAAAGAATCCCGATTATTAATGATTCTAAGAAAATTTTATTTGATTGCAGTTTTAATGCTTGGCACTACTGTGCAAGGTTAATTGGAGTGTGTTTTAGCTTACTTCTGTATGCATGCACATGCACCCACATACACACACATGAGCAGATTTCCAGTACATGTAGAGAGCTCAATAAACTGCTTGCTGTGTAGCTGAGTGAAAAAAGAAATGAGATGGCACAGATGTGATGAAGCTAGAAGCAAGGAAAAAACACTATTCCATCATTTTTATATAAATCATAATTGCCATTTGTCTGGGTCTGGAAGGGTCGAAATGGTGTTTATTGCAATTTCAATGATGTAACAGCCTGCATAAATGATGCCAATTCATATGAAAGAAGATTATTTACCTTGATCATCACAGGATAACCAATCTCACTGGCAAGCTTTACTGCTTCCTCGGTACTCTAACAACAATTGGTGCACAAGAGTTTGTCAGATAACATCAAACTACATCTTGTTATATTAAAAAAAAATGGGGATAACCAAATAAAAAACCACAGAACTTGTAAGCCATGAAATAGTTTTCATGCCAATTTTTGGAATCATATCAAACAGATAATGGCCAAACATGGCACCTGTAACAAGCCATCACTTCCTGGTACAGTTGGAACATTTGCCTTCTTCATTGTTTCTCTAGCAGTTGATTTGTCACCCATGACTCGTATGCTGTCAGGCTGCCACAAAGCAAAACAAGAATTTGCATATCATAGTTTTTGCAATTATGCAAGTGATACAGTAACAATAAACATGCTTCATAGTATACTTTAACCAGGTAAAACTTCAGCCAATTCTAAATCCTATTACTTTAAAACATGCCAGTGGAGTGACTCAGTCAATTTCCCCATTTACAATACAGAAAAATATAGGTTTCAAACACAAAAAGGAAATAACATCAAAATAAAAGAAAAACAAGAGAACGCTTTGCTAGAACCATGTATGCCTGGGTGAAAACATTTGGCAAGTTGGCTTATGAAGTTGAAGGCATGAATCAGCATTCTATGAAAAACTTGTGTACACTGGTTATGAGCTTGGAGAGACAAGTAGCATTTTTTCCACTGTTCTTGTGCTAGAACTGAGAATTATGTCAATTTTAACCAACATTTTTCTACTGCTAAGCCACCTGAGTGTCTGAAACCACTTTACAAACTAGAAAAATGCACTGAATAAACTACAGCACAAGCTGAAATGGAGCAATATGTACCCAATCCTAAAACTTGCCCAAAATGGGATTTGTGCAAATAATCACATTCCATGCAGAAGCAATCAAGATTGAACTTCAGAGCCAACCCTTCAGTGGCAAAAAATGTACTTCACCGATATTTGATGAAAAACTAAAATTATAATCTACTCTATAATTACTTAGCATAAAGATAATATATCTTCACACTGTCCTCAACATACTTTTTCCTGCATGTCAAATAACTAAGATTATCAACAAACTTTGATAATCAGCATCATACCATGCTAATGAATGACATCTATTTACAAAATGATAATATTCACTACAGGATTATTTTTTTTCAAAAAAGATTATGATAAGCAACTGTTACCCATAACCCCTATTCTGGATCATACGAGATTGAATTGGCTGTTCAAATCTGTGTGATAGTCAAAATACAGGATTTTTCACCCTGTATGCACCATGATTTCTGAGAACATAAACAGATGTTGCGATTGAGAAAGAACTAATTTTAGCATCTAATTCAGGGCATACAGAATTAAAAAGAAAATAGTTGACATGTGATTAGCCAAGATCAAGTAGATATCGCAGAAATCTCACTTTTTATTATTATTAAGTTTCTTGGTGACTACTTACATTAGGCCCAATAAAGTTTATTCCATGTTCTCTGCACATTTCCACAAAAACAGCATTTTCAGCAAGGAAACCATATCCAGGATGCAGCATTGTGCATCCACGACTGATAGCAGCAGATAAAACATTTTGAATCACTAAGTACCTGTGGAAAGACAGGGGAAACATACACATAAATCCATTATATTCCACATCTACAACTTAAAAGCATTGTTCATTTGCTGCTGAGGAATTGAATGACTGCCCAGAAAATCAGAAAACAGTAGGGCAATTCTTTAATGAATTGGACATGAAGTGAAATGCATAGAGTAGTAACAACTGTTGAAGTGAGAAGAATTGTTTTAGATCACTGACCCAGACTCGGAAGCTTTTTCTAAACTTTCCCTTACTAGTAGCAAGGAAATGTCCATGTGTGATGCATGTGACTGATAAAGTAAGGATATTATAAACACTTACGATTGGTTGCTGGGTGCTTCACCTATGCAAACCGATTCATCAGCCAATTTCACATGAAGTGCATCCTTATCTATGGTTGAGTAAACAGCAACACATGGAATCCCCAACTCATGCGCAGTTCGAATAACACGGACAGCAATCTCTCCTCTGTTTGCTACCAGAATTTTTTCTGTGCGACATGTAACCCCAAGAGCTCCTCCATTCTTCTTAGCACAGTGATTACCTTGGGTAGCCTGAGTTCTTTGTCTAGGAAAGTTAACCTTAGTTCCCACCATAAAGCTGCATTGAGAATTCCTGATTCCACTATTTCTCTTCATGAATAAACCCTAACGCATTGAATAATCAAACTATTTCAGCATCTATAATCCTAGCAAACAACCACAGACCTGGGCAAGTTAAAGATACAGCTTTTCTTTGAACATAAGCATCAATAAGGCTATTTCAACACAAAACACAACCTCATAAGACTAAAAATGCATGACATAGCAGCACCATTGAATTCGTTTAAACATACAATCACTATGCATGCTATAATGCATCAGACACATACTTGCTATCATTTATCTTCAAATCCCAACAAAATTTTTAATGGAAAAAAGAAGAAGCTTTTAGCCCATCAACCCTCCCGAATGATCCTCATCAATTACACCACACACACTGGCAAAATCACAGAATTGAATTAACACCACATAACTACAATTCATGTAAATCATTGAATACTTGTTCAAAAAAAAAAAGAAGTAAATCACCGAATTGGATTCAATTCTCATCCCCACAAATGCAAACCAAACCCAACACTAAAAATCCAATAATCAATACCATCCACTAAACAACAAAACAAACAAAACCAAGATTCATTTCCTTCCAGTGAACATTCCAAAGCAAGTACATTACAAACCAAACAAAAATAACACACATTTCTAACAATTCAAACAAAAAACAAGTCACATTACGCAAAAACAATTAAATCAAAGAATAGAAAACAAAAACAAGATGACGACAACAACAACAACTTACAGGAGTAGAGGTAACAGATTTGCAAACAGGCAATGTTGCCTCCATTTTGGAACCCAAAAGGCCTACAAAATCAAAAAAACAAACAAACCCCACTTCAAATAACACAAGAGTCACATTACTTTCAACATGAACACAAACATAACTAAATGAGATGATGATCACTATAATTACCTTGAACAAGAAATGATGGGTTGTTTCAGAAACAAAGAAAGCACGGGGAGAAAGAGAGAAAGAGAGAGTATTTAAGACAAAAGTGAAGGAAGGAAGAGATTTGTTGGGACTTTAGTTTGGATTGCTGTCTTGTCGATAGAAACGAGGAAAGACGAAGAGTGTAAGAGAGTGTGTGAGATTGAAAGTTCCGCCTAGTTGAGTTTGGGTTGCCAGACCATAGCTAAGAACCGTTCTTTACTTTTTCTTTTTTTTTATTATTATTTCCCGAGTCAGCAGCCAGGAGGGTTAATTCAAGCAAACCTGGAAACGGGTTGACGGCCAAATTTTAACTGGATTAGACCGAAGTGAATAGAATCATCAAGTCAAACATATTTTTTTACTTTTTGTATTGTTTTTCAACCTGGAATAGTCTGAACAACGGATTAACAAGCAAGATGGATCGATCTAAACCTTAGATTAGCATGCAAGAGTGTGTTTTTTTTGTTAGAGGTAAACCGACTCGATAAATGCTAATTTGAACCGATTTGAATGGATTAGTTTTTAAAAATAATTGTGCTTGTAGATGATTAGTTGAGAGAATATGTCGTCTAATGGCCAGTTTAAATTGATCATGTATAATATTTTATATGTTCAATTTTTTTTTTTTTTTAGAGGTAGAAACAGATCCTGAGGATGGACATATTATAATGCGAGTTGTCAAATCAGGTGGGATGGACAATTCAACTCCTTATATTGAAAGCATTAATGAAATCCGCAACCTCCTGCACAAAACATGAGATGGGATGAACAATTCAACACCTTCAAAGTAGAAGATGATGATAGGATTCTTTGATTAACTCTAGCACCAGTAGAAAGAACAAGGCAAGCACAAAGAAAAATAAGAGAACAAAAGATTTTGGCCTTTTTTTCTTTTAACGGAGTGCATGTGAAGAAAAATTGGTTTGCTGAGTTGTTTATAGAGAAATATGAAGTTTTTCAGATGATAAGAAACTCATGAAAAGATAGAGAAATCTTAATCTACAGAATAAAACTTAATATTTGTGTTGTTTAGATTTGGATATATTATTAAAATCTAAGCCTTTTTCTTTTCTTCTGAACCTTTTTCTTTTCTTCTTATGAAAGATCTTACTAAGATTCTTTCAAGAAAGGGAAAATGAAAGAAAGATGGGCATACATAATTAACCAACGCCGATATTCAAAGTGTCATCAACATGGAAATTTGATTTTTCGACTTGCTCTTTCTCTTTCACAAAAACAAGGAATTTTGGTTTCTCCAACATTCAAACTTATCTTCTATCTCCTAAAAACAAAGCCTGTGGCTGTCTGGGTCAAGAAGTTGGGTTCTGCTCAATTTCTAAGAACCTTAAATATATTTAGCTAAGAGCCGTGTGTCATCATAAAAGGTTTTGTGTTGAACAAATTAAGAATTGAACCGTTTAAACTCGTTCGACCTGACAGATTAATCCACGAACTAAGTCAAAACATTCGGATCATTAACATGGCTTGGCAAGCACAACCCAAGTGTCATCATAAAAGGATAGTGCCTCACAAACCAAAAATAAATTCTGAGTACAACAAACTCTCAACAACGTAAAATAATACAATAACAAACACTCAGACGAGAGTCCTATCCACGTATTAAAGTATTTCACGACACGTGTCTAATACATATAAATATGAAATGGTGTGGCCATTTAAGGACTGGTAGTAGACTGAGGTGGCTTGATGTCCTTGGGAAGAGCTGGTATGGTAGGTAATGTGGACTTTGGAAGCTCGGGGAAATGGGGGAAAGGTGGTAATTCAGGCAATTTGGGAACTTCAGGTTTTGGCAGCTCAGGAAATTCAGGTTTCGGTAATGGTGGAAGTTCAACCTTAGGCAATTGTGGCAGCTCAGGCAATTCAGGCTTGGGGAGCTCAGGAACCTTAGGCAATGTTGTCTCCAAAATCCTGCGCGCTTCTGTCCTGCCTGTGTTGTCCACCAATGAAAAAATGATCAGAAAGAGTGGTGAAATAAATGTCAGGAAACGAAGAGAAGCCATGGTTTTGGAGATGGCAATTGAGAGGACTTCAAAAGGAATTAAATAGAGTCGTATACTAAATGCAAAGCTTCTCCAATCACTTTGGTGTATTGATTTCACTTAATTTGTATTGGGGGTTTTATAGATGTGGGATGTGGAAAATAGGGCAGTTTCAACGGAGATTTGGTGGGAAAGCTTGAGTCTTGGTAGTTCAACTTCTGGGATGTAGAGAATAGGGCAGTTTCAAAGAGTGATTTGGAGGGAAAGCTTGAGTCTTGGTAGCTCACCTATACATAATACTTCCACGATTATCATGACAACTGTGAGCTTATGGTTGATCATTGTATATTTGATGCATTATCCGTTTAAGTTAATCCTATTTTGCATTTTCAGATTTTCTTGTGGGGTGCAACCAAATTAATGATGAAGCACTAGCTAGGCACGTCTTGCTAGATTTTATGAATGGTGAGGTATATTTTTCCAGTTAAAGACTAATGAAAAACAGTAGTAAAAGGAAAAGGTCTTGCGAAGAAGTACAGGTTTTCGTGCCATAACTCCCTATTATTTTCCCAGGCTATGACATTTACTGCTATAATTAGATTCGTTTTGAGACAGCGGACTTTTTTGTGCATAAACTTGCTTGGATAAGATTATTCAATTATTTATGCCTCTGTTTTTCTAGTTTTGTGTTTTTTTACCATCTTAAGTAACTTTTCGGGGCCTTTTTTCATGTTGTTTCTGCTTGGCGTTTCTGCTTCGATTTTGCAGATTGACTAGTTTTAAGTGATATTTTTAATTTCAAAATTTATCTTTTTTGCGAATTTTTCAACCTTAGTTATTTAAACCCAGCCTGTGGGCTACTTTGAGTATTTAGAGTATTATTTAGAATTTCTATCCTATGGTGTGAGCTTACAATAATACTTGAGGTTTTCTCAAAACCCTTTTCATTTTTTGATTTAGTTCAGGCTGCGTCAAAAATTCTTCCATTGATGGGTGCTTCAGGACATGTTCCTGCGGACACCAGCTTCCCATCAGAGTTGTCTGTTTAGACTCTTCAAGAAACTCAGGTGGAAAAATCGTAGATTCCCCTGACAAGATCAGGTCCGATTCACAAAAAGGTTTTCTTGCTGATAGCAAGTCCCCAAGCAAACTCTACAAGTTGTTGTTGTGTCATGACCGTGATGTTACCAAAATTCACAGCAGTTGAATATAGCAAGAAGCTCACGAAATGGGGAGCTTGAGATAGAGCGACAGAGAAACGAACTGGCATCAGCATCAATCAGAGGGAGAAGACCATCTGGGATAGCTTCAAACTGAAAATCAGGCATGCCATCAAGGGAGCTATGGCCAGGATTTCACAAAGATGGTGTGAATTTGTGATGTATTAATCTTGCTACTGAGCATGGGAGTTCTGTGACCTCGAGCTAGCAGGATATGGAAGCACACTACATGTGGCTCGTTTGGCTTTGAAAAGGAGCCCATCCCTCTCACTCTCTAGCACATTCTGTGAGTTAGAAATCTCCCATCACGATTCTACGAATTACTTTGAACTTCTCTTTCCAGTATTCAAAATTCAAATCACAGGCATTTTTTTCTCTTTTATACCAAATTTTCTTTCTTCAAATTAAAATCTAACTCTTAGTGCTGCTATTCTCAAGATCAACAAAAGAGAAATTCAATAAGCTAATCCTAACAAAAACTGATCTCAACGTCAACAAAGAAAACCTCCTACCTCCAATCTTTCCTGACAATCCTTTCTCAAATTGATTTCGAGTGGAAATGAAACTATACCATCTCCAAGCATGATGGTGTGTGCACCAGAAGGCAAAACGCTGTATGCATTGGAGTCCACGACATTCAAGCTCCTGCAAGCATTAAGCTCGAACTTGACCTTCTCAACTCTACCAGCTGGAACAAAAACCCTCTTGAAACCAATAACTTGCTCAAGATAAGTTGCCTTCTGGTGGCTTTGAATAAACAATGGCTACTTCACTTCCGTCTATGCTGCCCACATTCTGAACTTCAACTTCAAATTGATAATTGCAATCAAGGCCATCCACTCGAATTGCAGGACAAGGAGGCTTATGTGAATCATTTTCCAATTTGATGTGGACTGATCTCTTCGAAGATGTTGGCTTGTAACCAAATTGAGTGTAACTGAGTACATAGCCGAATGGATAAACAGTAGAGACGTTAAAGAAGTTGTAAGTCCGACCAGTGGAGCTGTTAAAGAACTTGTAAGAGGCTGTTTGAAGTGTTTTTACAAAACAATTAAAAATATTATTTTTTATATTGTTTCAAGGTGATAAAATTAAAAATAAATTTTAAAAAAATAAAAAATATTACTTTAATATATTTCTAAAAAAACACTTTAAAAAATTATTATTATAATAATAAACGTGATTTAATTCGGACCAGGGTAGCCTAGACTTCATTGGCAACTTATCGGTCCTACACGTATATAAAATGAAAGTCAATATTAAAAAAAAAACAAAACAAAACTTGAAATAAATAAATGAATAATAATTACTTAACCCTTATCCCTTTTCAACTACCGAAGAAATTATCATAAAATTGAATTTTAAATTTTCATTCTTTAGTTTCCTCCAGCATTTTATTTATATACCTCTAACAAAATATAAAAATATTTAATTCCTTAATTGTATATATAGATTTGATTTTGTTAAGAAAATATAAAGAATTTTTACTTTAATAGCCTTGCAGAATTTATCCATTTTTATATATAATAACCATGCAAATTTTATTTTATTTACCAATATTTAATTTTATTTTCTTGGAAAAATAAGTTTGATAACACACCAAATCTATAAAATCTAATATTTTTTTTTATCAAAATTAGCCATTAACTAACAACATGTCGTATCTATAAAGAACATGATTTACGCACCCAGGTTCGTGGCCTAGTGGTCTTGGCAGGAAATTTCCTGCCTCTGCACCCTAGGTTTGAACTTTTGTATGCACGTCTGTCACCCTCGCGGTATCTTATTTATTTACTGGGCTTGCAGGGTGTTTATTGGGTCCGAAAATTAATCATAGGGCTCGTAAATTAACCCGGACATTTCATGTTATAAAAAAAAAACACAGTTTACAGGGAATATAGACAACATGCAAGATAGGTCAAAAGTTTTCAAGCCTTATCATTTATCTAATTTAATCTCTGTTTCTACTCTCAATCTAATAGTTCTAATTGAAATTTTATATTAATTATAAATTAGTTAATTAAACATTGGCAATTATTCTCCAAGTGGAGATTACAACTCCCACACTAGCATTGTTTTCTAGTTTTTAATAGGAAAAAAAAAA
>Ga0325402_1003259_pt1 | contig 14588 bp, 10 predicted proteins | sample PopdelMetagenome_22_FD_207212 | JGI IMG/M metagenome (GOLD analysis project Ga0325402, IMG submission 207212) | Populus deltoides microbial communities from Bellville, Georgia, United States - Xylem-PdKOR-R3 | ecosystem: Host-associated > Plants > Phyllosphere > Stem > Wood/Secondary xylem... | reverse complement strand
GAATGATCATTGCCTCTGTATATCTATCGGTTCTTAGTTAAGCTATGTGTATAATTTCCTCCGACTGAATGATGGCTTAACCTTGGCACAGTGATTTCATACAATCCAAATTATGTATGTTTTGATCATATCTTATGATTACCAAGGCATGAAATTCCTTCGACTATAATTATTGCTTAATTGATTCATCGAAGTCGAGTTGTATTAGTCATAGTCAATCTTGTGTGATTCTCGGCTATAACTAGTGCTTAATTGATTACGAATAAACTAATAAATTACATCTTGTGATTGATGCTAATGTATGAATCATTGTGGGATTACTCTGAAGTTGATGATGAGATGACCACATTTTAAATTAGCATCTGGGGTTGTGTCTTGATATGGTGATATTTCTAGGATAAACCAGTTTAATGTTGGTTTGGTTTCCAACAACTATTTTGTTTAACCGGATATAATACTAATCTCAAGCCTCTGTATATCTATCGGTTCTTAGTTAAGCTATGTGTATAATTTCCTCCGACTGAATGATGGCTTAACCTTGGCACAGTGATTTCATACAATCCAAATTATGTATGTTTTGATCGTATCTTATGATTACCAAGGCATGAAATTCCTTCGACTATAATTATTGCTTAATTGATTCATCGAAGTCGAGTTGTATTAGTCATGGTCAATCTTGTGTGATTCTCGACTATAACTAGTGCTTAATTGATTATGAATAAACTAATAAATTACATCTTGTGATTGATGCTAATGAATGATCATTGCCTCTGTATATCTATCGGTTCTTAGTTAAGCTATGTGTATAATTTCCTCCGACTGAATGATGGCTTAACCTTGGCACAGTGATTTCATACAATCCAAATTATGTATGTTTTGATCGTATCTTATGATTACCAAGGCATGAAATTCCTTCGACTATAATTATTGCTTAATTGATTCATCGAAGTCGAGTTGTATTAGTCATGGTCAATCTTGTGTGATTCTTGACTATAACTAGTGCTTAATTGATTACGAATAAACTAATAAATTACATCTTGTGATTGATGCTAATGAATGATCATTGTGGGATTACTCTGAAGTTGATGATGAGATGATCACATTTTAAATTAGCATCTGGGGTTGTGTCTTGATATAGTGACATTTCTAGGATAAACCAGTTTAATGTTGGTTTGGTTTCCAACAGCTATTTTGTTTAACCGGATATAATACTAATCTCAAGCCTCTATATATCTATCGGTTCTTAGTTAAGCTATGTGTATAATTTCCTCCGACTGAATGATGGCTTAACCTTGGCACAGTGATTTCATACAATCCAAATTATGTATGTTTTGATCATATCTTATGATTACCAAGGCATGAAATTCCTTCGACTATAATTATTGCTTAATTGATTCATCGAAGTCGAGTTTTATTTCAAGCAAAGGGAAGAAAAGGAGTAGTTAGTCATAGTCAATCTTGTGTGATTTATTGCTTAATTATTCTCATCAGTCACACTTACTCTTGAAACTCTGAGCATAAATTGGCAGGCTCATTCTACGAGACTTGTTTGCAGTTCATAGTCAATCTTGTGTGACCTTTTGACTGTTTATGATTTCTTGAGACTTGAGAGAGATAATACAGTCTTGTTTTTTCTATTTTAAGGAAAGGACCCCCTAGCTAGATCATTTTGGGGAAAGATGTTTGAGGTGCATACTGTTATCATCTAAACTTTGGATTTTACTTATGGAGTTCTCACATATATATCTACAAAGGGCTGTTTATGTTTGTGTTTTGTTAAGCTTAATGAAACTGTTCTTTTTGTTGATGAAAATGCCTCTCCTATCCTCCTTAATATACACAGCCAACAATCTTGGTTCACAGAACACATCTTTCCAAGCAACCAACATGTGAGTCTACCAAATACCATAATCACTCTCCACCACACAAAATTCTAGCATCTGAGATCCAAGTGTTTTCTTGATATATATATTTGGATTTTCTCTTCACAAGAAACACTCAAAGATGCCTGCGGATTGCTTGAGTTTTGAGATTTAATTCATTTAGTGTAGTAGTCTTTGGGATGTGGAGTGTCTAGACAGTGCTTTTTGTAACAACAATGGTTTGAATACTCCTCAAAGTGTTCTATATTTTATTTATATTAAGAAACACAAGCCCTTATGATTCCTACAATCATTGTATTAGAGGTGGTGATCTGGTATCGCCTCTGACTCCTCTTTTTAAATTTCTCCCTGAGTGCTTCAGTCATCTGTTTTGTTTTGGCTAAACAGCATCAGTGGTAGTCTCTAATTCAAACAAGTCTTTTGATGCATGTCTTGATAATATTCACATGTGTTTGTGTGAATCAATAGTGTCATTGATGATCAATATGTTGATGATGGAATAATAAAAATATAAATTATGATATTGAAGAGAAATAAGGGGAAAGGCCAAAGAAGAATTTCTGTCTAAAAGATGTGACAGGATCTGTAGAAGAGAAGGGTACAATTGGAGGAATTAAAACTGAAATGGGAAGTTCAGTAACTTATTTAAGAATCAGATCGAAATATAAGGAATGGTAAAGTTATTTTCCTAATTGTTTCTACTCTAAACTTTTGTAAATTGTGTACCTTGTTTGAATATGAACTGAGATGATTTAATCAATATTGATTTTGCTTTCCGGATCATCAATGCATCATCTCTTCTCAGGATTGAAAATTTAGTTACTTGCATCTAGTTTGCTTACAAGTGCTTGCTTCACATCCATCTGCCACTCACTTCATGAAAATGGGTTTCCTTCGAGTGCAGATCATATCCACCCTTACGTTTGCTGCTGCATGTGCATCTGCTGGCATCACAGTTCTCATTGACAATGATCTTGATAAATGTTCTGGGAACCACTGTGCTAGATTTCAAACTGCCACTGCTATGGCTTATATCAGCTGTTTTGCCATGATGCCGTCCTTCCTCTTGAATTTCTGGTCCCTGGCTTCCCAATAAGAAATTTGTAAGTAGAGTCTAGAGTAACAGAGTTCTTCTGATGCACTCTTTTTCTTGTATGATGCTCCAGAGATTTCGATTCCAACTTGTACATGGATAAATTTTCCTATAGCTGCTCGAGGTGGTTTCAATTTTTCAAGCATTACAACATAATTCTTATATTGTAAGAAATATATTAGCTGGAAATTTCTGACAATATTCATGAATTCTATCTTGCAAATTTTACAACACAGCTTGAGTTGATTACCGTTGTACTGTCTCTCAGAAATTCATAAATAACTTACATAATCCTCACTCATCTGAATAGTTCTTTAAACAACACAAATGCTTGTTTTAGTTTCTCGGATGATGAAACCAGAAGTTCCAAAACCCAAATGTTTTTGTGTGATCAATCAGTATGTCAGAGAGGTTGATGGCAATTGATGCTATGTTAGAATTGTTAGTTTAATATGATCTATAGTTAATCTGTTGGTTATACTTGATATTATTATATTCATGTAAATGTATATTTATTATTAATAAAGGTATAATTTATCTTTAATATTGATATAATATTAGATTAATGAATTTAGAGAAAAGATAAAGTTCATAGGATAAAAATGCTTTGCAAAGAAAATTATAAAGTTGTTATAATTATGAGATTCTCATTGTCTCAAAGTATTGTTCCTAAAATGTTTTTAGTCGATGCTCTCTTAAATGCTGAATATTTATTAGAGTTGTAAAGACCAATACATATTATGTTATTTCTTTTATGAAAAGAAGCAGTTGTTCTCATAAATTGAGATATAAGGGATATATAGAATTAATATTTAGGTGTTTGTCATAAGACATGTACACTAAACTGACTCGCACGAGAATTCCATATGAAGAGATCATCTATATCTATGGAAAGGCTAATGTGACGGTTGTGTAAGTGATTCTTAAACTTGAGATCATTAAGTCATCTTATATAGAGAATGTTATGCTTTGATCCAGTTGCATGTTATTTTAATTGAGATAACAAAAGGATAGATATTGGGTATAACATGAATTATTTAAAGGTATTTGAGTGACTAGGAGATGATTCATCACCCTAGGTGAATTAAGAAAAATGTTTCATCTGTTTTTAAATAGTATTGATTGAGAAATCATTGGCCAAGGTGGAATGAGATTTGAAAATAGTCTCAAATCTTATTCAAACGATTAATGACTATTATTTAGAAAATAAACATGATTTAAAATGACAGACATATTACATGCTTTAATGTAAAATCAGAACATTATTGATGAAAAAATATTGATTACACTGAGAATTCAATCATTGAAATGTTAAGTCAAACCACTAATAACTTTTCTAATATTTGGGGGATAATGACACGTAGCTAGATGATGTACCAGATCTTCAAATATAAATTAATCAATTATTTAATTGATAATAAATTAAATTATTTAATTTATTTAATTCTATTTAATTAGAATTCTAATTTATATTTGAGCCAACATATTAGGAACCTAATGGCTCACATACATTAAGAATTATTAGTCAGAAATTAAACTGAGATGATTTAATTAAGTATGATTTTATTAAAATATATTTTATAAATTAATGACTAGAATATAATTAATATAAAGATTATATTTCTAGACCTAGGAAAATCAAGGACTTGATTGAATTAATTTCTAAAATTATTCTTAATTAATATATGAATATTATTCATGAGGTAAATTGATATTTTACCAATTTATAGGGGTTTTCAGATTTGTTCTATAAATAGTAAGTTATACCTCTTATTTTTTTTATAGTTGTTGTCTGATAGACAGAAAAACTACAAAAACACAAAATTAGAGGTATCACTTTAAGTATAGAAATCTCTCTATCCTAAATAGGGATTTATAAGGTTTGTGTGGATTACTGTTGGAGACCAGATAATTAAACGGGTTGTAATTTGCAATAACTGAGCTTTTAAAGAATTATTCAAAGCTGAAAAAGATCAAATTTTCAAGTAATAAATCCCGAAACAACTCTAGATCTATCTTAACATGATCATAAAACTTCCAAATAAATTTTTTATATATAATTTCTGCCATATGATATTTAAGAAACAAACAAGAATTCTACCGGTAAGGTAGATTTGTCGTTAATTTAATGTGGGTTCCATGTTAAAGTTGATAATCTATTCAATCATCAGTTACAATTTCATGTGAATCTTAAATGGGATTTTGAGGAAACATGATGAAACAAGGAACAGACAAAATTCTAAGCAGCAAAGTTTTGTTTCTCCTAACAATTAATCGTGCTTCACCCTTAGCTTCTGGCTCGGGCAGCCTCCAAACATCGAAGTTTTTTCCTTGAACCTGATAATTCTTGGGCTAGTTCCGTTCTTAGAAACATATAATATTATATTCTAGTTTAAAAACAATATCTTTGATTTGGGCTCATAATTCTTCCTTTTGTATGAGAATGCTAAAGAAAGAGACGAGTACATACAAAGTCAAGGTATTTTTATTCTTGGAATGCCCGATACAGCCAGCAGAGGTTCCCTGTCAGAGGGAAGCTTAGCCAAGGGGAAAGGGTAGGAAGCAATGATCTAAAGATAGAAGTCCTTCACCTTCATAACTGTATACTATAGATTGAGTTTGGTGCCTTTGTATTTATTCAATAACTCAAAATCTATCACTGTGTGCATTAACTGTATTCCTGTAGAGTTCTGTAATGCACAATATAAACACAAAAGACTCTCCTCCCCTTGCTCCCATGAGAGAGATTTCATTTCCTAGCTTAGACGTCCTTTTCAAATAACAGCGTACGTATTTACGAACATTTGCAGCGTCTTTCAAAGTACTAACATATCCGTTAATTGGGATTTTCATAATTTCGAAGTTATTAAAATTTTCCAAAGAGGAGTATAACTACTTTGTTGATCCATGCATCATGCCGGAGCTGTAGCCAAACAAGGCCTTGTGCAAAGTATCATCTCTTTTACCTGGTCGGCTGATGATAAATCCATGGATTCGAACAGGATAAAAAAAAAAAAAAAAAGAAACCCACGAAATTAATGTCTAAAGAGTCACTGCAGTGTTAAAATGATAAAATTACAACATTATCATTAAAGAAAAACTCGAAACCCCTCTCTCTAATACCCTAGCCGCGCGACCCTTCTCCCTTTTTTCTCTCTATCGCTGACCATCACTATCTAGCTACTGCAACCACCTCGTATTCACCATCTCCCTCGTCTCCAGCGAAACATCCCATGGATTTTAAGATTTTCAAGACAAAAAAAAAGGCTTGTTTGGTTGAATGCAACACATCTTTTGTATAGCATATTACAGGTCAAGGCAAACGATATACAGAGCTTCAGTGGTAAAACTTGAAACACCCAAACCATTGTTGTCAAAATGCTGCCAGAAAAGGGCGAGAAGAGAAAAAAATTGAAAGACAATATTGTGACCTTAAAAAAATCAATCTTAATATCAAAAAATTAAAGGCCTTGGGAAGGCTTTCGGATTCAATTTGATTTTTTTTTTTAGAGATTAGAGGGTGTTAAGATGTAATGTATTTAATTGAAAATTATGTTGAAAACTGAAGTTATTGTTAAAATAATATTTAGCGAAGTTTGAGCATTTACCAGAAAAATGGCTGACCATGCTAAAATTTCTACCCTTAAAATTTTTCTTTTCTTTTCGTTTCCCGGCTCAGCATTAACATCAAGTTCAGCTTGAAGTCGATCAGATGTAAACAGACCATGTTTTGTTAGCCATGATGCTATCAACTCGACCTTATTACAACCTAACACAAAGCAGCCATTGTCTCAGTCTCTGTCGTCACTCTATGGCCAGGACAGTCCATCAAGAAATTCATCTTATGCCTTCATGACTTCTAACAAGCCACCAAATTGCCAATGGTTGAACACAAGGAGAACAAGAATATTCCACTATGAAGCACTTGTAACATGCAAGACCAATTCTTCCTAGGAAAAAAAAGCTCCCTCTGGACACAAGAAAATCTACAGATGTGAATTTCTTCCACGAGTAAATTTAAATTATTGAGAATGGAGCAGCAAAAGGTAATAAATCCCTGTTTCCCTTCGTTAAGTCTATAAAATGGGCCAGGAGAAAAACATGAAATATATATTCTGACTAGCACAATTCCTTCAACATTCTCTCAACTACAAGGGATATCTTGTATGCAATGTACATGGTTATGGGTAGAAACACTGAAACGCATTCAAAATATCCTTTTCCCTTTGTTGGACTCGTCAGAAACTGCAATCTCACAGGATTTGAGTTCTTCTTTAAACAAATTAGAGGCACTTACTTTACATATGATGGCAAGTCGGGATTCAGGTCAAGTCACCTGTCTATTTTTGAGCGACACTTTAACTTTGTAGCCTCCAGCTCTCTTTTTAAGACTTCCATCCTTCCAACCAGGGCCATGTTTTCCTGGTAATGTGAGAAAGTGTCAGAAAAAACACAAATACAAACTCCAAATGAACTCCAACTGATAGCAAAAAATAATAGAATTTCAAGGTCTTCCTTAATCAATAGGGTCAATAATCCAGAAACAGAATAAAAATATGAACATGGTGGCTTTTTAGTTACATCACATTTTATATTCAAGCAAAACTATGTCAGGCAAAAACCACGACCAAGCTACTTTTACTTCTGGAGTTCCTTTATTATTGAAAGAGAAATTCCAGAAAACGTATAAAATAATATTTCAACCAGAAAAATATGAATATCAGAAGAAACAATCGAAAATATAAGATACTAAGCAGCAAGATGTTTGATGTTTGAGAGTCACCTTCTGTAGCATTACCAATTGTTGGTTAATACTTGCAGCATCCTCCACTTTCTGCTTTATCTGTGCCACAAGATGCAAGAAACATTTAAGATGCAACAGGCTGAGATTTTAGATCTTATATACTTCAAGAGAAAAATTGACAAAATAATCATGATCCCGTTTGAATTATCACTTCCAGCTTGTTCTGTTACTGTTTAAACTCCATTATTTTTTCCATTTTTCAAGAAATGGCAACATGTCTGTTAACACGCTTTCCACATTTATTTCTAAAAAAGCAATAAGCAGTACCAATAGCTATCCCCCGACTAGTGGTAGTCAATTATGACCAGCAGAGCTCATTGCCAACTAATTAATGGTTGTTGACAGTGACTGGCAGTGGTCATGAAACCAACAGTTGTCAATTGGTGGTTGCAGATCACCACTGACAATCACCGTCGATAATGATAATAATGAGTATAGGGGGTAATGGATAAGAATTTATTCCATTAATATGGGAAATCAGGGGGGGGGGGGATCTTATTGTGAAAATATTTGAAAACAACTTTGGCATAGTATGGAGAGAAAACAGCAATATACTTGCAAACAAAGGCTAGAAGAAAGAAAGAATGAAGTTGGAACAAGGATAGTTTAAACTGAAGATTTATAAGATCCTCGAGTTTTGATACATAAAGTAGAAATGACAAATGTTCAAAGACTAGTGATACTAGGGAGATTCTGTCACTACTTAGCCATTAAGTAAAAGTAAATAAGTAGTCATTGAGCAAGTCAATTCCTTAGTATTGACAATTCTATGAGCTGACAATTGGGGTGCCTATCCACACAATGGTTTAGAAAGGACATTTCCTCTTAATGACATGCACACCACATACATAGCAATGTTGAAACCAGGCATTTGCCAGCAGAAATATAGATAACATTCAAAGATAATCAAATTCTAATGAGGATATTTTCCTCAGAGTTATTCTTAAGATATACTCCAACATTTGTAGAAAGTACAGGAGTAATTACATAATTAGACTGGCTAAATCATCTAGTTAGAAAAATGCGCTGTCCATTTCATGTGCAGAAATGTTCAAAGATAGCATTCAAACCCAGATGTACAGCTGTTACACAAAAGCTCATCCAAGAGCACAAATTTTTAAATGCTGTTTGTATGTTAGCTCATATTATATATATAAAAAAATGTGCTGTGTGTATATTAGATCTTCCATATATCACTTCTATTCAAATCAATTGGCCTCCTCAGTCTTCATATATAATCTTATCGACTTGATTTCCAATTGAAAAATCATGGCATTGCAAAATTAGCAATTAAAAGACATACATGTTCTTGCCAACTCAAAACATAAGACCTTTTAACATCAGAAAATCTAATGGAAGGTACAGTTCAAAACTTAAGAATTGACTAAATTCAAGGTGAGAATGATTAAGACGAGTCTAGTTAAAGTTGTTGAACCAAAAGGAGTCCAACTATCAAGCAGAAAGCAGATTCAAGAATCAGAAAACATCGTTAACATTTTAGCAGCACCAAAATGCATTTACAAGATTTATTAAAATTGGAAGTTTTTTTCCCCTTCCCATGGTTAAAGGCAGCAAAATGGTAAGCATCAGTGCAAAAGGACTGAAAGACTTGGATTATTTGAGTAGGGCAGAATATAAAAATACATATCCCTTGTAGCAGCAGAACTGGCATTCCCAACAGAGTAGAGTTGAAGACTTGAAGTGTGCAATACCACCAAGAATAACAAACAGATTAAGAAAAAGAGATGTATGCACACCTCTATCAATTGCTTATCACACTTGGCAGATCTCTCTACCTCTTCATCATATTTCATCCTCCACTCTGCAGATTCATCCAATGCTTCCCTATTGGCAAGATCAAACTGTCTTCTACAAATTTCCAATGTGTAGAAACACCATGGGGTTAAAAAGTTGGATGATAGTAAAACAAGTGCTTTCGCTAAATGGAAAGTGCCAAGCATAAGAATTACTCCAATCAACATTATATAACGGATGTAATATCGAAGGAATTTGATTGTTCCACTGGGGAAACAAATACAGAAATTTATTCAGCTTGCTTTCAGAATCAATGTCGACTTTGATTTGAACAAAATTAGGTTTAACCTGCACTAGAAAAGAAGCAAACATTGTAATATATAGCTTATAGGCTAGTGAACCTGATGCTCTTTCATTATATGGACTGAGTTCAGATCGAATCTCAATTGCGTCATTATTTAACTCAGGTTGTATATAAAATAAGGTATGCAATGCAATGTGGAATCACAAGCATAATTAGTAACAGGATTATTTATCTCAACATAACATAATCATACAATGGATCTACTTAACTGAATCTCTAATTATAGCATAATCACGTTAATGGGATTGAAATTTGTAAACCCAACGGAAAGCTATTTGCGAATGAAAAACAATTTGTGTAAGGTAACATCATTGGATTCTCAAAAACACTGTATACATTACGAAATGGAAGAAGACCCACTAATTTTCTTTCAAAAACCATACCTACCGACAACAAAAGCATGCATTTTGGTTATTAAAACAAAAGAAAGAAACCTTATCAACTCAGTGTCATCAGAGGAGATAGCATAGTCAATTGTCCAAAGCCTGAAGTATACTGCAATTCCCAAAATCATTGCCACCATAAGACCCACCAATATCCTCTTCCTTTCACCTCCCATTCTTTGTCACTACTCAGTACAAAGTTTGCAAAAGGACCGGGGTTTGTATTTGTTCTTCTCTCTAAATTGCTTTGCTTGCCCTCCCCCTGTCTCTCTCCAACGGCAAAACCGAACGAAGAACAAAAAGAACCTCCCCTCCTTCCCTTGCCAATGTGGCCTTACTTTACATAAGCTAGGCGGGTTGGGATTCTCTCACGTTGCGTCTACTTGCGGTCTTCGCATTTTCCAATCGGGTTAATGTCAAATTTTGTCCCTTTACTCCTAATTTTTTTATCAGTTTATCCTCGTACAAACCTTTTTTTTTTTTTATGGATTTTTCCATTTTGCTATAGGTTTTTGTCATTTTGCTTCGAGTTGGAATATATGTTTTGAAGAAATAATTAAACAATTTGATTTTATAAAAAAAAAATATAGATTAACTTTGTACTTATAATAAGGTTAGTGGAAATTGAATTTTTTTTTTGTGTTGTATATGTATAATATATTATTTATAGAAAATGTCGTTTATTTACTCTAGTCAATAAATATTTGGTTTTTCAAGAATTTTTTCCTCATGAAAGATAAAAGGGGAGCATCCTATATACTAGAAATAAAAATATATAGAAATAGATCTAAAAAGTTGTTTGAATTGTCACAATCCATTTATATGGACAAGATGATGAAATGGTTAATATAAAAATATATAGAGATAGATCTAAAAGGTTGTTTGAATTGTTACAATCCATTTATATGGACAAGATGATGAAATGGTTAATATAAAAATATAAAGAGATAGATCTAAAAGGTTGTTTGAATTGTTACAATCCATTTATATGGACAAGATAATGAAATGGTTTATCATAGAAGAATTCAAGAGATTATACTTGCGTATTTCACATGAAATTCATCTATCCAAGGACATGCTACAATTCGAGAAAGATATGATGGAAATGATTTCACAAGCTTCAGCTATAAGATCCATCATATATGCAATGTTATGTACAAAATCATATGTATATTATGCTTTGAGTATAATGAGTAGATACTAACCTAGTCTAGGTAAGGATCACTGAAAAATAGCTAAAAGCAGTCTTAAATACTTAAGAATAATTAAAAATATTTTTATGGTCTACGAAAGAGATGGACTGATAGTTTCTAGTTATTCGGATGCTAATTTTTAATTAATTATTGATGATAGAAAATCTCAACATGAATATATTTTTACTTGAAATGGTGTTGTAGTGAGTTGAAAGAGTTTCAAGTAGATTCCACAACTAAAATTGAATATATCTCTATGTCTAAGGGGGTAAAAGAAACTGTTTGAATCAAGAAGCTCATCATTAAACTAAATGTGGTTTATAACACTATTGATTTAGTAACCTTATATTGTGATAACAATAGATCCATTATACAAGCAAATAAATTAAGGTCTTATCAACGATTAAAATATATACTTAGGTGATTTCATTTTATTAAAGAAAAGATGTAAGCAAGTACTCACTAAAAAAAATCTTATAGGTTCTTTTAATAAAGCATTATCCTTGTACAAGCATGACTTTCATATAAAACAATATGGTATTAAATACATGAGCGATTAATGTTAGTGAAAGTGAGAGATTGTTAGTGTATATGTTCTGTAGTCAATTAAGTGGTTATATATGACAATGACTTTATTCATGTAATAGATGTATTTTATTAATAATTTTATAAAGGTATTATTTATCTTTAATATTCATTTAAGCTTAATTAATAAGTCTAGAGTAAAGTTAGAATCCATGAGATAAAAATAATTTGCAAAGAAAATTATAAAGTGTTTATAATTATAAGGAATCCTATAACATCAAAACTTTGTTTCTAAATATTTTTCGTCAATTCTCTATTAAGACTGGATATTAATCATATTTGTTAAAACCAATACATATTATGTTCTTTTTTTTTATGAAATAAAGCAATTGTTCTTATAAGTTAACGCATAAGGGATACCTGAAATTAATATATAGGCGTTTATTAAATGATAAATACACTATATTGACCTATATAAGGATTTTATATAGAAATATTATTACATATATGGAAAGACTCATATAGCATTTGTAAAGTGATCCTTAGATTTGATATCATCAAGTTTTGATCCTGACTACACATGACGTTCATTGAAGGTAACAAATGGGCAGAATTGGGTAAAACATAAACTATATGAAGGTATTTGACTTATCAATATAGGATTAATCACCTTAGGTAATTTTAGAAAAATGTTTTATATGTTCTCAAATAGTATTGATTATATAATTTTTAGACAAGGTGAAATGAGTTTTGAAAAGGGTTTTAAATCTTATTCAAAGACTATTATATTGATAATAAATATAATTTGACATAGAATTCGCACTTTATGCTCAAATATCTAAATTTAAACATTTCAAATTAAGGATAATAGTTATATTAAGAAACTAATCACTAAAAGACTAAGTCAAATCATATATGACTTTTTTAATATTTGAAAAATCACAACATGTTTCTAGATGTTGCACTTAATCTTCAAAGATAAATCAATCAATTTATTGAATTGATAATAAGTTAAATTATTTAATTTATTTAATTATGTTTTAATTAAGATTATGATTTATATTTAGATCAATTTATTAAGAACGTAATGGGTCACACATATTAAGAATCATTAATAAGAAATTAAATTAAAATGATTAATTAAATATGAATTAATTATAAATAAGTTTAGAAATTGAATACTATGGTGTAATTAATACATGAGATTATAATTCTAGGTTTAAAAAAATTAAGTAGAGACTTCATTGCATAAATGATGTGAACCTAGAGGGTAAGAACCCTTGAACCCATACGCAATAAAGAAATAACCCAAGAAAGCTAAAATCATATTAAAAATAAAACCTGACACAATGATAACTTGAACAATGTCACCGAAGTTATTGGATGAAAGAAACTCAACTATATAATTATAATGAATCACAAACTGAATATATAAAGGAAGAATACCACATAGATATTTAATCTTTGATAAGTCCAAGAAAAGTTCAATGAAGAACAAAAAATATAAGAAAACCTCACTCGAACACTCAATATGCTAGAAAATCAAAAGTCTCCCTTGTCAAACCCTAAAAAGGTATTTAATCCCTTCCCCTTTCTAACCTAGGTAAACCTAAAATAAAACCCATGAAATTATCTACCCAGAGTTCCTTAGGTACAGGCAAAGGAATATAAAAAATAATGCGGTAAGATCTTAGACTTAGCTTATCTATATGTAATGCATCTATCAGACATTATTTGCATATCACATTACATTATAGACTAATAAAAGTGTTCATGCAAAACATCTAAAGTCTTGTTAACACCAAAATATCTCATTAAACCACCTTCACGAGTTTCACAAACATTCAATTCTCGTATAAAAATATCACGCACTGACACGACCAAAAGAATGATGTCTTCTCCCAAGTGCAGGAGTGTCGAAGTAATAAATAACCCGGCAAGACCGGGGTCGAACCACATGGAGGTTAATTGTATAAATTATAGTTAACAGCAACACAACAACAACAACAACAACAACAACAACAACAACAACAACAACAACAACAATAATAATACTAATATGAATACTAATACTAATACTAATACCAATAATAATAATAATAATAATAATAATAATAATAATAATAATAATAATAAAGGAGAAGAAGAAGAAGATGAAGATGAAGAAGTTGATGAGAACTTTGAGATGAAGATCAATATGAGAATTAAACAATGATAAAAACAAATGTTAAGGTTAGAGGATCCACTAATGGTATTTCAAACAAGTATAGTACAAATTCTTAGTATTCAATTGGAAATCACACACAAAGGAGGTTCCAATCAGATTATAAATTGTTAATATGATTACATTAGTTATCTTATTTGAATAATGCTAATACTTGTAAATGTTGTCAGACATTCATGATTATAACTTATGTTAACAACAAATCAAATTCCTTTCATAGCTCAAGTGTTGGTTATACCATACAGTTGGGCTATGAAAGTGCCAAGTATTTGTTGTACCAAGGGTTATACAACATAAATCTAGATTAACCATTTAACAAGCAAAGTATTAAAAGTGAACAAGATAACAAATATAAAACATGTTA
>Ga0325402_1003256_pt1 | contig 14596 bp, 9 predicted proteins | sample PopdelMetagenome_22_FD_207212 | JGI IMG/M metagenome (GOLD analysis project Ga0325402, IMG submission 207212) | Populus deltoides microbial communities from Bellville, Georgia, United States - Xylem-PdKOR-R3 | ecosystem: Host-associated > Plants > Phyllosphere > Stem > Wood/Secondary xylem... | reverse complement strand
GACACAGGTGGTATTTTCATTGGATAATGACTGAACAACTTTTTTTTTACAATATTATATATTATTACAATTATAATCATAAAATATACTAAATCAATTAGATAAATCATTGTAGCAATTCATCTCACCACAAGATTTTTTTAATTTTGTTCTCAATATCTTTTTTTCAATTACAGCCTTCTCTAAGTCCAAATTAATGACTAATTTTTATAAAATTGTTTAGAAAAGAAAAAATTCAACAAAAAATGACCAGAATGTAAATCAATGAAAAATCCCATGGTTAATTTTAAATTCACTATAAAAGATTATGTTTGGTGCACCTACTTTCCTTTTTTTTTTATAGCCCCTTTAGTTTTTATCTAATTTTAGTCCAAAAATTTATTTTCTTAACATTTCAATCTTCGAGTTTGAGATAAGAGAGAAAAGGTTTCCAGTTTGCCACAATACAGAGACAAAAATGATTGATTTTATTGTCAACAACTTTCATTAAACAAAAAAAAGTTTAATGATAATAATTTTTTTCTATAAACATGCTTGAAAAAGTAATTTGATTCCATTTAGACTTTTTAATTTGATTGATTTTTGTGTCTTTTAAGTAATTTTAAGGTTATTAAATGGTTTGTGATAGTTTATTATGATATTTTTTTAGGTGTTTTCAAATAGAAAATTACTTAAAATTGAGTTTTTAAAATTCAAACACTTGGACCTTGAGTCATCACATTGACTCTATAACGTAACAATAGGTGACATATCACTTGCTACTATAGGCAACCTATCACCTATTTTTTAAAAAAAAATAATAAAAAAGAAACGGGATGACCCGTTATTTACTTATAAGAAAAAAAAACCAAATGCAAGTTTGGGTTTTTTAATTAAACTCAAATAAGCCCATGTGCTTTTTAATTAAGGCCAAACACAAAAGTGTGGTCTAGCAGACCAATGTGTTTGGGCTCTTTTTAAAGGATCAAGCATATTAGGCTACTCAATGTTGAATGTATAGTTTTTTTTTATTAATTTAAATTTAATTGTTTTAAATAATTTATTTAAAATATTAATAATTTGTTAAAGTGATAGAGTGTATTTAGATATTATTTTATTAAATGTCATTTGATTTTCTTTTAAAAAGATTGGAGCAAGTTTTTTATTTATATTAGCAAGTTTTTTACATCACTTCATTTTTTTTAATTTTATCTTGTTATTTTTTTTATAGCATATATTTTTATTATCATATAATTAAATAAAAATTATTTCATAAAAAATGATGTTATTAAGCCAATCAGGTCCATAACCCGAGTTGCATATTTAATGGATTAGCTCGGGGCTTGGGTTGATTAAAGATGACGTCGTCTTAATATTTGAAAAACATTACTTTGTATACATTAATTTTTTAGTGCATAATTTTATTTTTATTTTTTTGGCAAAGAAAAAAAATATGAGCAACACTTACATACATTTTTACATTTAAAAATAATTTTAATCCGACCCGCAACAAAGCACAAATAGTTATCTAAATAATGGACTAATATCATTACAAGAGGTAGTCTCTCTCATAGTTTTTTAAGTTCAATCTTAAAATTAATATTCAATAAAAAAAGTATTTTTTTTTATAAATATAGAATATCAATATAAAAGGTAGTGTGTTTTTATAATCATTTCACAAATAAATTTAGTCTATACAAAAGCTAACGAAAAAAACAAACATTGCTTGTTATGAAATAAAAAAAATCAATAATTATTTTATAAATAACTTAAAGAATTAGGTAATTCACAGTAGCCCACCTTAATAATTACTTGAATTGTATTATTCAATCAACAATTTTTTCATTTCAATCATCAAATTTTTATTCTTTGCAATTTTATCTTCTCAAATTATATAAGCATGATTTTTTTTATATACATACATTTCTTTTAATTTACATTGTCTTTAACGTGTCCTGCTTTGAAGAATGTTCAAGATTAATTAAGTATTGATTTTGTGAAATTAAAATTTAATTGGGCTTGAAGATAAAATTAAAAGAATGAGGATCAACTTTATATATATATAAAAAACAACAAAACATGACTCATTTAGATTTTGACGGTAAAAACTACAAGTTGACACTTGAAATTTTATTTTTTTTCTATCATTCGGTTTCTAATATTTGAGCAATTCATGTTTCGGTACCAAATTTCATTTTATTTTCATTTTCAATCTCTCTATTTTGATATATAAGAGAGAAATTTATCGAAAAATATTGAGGAGAAAGAAAATACTTCAATGATTACATTTTGTCCACCAAAAAATTGATTTTTATGTTAAAACTTCTCAAGAGGAGTTCAACGGAGGAGATGTTTTCCTATAACCATGTCGGAAAAGGTAGATTGAGGTCCGTTAAATATTTTTATTTGTTAATGTTTTTAAGCATTTTAATGGTATTTCAGGGGTTGAGAATGAGTTTATCAGTCTTTAGGTGTTTTTAGGGAAAACAAGTCAGAAAATAGGTTTTGGGGATTCAAAAGCTTGGACCTTGATTTTTCAGTCATTGGAGGTGACTGGAAACAGTCTAGTAAGCAACAAGTTGTCTACCATAACAAGCGACCAATCATTAGTTAGGAGGAAAAAAATGGAGCGTGTCGTCTGCTTCTTAAAAACTAAAACTAGCTTAGTGCATGGATCTGCGCTCTTTGATGGTTTGTTAGGCGAATGGGTTGACATGTTAAACCTGATAATGCCTAACCTCTCTTTTTTTTTCATTAACTTCTTTATATTTAAATATTTATTAAAACTCTCTCTTTTATTTTTTTTAAATTGTTTGGTTTATCACTTTTTTAAATAGTGAATGATCTTTTATTTTTTAAAAAAAAAACTCGTAATGCTTCAAAAAGACTATTACAATTTATTTGCAATGTTTTTTCTTTTATATTTTATGTAAATGAATTTTATTTGCATAGTGCATTTATGAAACACAAAAATTGTTTGTTATTAGAAATGAGAATTGATCTCTAATATAAAATAAATGAAAATATTTAAAATAAAAAGAATAACTAGAGTAAAATATTTATTTTTGCATCTATCTTTTGTTTTTACTAAAAAAAATAGTTTTTTTGTTATTTAATTATTATTAATATATATATATATATATATATATATATTAACTTATTTTATTAAACATAAAAAAATCATCTTCTCATCTCTTAATAAAAAAAATTGAATACTTAAAAACAATTCAATTACATACACTTTCTTGTATTAAAAGTTCAATTGAAATACCACTCGCAACATAATACCAGTAGAGGGCTAATGTTATTTATTATGATTCACATTGTTGGGGTCAAAAGGCCGAGAAGATTGACTGGAGTCATTGCCTAGCAGGTAGTGGGGGCCGTGTTAGTTAACAGGCTTGTCAAGTTAGATTTATAAAGTTAGACCACCGATGTAAGTGGTGACTACTAACTTTACTTCTCTTTTACTTTCTCTCATAGGATGTGTGGGTGTGGGGATGGAAATGGAAATGAAATATAATATTATATTCACCGTATTCAACCACAATCGCAATCATTACTCCTGTTTTTTTTTCCATTTTCACAATAGTTACAAAGTTTTTTTTTGTGTAAAAAGGGCTTAAAGCCCGAGCAAGATTAAATTAATCGAGGAAAAACTGACCCAATAAGGTCATAATATAAATAAAGATATAGCCTCGTAGGAGCTTCCCTAATAATAAAATCATCTCTAGAAATTAGAACTCTTGTTAACCTAAAAGTTGCTAGCCAATCTACTACTATATTTCCTTCCCTGTTACTGTGATGAATTTTGACTGTCCAATCTCTACTTAGAAATTCTTGTGCCTTTGTGACCAAAGCATATTTAGAATCCAATTTGACACCATGTTATGCGATAAGAATGACCACAACAAAGGAGTCCAACTCCAAAATAAGTTGACGAATGCTAAAAGACCAAGTGAACTCCAATCCTGTGATAACCGCCCAAAGTTTTGATTTTATATATGAATAAATTCCTATATTTATAATAAACCCCTAAATCCAAAAGCCCAAACAATATCTGATGAGACCACTCGCTTCCGTTATTACTGGATCACCATTTTGTTACAACCATCTATATTCAATTTCTTCCAATCCATTGGTGGATATTTCCACCCAATCCACTGCCTTTGTTTGCCATTCCTATCCTTGGTTACCTCTTGACTTTTAGCATTCTCAATTGCATTAATCATAACTTTAGTCGCATCTATTGAACTATTATGCACTAAATCTGCATTATAAAAATTGTTATGATTTTTGCTCTTCCATATGTACCATAATACCACCCAAAAAACTGAACTTTATTCTATTTATTCTGTGTTCTAACCTTACTTGTCAGATTCCTAAGTAGCGATAGGTGTAGCCCTTCTTCATAGAAAAATCTTTTGTCACGTGGCTTCACAAAGACCTACCAAATCTCCTTTACTATATGACAAGCCCTCGACATATGTATAGCTAACTCCACCTTTGTAGGACACTGAAAGCACCACAAATCATTAGTCAAATGCCTACTGGTTCTTTGTTCATTTGTTAATAAGCCATCCTACACGGTAAGCTAAAAAATTACCTTTACTCTTTTAGGTCCATGCCAACTCCACACGGTCTTCCATAACAGGGTCAGCTGTCTATAAAAATCCTCTACACTAACTTAAGCTTTGTATGTTGTCTTCATAGTGAATTCCTTGTTATTAGAGTGTCACTAATATATATTGTCATCCCTCATGTTAATACATGGAATGGGGAAGCATGCTAACATCATAACAAGATGAGTGGGCAAACAATGAGTAAACTCATTCTATTTCCACATCTTGTTTCTATTCATAAAGTTTGCTACTGCCTCCAGCGTTCCTCCTTTGAAATTAACTAGTTAACATGATTTATTAATGGACCATAACCATCAATCCATTCATCTGTCCAACTTAATATGGTTGCCATCACCCATGATCTATACAACACCCTCCACCACTTGATGCCAGATTTTACCAATTGCTTATTATAGAGGAGAGTCTTTGTTTCTGAATTGTATACCTTAACGCGTGTTAATATATTTACTTCTCAAAACAAAAGCCTAAAGACTATCTGATTCATTGAGTATGCCCCAACCCAGCTTTATTATGAATGCTTTATTTATAGTGTGCATGTTATGATGTCCCAATCCCCCAATTGATTTTGGTTGACAAATTATAGATTTGTCTTATCCCCTCTATGTCATCCCGAATGAAGTTGCGATACAATTTCTCAATTTCATTATAAATAGATTTTGATAATAAAACTAATTGCATGGGATACAAGGGAACAACAACAAAAACAAACTTACATAATATGATTCGTTTAGAAAACGATAAATTCTTGGCCTTCCAACTAACTAGTTTCTAATGCAAGCTCTTTATAATATAGTTATACATTTGTTTTGTGATTCTCTAATGGAGAAGCAAAACTCAAAGATATTTGTCTAGATCATTAATAATGACAAATGCATTTTTGCAATTAAGTAGTTTAGCTAGATAACCTGAGACTCTTTCTGAGAAAAACATTCTAGTCTTGCTAACACTGACTTTTTGTCTCGAAACATCACAAAACAAATTTAAATATTCCAATACCTTTTGAAGTTTCCACTCATTAGCTTTTATGAAAAGAAGCATGTTATATGCGAAACACATGTAGGAAACATTTGGTCTTTCCTTTCAAACTCGAAAAGGTTTCCAAGCACCTTATTCCACCTCTATATGAATTAATCGGGTTAACTTTTCTATACACACACAAATATATATGGAGATAAGGGGCCACCTTGTCTAATGCCCCTTGAAGGTCTAAACTTTTCTATATTGTAACCATTCCACAACACACTAAGTAAAGTTGTCTTAATACACCTCATAATAACCTCAACCATAAATTATGGGAAACGTACAAGTAACAGAGTTTATTGAATGAAGTCCTATTGCAACATGTCATAAGCTTTCTCCAAGTTCACTTTAACAACCATCACACCTCCTTTTCATTTCATGTTACGCATGGAATTAATAATTTCTTGCTCAACCACAATATTGTCTACCTGAGACGAAGCTACTCTAGTTTTCAGACACTAAAGTTGGCATCACCTTATTTAATATATTCACTGGTACTTTAGTGATAATTTTAAAGTTAACATTACACAAATAAATTGGACGAAATTAACTCAAAACTTCAGGTCTTGAAACCTTGGAATTAAAATTAGAAAAGAGTGATTTACCTCAGTAATATCCCTTTTGTTATTGAACACATTTTAGACAAAACTGCACACCTTGTAAACCACTACATTCCATTGTGTCTGGTAAAAGAACGGTTAGTACCCATTTGGACCTGGTGCCTTCAAAGGCCACCACCCTCCGTACTTCCTCATCTATAATATTAGACAATAATAATTCCCTATTCATACTATTTGATACGAACCTCGTGATCATGTGGTCTCACAACCCACAATTAAGATTGAGATTTGATCTAGGAAAGTCAAAATAAGTCTGATAAGAGTGTGACACAATGAAAACCTACCCCAAGCATCAATATTATTAGAATGAAGTCAAATGACACCATGAAGCTAGTTAATCTTCGACAAGTCATATTTAGTTCGTTCAAAAACTGAAGAATACAAGAATCATTCTCACACATTAAAATTTAAAAAATTCAGAAGTATTATTCATCAATGGCTACCGAAATTTAGGTTACATGAGTTTAAATATTTTTTGAAAAATTAACCCTAATGGACTGATTTGACCCACTTACAAAATTGACTCAAAACCTTAAATTAAAAAGCCCACAACCTTATCCAAATAAGCCTTGGATCCTAGTTGAAGACAAAGTATTAATTAAGCCAAAACAAGCCTTGGGCTGATAAAATAAAATAAAGCCCATAATATTAAATCCATGTTCTACAGTGGGAAGAAGAGAAGGAAATAAAATATTACAAAACCGATTCAAAGCTTATTTATAGCTTTCCATACAGCTCATTAATCCTATAGGCTCATACTTTTGCATGAATGTACCCCTTTTCTATTAGCTCATCAACTTGCCTTTGAAACTCTTTCATCTTCTCGGGATTGCTTCTATAGGTTGGTCGGTTTGGAATTGAAATTCCGGGTATAAAATCAATCTGATGCCTTGTTCCTCTCAATGGTGGTAATCCGCTAGGATTATCGTCGGGGAACAAATCATCAAACTTTTATAGCAAAGAAATAGCAACACTAGGCACAACATGATCAAGATCGTTAGTATTAAAGTAAGCCTCTTTGTAGACAAGTAAAATTATTGGCTTGTTAGTGAAAAATACATATTTAACCTCACCCTCTCTAGCAGAAAAATTAGGTTGTTTATTTAGTTTTTCCACACAATTCTCATCACCCTTTTTGACTTTTATCTTGTTTTACCTCCACTCTCAGCTAGATTTGGATGTTTTGAGTAGTGGCCAAATGGTCTGATTTACTTGGAGTGTTGGCTGAAAATTTGTTTGTGTTTGGATGGGTGGTTGAAAGAGTTGTAGTAGTGTTTTGGGTTCTAGCTGAATTTGATGGTCTTCTCTCCTCTTGTTCCTCACCTTGATTTTCTCTCTCATAGCCTCATGCTCACCTTTTAGCTTTATTTAATCATCATACACCTATTTAGGTGTAAGAGGTACAAGAGTGATGATTTTACCATATTTTATAATGGTATACTTATTTTTAACCCCATTATGAATTGTCTTTTTATTATATTGTCATGGTCTCCTCAATAAGATGTGACTTGCTTGTATTGGTACCACATCGTACAAAACTTCATCAACATACTTCATAATAAAAAATGGAACCACAACCTGTTTAGTCACTTTCACTTCACCATTATCATTTAGTCATTGCAATCTATATGGTTTAGCATGCTTATTAATACACAAATTCAGTTTACTAACAAAGGTGGTACTACAAGTATTAACACAACTTCTACTATCTATAATTAAACTACACCCTGTTTTGTACATAGCAACACGCATAAAAGATGTTCTTCCTTTGTTGATTAGTTTTATCTTTCTTGATCTGAACTTGAAGTGTTTGTCTTATAACCATAGAATCCTCAACCGGTAATGCTAACTCCTCCCCATCATTATCCTCCAATAGTGGCATGCCTTCACAATCAAATCTATCACTTTCAGATTCAATATCACCATTATCTCTAATCATCATGATTCTCTTGTTTGGACACTCCAAAGCATAATGTCTATGTCCCTGATACCTGAAACATTTAACATCATGAGTACGTTTAGGTTGAGTTTTAAATTTACCTTTTAAAACCAGTAGGGACATCAACTTTAGCCTTTGGTGGTTCGGCTTTGGAACGAACAAATGACCTTGGTTGGACAATACCCTCTCACCTTGAATTCAACTTCCAAGATGATGAAGAACCCGAATTAAACATCGGCCAAACATGTCCCTTCCTTTTAAGTTGTCTCTCAACTTTCATAGCCATATGAACCATGTCTTTTAGCTCCATATAGTGTTGTAGCTCAACAACATTGGTAATGTTTTGATTCAACAACATTTGCCTGAATTATTGTTATCTCTATCTCTTTGTGATATTTACTACTGACTTTGAACCTTGATTCAAACCTTGTAGCTTTAGATATAAGTCTCTATAATAGAGGTTTGACATAAATTGTCTCCTCATTAAGACTTTTATCTCCCCTCAAATCTGAACAGGCCACTCCTTATTCCTCCTCCTATTGATTACAATATGATCCCACCAAATCAATGTATACTCTGTAAACTTAATGACCACCAATTTCACCTTTTTTTATTCAAAATAACTATGGTAATAAAAAATTCAATCTACCTTTTTCTCCTATACCAAATAAGTAACGAGGTCATTTTATTTTAGAAATTAGGAATTTTAAGTTTAAAGGAGTCCAAGTCCTCGTCCACATCTTCATAATTCCCCTTACCATGGAAATTCACACTCCTCCTAGCCCTATTCAGTTTAGACCTGATTCCTTGGCCAACAGATGCAAAATCAAAGTCATCTTCACCCGTATCCGTGTTTTTGTTAATAAACTCTTCAAAATCAGATCACAATCCGTACGACCCTTCAAACCATATTTTCTCAGCGATCAGCCCCACTATCCTGTTTTATATCAAATTCACCTGATCTTTCAGATCCTTGTATGTCTTAGACAAGAGCTCGAGTTGCTGGTCAATAGCTCGCAATTGGAAAAGGACGTTAGCGTTTTGTGTCGCTAATTCGTTGTTTTCAAACATTATTTGAATATATAAAATTTAGTTAGTAGCATAAAATATATCATTATACCTCTCTTTTCACTCTAATAAGCTCAATATGCCTTTTACCTCACAACTTATTTTCTTTTGATTCTTTAGGAACTGAAATCAACAAATCAAAGTCAGTAGCCTTTACAGCTCAATCCAATTATAATTCTCAAAATTAAGAATCAATAAATATATTGAAAACAAATCAAAAAAAAAACTACAATTATGATTTCACGAGTAGCAATGCAAATTCGTATGAATTGTGGACAAAACGAAGACACGAAATAAACCAAAAGAGAAAATTAGCGAAAACAATTTCTTGACTCCTAAATAAAAAAATTATAATAGAAAACAAATATTTGAATGAAAAAAATAGTAAGAATCACGTTTTGGAACTTAACACAAATCTGACCTGTTACATAATTTTTTTACGTACCAAAATTGAAAACTAGACAAACGATATTAGAATGATCTCCAATTCAATATTTAGTATTCTGAAACCAAAAAACAACAAATCTCAGTTTATAGGTTGTTCTATTATGTGTAGGTACCCAAAGCCCTTATATGATCAGTTTGCAGCAAAATTGAACCTCGAATTGAAACCTCAAGCAAACAATATCAAAATAAGTCCAAATTTAATATATGATGCAATCTTACCCCAATTAAATATAATATAAAGTTTCAATTGGTTCTAAGGTGGTTTGCTTATTTTCACTAATAGTTGTGTTTCTGCGGCAGAATTGAATCAACCTTCAAATTTTGTCTAATTTTTTTTCCTTTTCTTATGCTATTGTATTATTTAGAGAAAGTAACAAGATGAAATATAATTTTGTTTTTCTTAAATACCGCAAACACAAACAACAAGATGATGAACGACGCAAACATTGAAAAACTTAAAGGAACACTAAGAAAATGAAAATAACAGAAGGATATGACTTTGTTTCGGAGCCTAGCTCTGATACCAACTAATGCAAACCTCGTGATCACAATAGAAACCTATCCCAAGACACCAACATTACTGGAATGAAGTCAAATGATGCCACGAAGCTAGTTAATCTTTGATAAGTTAGATTTAATTAATTTAAGAACTAAAGACTACAAGAATCACTCTCACATGTTAAAATTAAAAAAATTTAGAAGTCTTATTCATCAATGGCTGCTGAAATTTAGGTTATACGAGTTTAAATAGTTCTTGAAAAATTAACCCTAATGTATCTACCCTGGTGGACTGATTTGACCCACTTACAAAACTGACCCCAAAACCTTAAACTAAAAAGCCCATAACCTGGTCCAAACAAGCCTTGGATCATAGCTAAAAACAAAGTATTAATTAAGGTTAAACAAGCCTTGAAATGTAGCTAACAAAATAAAATAAAGTTCGTAATATTAAATCCATGTTTTGTTATAAGAAGAAGAGAAAGAAAGAAAATATTATAGAACTGATTCAAGGTTTATATATAACCTTCCATGCAGCCCATTGATCCTAGAAACTAAAGGAAAATATAGCCACCTATGTTGTTTCCAAGTTGTAGTAGGACTCTTTTGTTTCGTTTGCTGTATTTTCTCCTCACCTAACAAGAAAATAAAAAAAATAATAAATCCTAATACTTAAAATAAATAATTAATGTTCCTATACATAATAGGAAGTCCAAAACTAATTATAAATCTACAAAACATATAGAAACATCATAAACACAAGACTGGTCGAAAATTTGGAAAATTGCCAGCCTTGTTGCCGAAACCTTATGGCCCAAACAAGGTTTGATTGGGCAAATCTTGCACATGGATAAGATATACCAAGGCCTCCTATTTATACTCTAATGAACTTTTCAAATCTAACTTGGTTAAAATTGTCAAAACCAATGCATTCAATGTTTGTGTCTTAGACCGAGTCAATGGCTCATTTAGAACATGGAATGGCTCCTTGCTGGTGTTTGTGGGCTAATCCACATCTCTATCCATGCCTAGGAAAGCCGAGTAAAAACTAGTCTGAGTCTCATCCCCCTCATTTCTCATGAATAAATTACAATAAAAGTCCACTGCCATCTTCTGAAGTTTATGCTCGTCCCAAATCACTGGGTATTAGAGTCTTTCAGGCATTTAATTTTATTCTTATATCTTTTAATAAATATTTTAGTGTGAAAATATATTGTGTTTCTATCCCCAGATTTCACCCACTAACACCTAGACTTTTGAACCCACAACGTCTCCTCCTACTCCAAGATTAAATTATATTCATTTGTTAACTCTGCCTCTAACCTCATAAGGAAATGATTACCTCCTCCATTTAGCCTTTTTTGAACCCCTGCAAGCCTAGTTAAAACTCTCTCTTTGCGCTGGAAAATGTTACCAAAGATAGACCAGTTCCATTCCTTTAAGTTCATGGTCATATTATTTAGTCTATTAATTAAATCTCCCTCCTCTCTTTGTGTGTTTTTAACCAAATTAACAAACCCATGTTGTGTCTAATCTATCTCAAATCTGAATGTTCGAGTTGTTACTGGAGCAAGCTGATTATTGTCGTTGAACTCTACCAAAATAGGATGATGGTCTGATTTTATCCGGGGTAGAACTCGAATAAATAAATCTAGAAACCTGACTTTGAATAATTGGTTGTCAAAACTCTTATCCAACCATTTATAAATTTTGTTATAATCCTGTTTTTCTTGTCATCTCCAAGTGAATGTCAACCTTATACTACCTAAATCAGTAAGACCATAACTTTAAAACCAATTATTGAACCCGTTACATATTCTTATGTCCATTGGCACTCCTTTCCTCTTTTTAGAAGCCATAAGAATTTCGTTAAAGTCACTTATGACCATCCAAGACATCGAGATCGAGTCATCCATCTCTTTAATATCCTCGAAACATGCTTGCTTTAAAAGATTCATTGGGACTAGCATACATAAAGATGCACAACCACTGTGAAGTATTTCCCTCATCAAATATTATGTGAATGAGGTGTTGAGAAGACCTTAAGACTTTCACATTTATTTTAGAGTCATTCCATAATAACCAGATTCCCTTTAATCTCTTTTAAGCCACCACATGGAAGTTAGAGCCAAACTTTAATTTACCAACTATAGTGTCTATAGCCTAATCACATATACGTGTTTCTGTTAGAGCTAAAACATCAAAGGAATATGTCCTCTTGAAATTATAAATTAAGGAGTAAAACCTTTATTGGCCGCCTCACGCAATTCTAAAAACACAATTTAATCATGGTAAAAGTCGTAAAGATTACACAACATAATTCCAACTTTATAGATACACAATAAAGGTTGTCTCTACGCCCTCCTCATCTGACATTATAATGTCTTCTCCAACTTAGGAGTTCCTGTTATGCTCATTTGACATAAAACTCATTTCACTATCCACCATTTCTATAGCTTCTATATCTGGTGAACGTGTTGGATACATATGACTAAGGTTGTCAAACTCGCGAGTTAACTCATAAAATCGTATGATTTTACGAGTTAACTTGTATATACCATGTACAATCGGGTTAGAAACTCGAAAACCAGTAAACTTGGTCAAACTTGATCAAACTCAGACCGAGTTTACAAGTTTGACAAACTCTTTAACTCTCTGTGTCCATCTCAAACTCTTCTCCATCCTCAGCCATGCACTCTGCTACAGACCCCTTGTTGCAAATTTCTTGAAAAGGAATATACACAAACATCAATTAAGAAGGAAAGATAGAAGAAAAACACCTTGGAGTTTTAGAGAAGATCATTGAAAGCAACACGGTTCCAGACTTCCAGCTATGAGAGACGACGACACATCGTGCCATGCTGCGTGCATCGAGGTTGTTCAAAACCCCCAACATCAAGTCCCTACCAAGCAGATCCAATGGGTCTTGACAAAGGGGAAAGCCTCCTTCCTCTCTCATCTTCTTTCTTTTTCTTTCCCGTTCCTTTCCCATCGTCTCCATTGTTAAAGCCAATCCCTCGTCCATATCCTTACTTTGGTTCTCCTGTAATTCTTGATTATTGGTCTGTACCATTGAAGTGGAAGAATAAAAAAGAGGAGGAATGCGAATCATATACGTATTTTTTTCTTTTTAGTAAAGTTTTATGTTTTCTTTGTTGTCGTGTTGTGAGATTGGGATTCCCAATCTCAGTGATTTACATTGCTTTGTGAATAAAAACATCAATTAAAAAGGAAAGACAGAAGAAAAACACTATGGATTGACTTTGTGAGTAAAGTCATAGAAATTGATCCTTAATTATTTTTTAAGTTTTAATTAATTTTTTTGAATTGTTTTAATGTATTGATATTAAAAATAAATTTTAAAAAATAAAAAAAAATTATTTTAATACATTTCAAAGTTAAAAACACTTTAAAAAATAAGATTTATCATATTATTAAACAATCGATAAACCGCACACTAGGTTATTATTTACTACTTGACTGAAATTGTTAATATATAATTAATTAAAATATTTTATTTACGATTTTACGATTCAAGTTTACGATCCGAGTTTATATTGTATATTTCGTGTCGTGTTAATAAAGTGTTTTTGACAACCTTGCATATGACTTCCTCCCTACTCTAATGTGGAATAACACTGCACTACACCACCTGGACTTGTAATAATATCATTCTCATTCATATTGCATTAATTAGGGTTATTATTGGGTTGAACCCTTTCTAATTCAACCCTTTTTATTACTTGGGTTTTAGACATTCTAGTCCTCTCCACCATTTTCTTTTTAGACATGTCTATATCTATATTTTCCCATCTCACATCTTACTCTATCTGTAGTCCAATCTTAGTTTTCTTATTACATATGTTAGTGCCTTGGTCGCCCAATCTTTTATCAAGATACACAAAATTAACCTTGTCCTGAAGCTAAGGACTCTTATTTAAAGCACACGATTCTCTTCCTAAATTATCACCCTTGTAACCTCAAATCCCATCTTATTCGTAAAATCCATAAATTCTTCTTGCAAAATATTAAACCACGATCCTCCTCTTAATTCCCTGTGCTTGGAATCCGCTCATGATTTATTTTCCATAACTCCTGTTTGATTTTTAAATCCTGAAGATTGTGGTTCCTTTGCCCCATCCCTACTTGACTTTTTGCTGGATCTTCTACCCACTTTTCTCGCCACCATCCACTGGCCAAATTATTCCACCACCTCTAGTTTAACCACTAGTTCAACATCCTGAAACAAGCTTGCTCAATAAACTTCCTCCTTCTACTCATCCAGTTCTAACATTTTTTTTCTACAATATGGTTGATATGGGGGCAAATCTCTTGTTTGTGTCCATATTGGCCACAACCGAAGCAGATTAGGTGAAGTCCTT
>Ga0325402_1003254_pt1 | contig 14602 bp, 10 predicted proteins | sample PopdelMetagenome_22_FD_207212 | JGI IMG/M metagenome (GOLD analysis project Ga0325402, IMG submission 207212) | Populus deltoides microbial communities from Bellville, Georgia, United States - Xylem-PdKOR-R3 | ecosystem: Host-associated > Plants > Phyllosphere > Stem > Wood/Secondary xylem... | reverse complement strand
GTGTTTCCATCAATGATGTGGGAACAGTTCCCTTCCCCTCTGGAATACACCAGCAGACACAAACCGTCGGTGTTTCCATCGATGATTTTCACAGTAAATGACAATTTGTGTTTGTATTCCTTGTCTATCCTCCCTCAAAATATTTAAATTAAAAGCCGCACGTAAAACACAATAACACCAATTCATATAACAATTATAAAATAAATATTTCTTTGTTCATAATTTCATCCATAAATATTACATTATAAAAAATTGCATTACACTTTCGTGTTCTGATAGTTAGTCTTTCTTCTTCTTTAATTGAATCGTCATCAACTCCATCGCAATCTTCAACTTGATAACATTTTTATCATCATCTTCATCGACTTGTGCTTGTCAGCTGGAGTTCAAAACAACATTCAACTCCTCAGCGTCAACATCAATAACACTATTATCAAAGATGTAAAAATTTAAATTTTCTTCTAAGTCAATTGATGGAGCAATTCGATATGGTTTAACCAACTCACTAACTTTAAAGACATCATCTCCCACACTTGTGTCTTCGTTCTCATCCTGAACAACCTCGACACGACCCATGGGTTTTGTTTTTAAATAACCAATCAACTCTTGAACGATCATTTCTAAAGAAAGGGGTGTATGTGTAATAAATTTGCTAGCATTGCTTGGCGAAAACAAAGACATCGTTTACGTTGCAAAGTCTAGCTTTTAAGTTAATTTCAACAAGACTATAGTATGGTAAATGTATGGGTAGATGCTCCATCGAGTCAAAAAACAATGGAGGAAATACCATCTCTAGTTTGCATATTGTCTCGACGATATTCGTTTCAAGTCTTTCAATGTGATGTGTTTACAACTTGCTGGAGCATATATCTCTAAAGAAATAATAAATCTTTATGAGTGCATCCCATATCCTCTTTGACAATAAATCACGATAAACTAATGGAATGAGTGTTTGCATAAACATATGGCAATCATGGCTCTTCATTCCATATAATCTGCATTCCTCCAATTAACTAACCTTGATATGTTCGAGGCATGTCCATCGGGAAAATACAGACTCTTAAAATATTGGTAGACTAGTAGTTGTGCATTCTTCTCTAAGGCGAAGCTTGCTTTGGGATCTGCAACCCGTGACCCATCAAAAATCAACTCCATATTTTTACGGTGAAAAAACATCGTTATACCCATTCTAGCCTTGACGTTGTCCTTTGTCTTCATCTTCACGTCCATGACTGTTGAAAATGTTCTTAAACACATTCTTTTCTATGTGCATGACGTCAAGGTTATGGCGAAAGAGATTGGTCTTCCAATAAGGAAGCTCCCAGAAAATACTTCGCTTTACCCAGTTATGGGTCAAACCAAAACCAGGAAACTTCTGCTTACTGGATTGGAACCAAACACAATGTCACCGTACTCTCACACCACGTCATGCAATTCTTCACCTGAAAAACATGGGAGTACAACATATTTTTCAACTCTACTAACAAAAAAACCCTTTTTGTTCTTTCTGTATTTGTGATCTGTTGACAAGAAACGTCGGTGACAGTAAAAAAAAGATGCTTTAACCCTGTTTGTTAATGTGAATGCCTTATTGTTTTTCATACAGTATGAACATACTAGTTTTTCATGCGTGCTCCAATTATAAATCATTCCATAAGACTCCATTATGTATTGGCTTGTGTTGGGCTTACTAGCATTATCCATTTCTGGATTTCATGCTAGTTTATCAACAGACCCATAATAATAATAATAATATTTTTTATGTTCTGGATTTATACTTTTCTATACTATTGATATTTATAGTATAGAAGAGAAATAGATATATAAAAAAATAATAAAAATTCAATTTTATAAGAAATGATAATATTATTTTAAAAAATCCCCTCTTTCATATTTATCTCTTATTATGATTACAGATTCAACATCATAGAATTTCTTATTTAAGACTCAAAATTTAGATAAGAAAATTGGTTTGAAATAAATTAATTTTGAAACCAACAAAATAAATTTATAAACTAACCAAAGCAATTAAATAAAACCACATGAATATGCTGCCAAAAAAAAGGGGCATTATTAGCTCCTACAAGCAATACCTACTATTGATTTTTATAATAATCCAGTTTAATCTTTACACTATAGATTTGGAATGAAATTTGAAAATCAATTACAAAAATTAAATTCTTATAAATATATGAATTGAAATACGAATGAATTGTTTAAAATTTGATCAAAAATAATTATTTTAATTACTTTTTAAGAAAAACTTATAAAAATAGAAAATAATGTTTTTTAATTAGGAATAAATTAAATTCTTATATTTTAAAGACAATTAGGACTATTTGGGTTGAAATTGTTTAATGTGGTATAAATGAGTTAATTAATATTGGTTTCGTGGGTTAAATGAGGAAATTAAATTCTTATCTTAGAGAGTAACATTATGCTTCAATTTGATTGTTATTTTCATAACCTAATTTTTTATTTTTTATTTTTTTCATAAAAAAATAATAGAAAAAAATAATAAAATAAGTGATGATAAAAAAATGAATGAAATAAAAAAAAAAGAAAAAGAGAAAAAAAGAATGAAATGAATGAAGAATAAATTGAAATGTGGGTCAAGACAATATAGAATTGATAAGTTTGGAGACTTAATTGAACTTGAAATTAGTTTAATTAATGAAATCAGGGGCTTAATTAAAAACATACCAAAGTTTAGGGCTGATTCGGGTTAAAATTGCAAGAAATTAAAATCCGAGGGTCATTTTGTGAATGATGTCGAAATGAAGGGGTCCAATTACAGTTTACCCAGAGGCTTGATTACAAAATCGCCTGACTTCAGTGACCAAACTGAAGATGGCCATTCCCATCACATAAACGGTTCCGTTTCAAGATGCTATGTTCATCTTCTTCATCTCACCAGGAAGGAAAAAAAAAAGGGATGCCAGCTACCCACGCCCCCACGATCGCCATTACTCCAGCATTGGCAACGGTCGGTCGCCTTATTATTTGGAGGCGATCGCATGGCATTCTCTAGCTTTATAAAAGCCAGAGAAAGGTCAAGAGTAGAGGGGAGAAAAGAAAAAAAAAGACAGAGAGGAACACACGAACAGAGAGAACGGGAGAAGATAGAGAGAACTCGAAGGAACGGGGGGAAGACGCGAACAGAGGAAGACCAGAGGACTAAGAGTAAACCAAGAGAATCCGAGGATGAACTGAAAGACGAAAGATTAAGAGTGTTTGTCTACGTTGTTGCATCTGCGTTTTGCTTAAAACGCAGATGCAACAACGTTTGGTAACAAAAAAAACGTAAGTTACTATTCATGGGTCCCACCAAATTATGCGTTTGAAATGCATGGAAAACAAAAGCAGGTCCTACCTGCTTCTTGCGGCTGCACTGTTCAGTGAACAGTGCAACATCCCTCCACAGTCGCACTGTTCACTAAAGTGAATAGTGTTTTTTTCTTTTGAAAAACCAGTGAATGTACGTGAACATTTTTTTTTCAAAAAAAAGTTAACAGTTTTTTTCTCTCGAAAAACCAGTGCAGTTAATTGATTTCACTAGCACTGTTCACGTGAATGTGAACAATAATTTTTATTTTTTAAAAAAAAATTAGTTTAAGGTGAATTAAATTTATTCGTACTGTAATCTCAATTTTATTCCTGATAATATTTTATCTAATTTTATTGCACGCTCAAAAAATCATGAAAACTATAGTTCTTGTCGGATGAATTTTATATGTAATATAATTGTAGATAGTTTAATGGAACAATAAAAAAAAATTTATATAAAGTATGATTTATTTCACGATGTAATAGCAATAGTTAAATCTACAATATTTAAATTAAAAACCATAAATATATATATATATTTTTAAATTATTTTATAACCTCAATTTCAAAAGCATTCTTAACCAAACACATTAAACTACTTTTTGTTCAACCTCAATTTCAACCACAGTTTTAACCAAACACCTATTTTTTCAAACCAACCTCAACTAAAAGTACTTTTTATAAAACAACTTTTTTCAAACCACAACCACAACAGCTATCGCAATACACACTCTCGTCCAACTTCGAAGTAAGTTTCTCCAGCTTTGCAAGATAGTTCACCAACACTGTGCACTTGTAAATATAATTTACCTTGTAGTTGTACCAAGCGTGCGTGAATAATTAACGCACGTTTGCGGGTAGAAATCGACCGAGTCCAGCCTAGTCTTATGGGTTGGGTCAGACCAGCCCTCCCAAAAAAAGAAGAAGGAAAAAGTATGAAAAAAAACTGGGTTGGGACTCAGGCCTAGCTAGTCATATCGCCTTTATTTTATTTTTTTTTATTTTAATATTTGTCCAAACGAGTCTCTTTTTAATATCAGAAAATTCCAAAAAACAATTGTGGACCCTTTTGAATTTATTTATAGGTCCCTTGCATTTTTTAAGATATTTCACTGTATATTTGATATGTGAATTTTTACTGTGAAATGCAAATCCGGTATTCGATACATTTTTTTTCCTTTTAAAAAAAGGTAAAAAATATATGTGCTTTACTTTAGATTCATTTTATTGGTTTATTCACTAACACCAGAATTAGGAATACCATATGTTTTTTTTTGCTATGTAATATTTACCATCGCCAGAGTTGGAAATATCAATAGCTGAATATTCGTTGACGCCAGTGTCAGGAATATTATAGGCAGACTATCAAAGATAAAAAAAATGGTAGAAATTTAAGATAAAAACACAACGAACCCTTAGCAATTTAAAACAAAACTAACAATGTAGTCTACCTCATGTAGGACACTTAAGGGATGATAATAATTTTTTTTTGGTAACTAGTCTTATATCATTGAATCTCTACTGACCAATTAGGGTTTCGAGTGATCATAATGCTAGGTGACGACTCCTTAAATAGGACCATTCTCCATTAAAGAATAAGATGCTAGAATTCTGTTTTTTTTTCATTGTTGATTTTTAAAGGCTGCCACGATATCGGGTGTGACAGTTATGAAAATGATGAGATTGTGTTTTAGTTATGGGGTGATTCATGTGAGATAATATGCTAAAATATTAAGTTTTGCTTAGAAATGTGGGAAGGTGAAAGTGAAACCAAGGTTGTCAATTCCGTTTCGGTAGGTGTTTCGTTTTTTCAATTGGAATGGAATGTTTCAGTTTTGGAGTGTTTCGGCGTGTCGTTTCGGGGTTGTACTGTTCATATGTATATATATATTCAACAAACATAATTCAAATTCAAGATAAATTAATTATAAATTATGCAATACAAACACAATGCCAAACAAATATAATTTCAAAATTTAAAATATTTCTAAATAGTCAAGATTAAATAGATCTTTAACTTAAAGTAATTCAACTTAAACAAAATATCAAAATATTATGAAAGTAAAATGTTTTAACACAAATATTTTAAATATAAAGTTAGGTCAATGTTATGAAGGCTAATGGAATCTAAAGCATCCATTGTTTTGCTCAAATTCCTACAAAGTATAAACATGAAAAAAAACAACATGAATATAAACCATATATATTAGTGATAAATCTAATTTTAAAAAATTAATATCATTGTTAATAAAAATAGTAATAATAATTTTCAATATTATTATTAATATCATTGTTATAGAAAATAGTAATGAAAAAGAGTTTTTTATAATTGGGTGGTTTAATTAATTAAATTGAATAAGGTTCAATTTGATTCAACGGCTTTTCAAGAGCAGAACGGAACATGTGGAATGGAACCGGAACGTTCCGGGCGGAATTTAGCCGAAAAATTCGGAACGGACCGAGATTTAAAATGAGATGAAATTTGTTCCATTTTGTTCCGTTTTTTGAATTGGTATGAAATGTTTCGGTCATTCCGGACGGAATGGAACGGAATTGACAACCTTGGGTGAAACTATGGATATGATAAATTATGTAAATGTTAAGTCTTAAGAGATATGGTGAGGTAAGAAATAGTTTTTGCGAGTCATAATGGAAATGGTTAAATGGTAAAATAGAAAATATATGTATGAGAATGGATGATGTTAGTAAGAAAGGAAATCGTATAAGAACTATGAATTAGTAATGTGAAAAGAATGAGGATTTGTTTAGATAAGTACGAATAAGGAGTTGAAAATAAATTGAATACTAATTGATGATGTTTCCTTAAAAATTAGAAGGAGCTCATGTAACTTCAGGTATATGCCTTGTTACTCATCTTTTAAATTAATAGTATGTTCTTGTTAGATATGCTTTGCATATATGGAATGAGTTTTGGAAATGGAACAATAAAAAATTGCACTGAAATATTAGTTGGTTATTTGGATGAAAACTAATTAATTATGTATTAAAATCAGCTGTTTTAACAGGGACTCATTAATTATACATTAAAGTCAACCATTTGTATGAAAAGTAAGTATTTATATGTTTTTAAGTCTAGTTTTTTTATTTTTTATCGAGATGATGGGTCAACTTATACACACCTCAACTAATTTCTGAATTCTTGTGCCCACATAAGTTTCTCACACAAGAAAAAAATAAATTACTGGTTTTTATATTAGGGAGCATGACCCCAAAGAAATATAGCGGTGAGATTCGAAGCCTAAACTTAAAAGGAGTAAACCTCTTAATTTCAAAACCTTTATAACTAGGGTAACCCTTGAAGTTGTTTTTTAAATCATTTGCTGGGTAGAGACTAATAATATATATTAGAGTCGACTGAATCGACGAAGACTAAAAAGATATTCACGTCAACCGTGTTGGCAGATAACCATTATGATAAATTGAATCCAGCCACTTTGGCAGAGACTAATTGGTGTAATATTAAGTCAATTGTGTTTTGAGAAGGATAATTATGAAATGTTGAGACTACTAAAATGGCCGAAATCATATTAGAAAGCTCTTATTAACTGTAATGACAGAGTTTCGGGAGTAAACGATTCATTTAAATGGAAATAAACTATTATAGTTGTGCGTGCACCTAAATCATTGTGTATTTTTATGTGATTGATTATTATCTATGTTGCTTCCCATTTTATAATAAAACAAAAAATAATAAAATAAATACAAGGAAATACACTTGAAGCAAGTCTAGAAAGGAATGCCCAAGCCCAATGATGAAAGACTTAAATCCCAAGTGAAATTGGTAGGCCAAAATAGTAATCCAAGGTTTTAATTGATAAAACTCATTAGTAAAAATGTTTTTTTTAGGTGTTTAAATTCTCAATTGGAATTTTTAATCAAAGGTTTAATCAAAGTAATTAGGGGTTTAATCGCAAGGGAAATCAACTTTTGGATGTCAATTTTGATGTCATTTGAAAAAATTCAAGTTTAAAAACTATGGGGACCCAATTGACGAGAATCAGGGGCTAAATTAAAGAAATTTAAAAGTTTGAAGGTCAATTAAAGCTTAAATTGCATAAATCCGAGGTCAAGGATCAAAATAAAAAAGGCGGCCTACATCAGGGTCGACATTTGAATTTGACAGGAATGCAATTGAATTGATTCTTAAAATCAAAATTGTAATTGAGGACTTCATTAAATAAATAAAAAATTAAGAATTGATTTGGAATTTGACACTTCTTTGGCTCCATTTTCATTTAAATGAAACAACACATTTTGTTCAAAACGGTATCATTTCATGCACTATTTCTTACAAAAAAAGGATGCAAACGATGCTGTTTTGATGGCATTGTTTGCTACCTTTTTCCTGTGAACACGTAAAGGCAGGGGAAGAAGGTTTTTCATCCCCTTCTTTGCAGTAACTGTTTCCCTCTCCCTAAAACCCAAAACCCAACACAACCCACACTCATGGCCTACTAAAATGAAAAAAATAGAAAGGACAAGCCTTGCAAGTGGCTGCCCATTAATCGCCTAGCCACCCTATCCATTCTACGTGATTGAGCAAGTTAGGGTAGCTCTCTCCCCCTGCCCTTTATAAATACAAGGGGAGGACCAGGAGAAGAAAAAAAAGAAAAAAAAGGGGAGGTGAAAAAGAAAAAAGAAAGAAGAGAGAGAATAACAAAAAATAGAAACAAGAAAGAAAAGAAAGAAAAACAGGGGAGAATAGAGGATGAGAAGGGAAGAAGAAAGAAAGAAAAAAAGGGAACAAAAAAAGAAGAACAAAAAGGGAAGGAATACAAAGAAATATAGAGGACAAAGAATAGAAATAAAACAAAGAAAAAAAAAACAAAGAAAAAGAAGAAGAACCATCAATGAAGTGGCTCCTCAATACACAACCACCTTGTTTGGAAGAACCACCATTGCCACTACCAACACTACCGTGAGCCACCGTTAGGGAAGGTTCCCCTCTCCCTTCTTCCTCCTCCGATCCTGCTTCTCCTTTTTTGGCATCATCTCCACTGTTCTACTAGTGAACAATGGAGAGTCCACTATTTATGAGCTGAACCGGGTCTGGTCTAGACCAAAATTCATTAGGCCAGACCCAGCCCAATCCCTTTGAAATAGTCTTGTTGGACCAACATTGGCTTAACACCTGTTTTGGGCCACTATTGGCCCAACTCTTTGGGCCCACTTCGACCCAAATTTGTTTTTTGCTAACCTCAGTCCAATCTCTCTTGGGCTAGTCTCGGCCCAACCCACACAACTGGGCTAGGCCCATTCCATTATTATAATATTATATTGTATTGTATTGTATATTATATTAAAAACAAAAACAAAAAAACTTTCAAATAAATTCCAAAAATTCTTTTTAAAAAAATATGTGATTTTCCCAAAAGTTTCCACCAATTTTGATTAATATCAATTTGTATTTTTATATTGTAAAGATACAAATCTAGTATTAAAATACTTGGTTTTCTACGAAACGTAAAATGAAAACTAAACAAAAAAAAGTGTTTTGTTTTCATACATTTGATCAAGTCTCTCAAAGCTTATAAGAAATTTTCATATCATATTTTCATATAACAAAATTCAAAAAATTATGTTTTAGCATGCATTTTTGGCTTTAATAACCAGTTTATTAAAGCTATAAAAACTAGGCCAATATTTCAAAAATACCAAAAAAATTATTTTATTTTCTTTTAATATCTGAGATTAAAAACTTATATGTAAGATGTATTTCCAATATTAAAAGGTAGTTTTGTTTTTATTAACATTAAAACGGTTAGGTTTTTACCTGATAAGATAAGTATCTCTTTACTGAGGAGGATTTGTCTTCAACCTTAGACAACCCAACAATCAGACAACTAGTTTAATCAAAGAATTAAACAATGAAGCTTATTTTAGGTAGGACGTATTTAGGGTGCTAATACCTTCTCTTTACATAACAAGTTCCCGTGCTTTATCTCTGAGATCAATTAAGATTTCTAGTTACCAAAATACTAGGTGGTGACTCTCATTTCCTCTTTCCACTGAAAAAACAAGAAATCCTTGTTTCCCTATTTCTTGATATTCCAGATACCATATAAGAGTGGATGCATTCACCACGAAGCTGCACCCGTGCAACAAGCCTAGTGTAAGGAGAAAAAAGGAGGAACTTCTCTTTAGATTGCTGAAGTTATTGTCTTTAGCCTATTTAATAAGTAATGTCGCACGTCACCCGCGCGACATCGGCTGGCGATTTTTCTTTAGCTGCGTTTGCTTGAATCGGTTCGTTGGGAGTCCACCTAGTAATTTAGTGAAGGCTACTAGGAAATCAAATGTACTGGTCTTGTCAGAGATTTGCGGGTAAAGGACTGGTTGTGGTTAGAGAAGGTATTAGCACCCCTAACGCACCCTACCTAAGGTAAGCTGCTTCGTGGCTTTGACATGTTAAAGAAGTTTTAAAAATTGTCTTTTCATCGGGTATCAGAAATATAACTTACATATAAGTTAATAATTCTTGACCGTGATCCAATCAAAATATTAAATTCTTTAATCTTTGCAATTTTCATAAACAAAAAGAAACATCCATAAAACAAATACAAAAACACATATACACTTTCACTATATTTTCTCTTTTCTTTTCGTTTTGTTACATCCTCACTACAAATAATAAAAATTCAATACTAAAAATAAAATTACATCAAACAATTTAAAATTACAAAACAGCCCCTAAAACATCCAAAAGCTTCTGGAATATGCAGGAACAGTGCACGGGAACAGTGGCGGCGCGTCTTCTCCATGCGCCGCCGCCACTGGCGGCGCGTGACCGCAAGAAAAACCCAGCAACAGGGGGGTTTGGATCGACTTCTTCCCCTCTTCTTTTCCTCGCCGGCGGTGACAACCACCGTTATCTGTAAAAAGAAGAAACACAAAAGGCAGTCGATTTTAATTTTCTTTCTTTTTTCGATCTGTTTCAGTCTTCCTTTTTTAGCTCAGTCCAGTTTCACTGCCTTCTCCCTTCTCTATTTCGGGCGGCGGCAAGACCAAGGGGTCACCAACGACTAGGCTTCTGTCGATGACCGATTGAGCAGTGGTGGTCTTCTGTGGCCGCTGCTTGGTCGTTGATGACGGGTGGATCTGCGACCGACCGGTTGAAAGAGATGACCAGTCTCGGCTGGGCTATGGTCGTTGTTGTTGAAGAGACCGAAGGTGAAGAAGACGCTGCTAAGGGGAAGATCGGTTTTGATAGTGGGTTTCTTTTGGGTTGTGAAGTGAATAGATCGAACGGAGAGGCTGTGTTGGTTGTTGCGGTTGGTCGTCCGGGGAAGAAAGGGTACTGACGGTGTGGACGGCGCTGTTGTGGTGGACGGCGCTGCTGGCTCTGTGTTGATGAATGGAGGGGAGTTGGCTCTCGGCTCAGGAAGCGAGAGAGAGAGAGAGAGGATGGCTTGGGTGAAAGTTGGAGCGGGAGTGGCCAAGGAGATAGTGAGGGAGGTCTGTGAGCGGGGAAGATGAAGGGGGACGGTTGTGAGAGAGGTAGCCTCCGGCTGAAGGTTGAAGATGAGAGAAAAAGGGGGGGGGCGCCACTCCTTTTGTTTTCTCTGGTTTTGGCCGGGGAACTGTGAGCGGCTGCTCGGGTAGGGAGGAGAAAGAAGTGTGGTTTTTAGGGTTTTTGTGGTTTAGGTTTTTTTGTGGTTTTTCTCTATTTTTCAAAATTGCCCCTCCTTTCTTGTGTGTTGTGGAGACCAGTATTTATAGGTAAAAATATTGTTTGGGCCTTAAAATTGATCCCTCAACTTTCTTTTTTTTGTAAATTTGATTTTTCTTGTTTTTTGGATTTTCTTATCAACATCGCCTCAAATGAGGAAAATCAGTGATTTTAAAAATAACGCATTAAAAGTCGAACGCGTTCCAAAGATCTTTGAAAATTTAAATTCTTTTGGGACGATGCTGAAAATGCTAAAAACGATGCAAATATATTAAAAAAACTATTTTTTTGGATTTTTTTGTTGTTTTTTGTTATTTTTGGATTTTTCAACAATTTTATTAAAACATGGATCAAAAATTGAGTAACAACAAGTAAATCAAATTTGAAATAAGGAATGTCTCTTTTTCTTTTTATATGGGTAAATCATATTCCTTATTCCTTGAGTGTGATAAAGGGATAGTCATAAACAAATTACTTATAGATGCTAGCTTAAATTTGATCCTTGGAGGATGCACATAGTATTTTTCATTCAATCAATTATTTCTGCTTTTCAAGTCCTTAGTTTTTTTCCCTGATCATCATTCAAAAAAAAAAAATAAGCCTTGAGAGACCATAACTATATAGTAGCATCACATAAATAACTCCAAAGATAAATTATATTTGCGGTTGTAATCGATCGATAGAAAGGTGTTATCAAGTGTGCGAGTGTCTAAGTGATCGTGAACCTTCCATTCATAATCATTCGTTTATGTTTCTATCAAGGTGTGTGTTTCAACTAATTATTGTTATTTTTTATTGTCTTTATATTATTCATGCATTATGTGTTCATAGATTTTTGAGTTCATACATGTTAATTTGCAATTATGATCCATTTCCTTCTACTAGACTTGTTTTAAGTTCTATATCCAGGTTTATGATTGGAAACGATCGATGGAGAGATGATATTATGTGTGTGAGTGTCAAAGTGTCTATAAAGTCTGTATGTTTCAACTAATTCTTGTGTTATTTTTGGTTTGCAAGTACGATCCATGAAGAAAGATAAGTCGTTTTATTCAATTTAATCCCATCTTCTTCTACTAGACTCGTTTAATCTCTATATCCAAGTTTATATATAAGTCGTCTATCTTGTTGTAAAGTTAAATAATTGTGAATATCGATCAAATACATATTATTAAAAAGATGCTGGCATTTTAATTTATTGGTTAATTAGATTTAAACTTTTCTTGAAAAGACATATAGTTAATTGAAGACTTTAATCTTGATAGCTAATATTTTTTACTTTTACCTTAAATTTAATACGAATGTAAAGGCTTTAAACTTACAAAAGTAAATTTCCTTATGTTTGGATTTAACTAAAAATGAAAATAAAAATGAAATGCATTTTAATTAACTAGAGTTTTTGGATTTAATAGTGCATGGCTAGCTTTCACCACCATAATTTGATCTTGACACCATCATTCCTTTTCTTATTTGTTTTATATTATTCATGATTATTGTTTCTTACTTTCGTTTATTGGAAAGCCCAAAAATCCACTAACTATATAATAAGAATAGACCTTTCCTCTCAATTAGAGTCATTTTAACTCAAATCAACTTCATTTGATAAAGCTATATATTATGTAATTAGTTGCTAGGCTAAGTGTATTTGTGTATTCATAGTTTATGTTAAATTTTAAATACTATATCTACGAGGATTTTTATGATGTTAAGAGAAATATTCCTTTTTATTCAAAAGTATTCAGTTAATTTATAAGAAATACAATTTTATTATTATAAATTCCCTAGTTAATGCAAAATAGAGTGTTGGATTTTGTTACAATACATAAAACATTACAAACATTTTAATGACCCCCCCCCCCCCCGAGAGACAGTTATTTGTTATGTTATGCTTAGTGTAGTTCTGTCCAGTGTACCAAACATATTTTAATTTTTGTTTAATTAAGTAGACATTATATATATAGTGTGTTTGATATTGTGATAGCTGTTGCTAAATTTTCAAAGTGTTTTTTATATGAGAATGTATTAAAATAATATTTTATTTATTTATTTAAATTTATTTTTAACATCAGCACATCAAAACAATTTAAAAACACCAAAAAAATTAATTTGAAGCAAATGTCGATACACGACGTCGGGCGACGGCTCCCTTTTTTTGTTTATTTAACAAAAAGGGTTTTTTCTCAATTGGGGGAAACAAAGATTTTATTGGAGTCGCCATCTAGTAATTTGAGGGAACTAGAAATCCCAAATTAGACACTGGTCCCAGAGATTTGGATACGGGGTTAGTTATGATTAAGGGAAGGTAGACACCACCCTTAAAACATCCTTTCAAAAGAAAGGTTACCCTTACTTGTGTGTTTTTTATTTGATTCAAATGCGATTATATTTTGGGCTTATTTGTAATTTTTTTTTTAAATGATTAACGTCAGTCCCTAAAAATAAAAGACACGTTAAAAATGACATCAGTCCCTAAAAATTAGGAGACTCGTCTAAAATATTGACGTTTGTCCCTATAAAGGAGAGTTACGTCTGGGTTAATAATGGATATAATCCATTATATTTTGGGTTTATTGGTAATTTGTTTTTTTTCAAATGGTTAACGTCGGTCCCTAAAAATAGGAGACGCGTTAAAAATGACATCAGTCCCTAAAAATTAGGAGACTTGTCTAAAATATGACGTTTCAACCCTAAAAAGGAGAATTACGTCTGGGTTACCAAAAAAATAATGGACATAAGCCATATTTGGTATTTACATTTTTTGACATCGGTCCTTTTTAAAAAAAGAGACGTGTCGACTTTGGTTTTTGTATTTTTTACAACATGCAAGAAAATTTACAAGCATTTATATATCAAAAATATCAAAAATACCAGTAGAAACCCCGAAAAATTACCTGAGTGCCACTGTATAGGCAAAATAATGAAATACCCTTGGATTTCTCCAAAATTTACAAAAATACCACTGGTGACGCGTGTGGCCCACGCGCGGTTACTGTTGGAGGCGGTGAAATTTTCTGGCGAGATTTCTGGCCAAAAAATGGTTGCTTCTGGTAGATCTGAGGGCGAGGATTCTGATGGCGGTGGTCTAGACGGCCGTTTATGGCTGACGAGGGAGAATCGTCGGTTTGAAGCTTCGGTGGACGACGACGATCGCGGTCTTTTTCCGGCCAGATGAGGCGGAGAAAACGATGACAACCACCGGGGTTTTTCTTTACAGCAGGGTAGAAACCTTTCTGTGGTGGTGCGGAGGCTGGAGACGGCCGGAAAGTGGAGATCGGATGAGAGATAGAGCGTCGCCGACGAGAGGAAAGAGAGAGTCCGAGATTATGCTATGGTATGAACGCGTGTATGGTACACCGGTACCGCTGAACGCGTGTATGAACGCGTGTACGGTATCTCGGATGAAACGATCGGATGGCTGTGATTGGCTAGATCTGCAGGTTGATCGGACGGTCTGGATGAGCGGAGCTTTGATCTGGTGTGGCGTGGTGCACCGAAAGCTCGGTACACCGGATGACGTGGCGCAACGGGATCAAATCTTGGAATATTTCAAGGGCTGAGATGTGTCGGGATATATTTGGTATTTTC
>Ga0325402_1003243_pt1 | contig 14618 bp, 9 predicted proteins | sample PopdelMetagenome_22_FD_207212 | JGI IMG/M metagenome (GOLD analysis project Ga0325402, IMG submission 207212) | Populus deltoides microbial communities from Bellville, Georgia, United States - Xylem-PdKOR-R3 | ecosystem: Host-associated > Plants > Phyllosphere > Stem > Wood/Secondary xylem... | reverse complement strand
TTTTTTTTTAATATATTTTGAATAAGAGTTTAGTGAGTCAATAGATGGACTCAACCCAATCAGCATTATAATATGGATTTTTTTATTTTTTTGGGAGTCTATAACATGGAAAGGGGAGATGGCCGAAGCCGAAGGACCTGTTTGACGTGAAGCGGATAGAAAAAGATAAACAAGGCCGACCAAATCTCTTACAAGATTTTATAAGAATTAAGAATTTGGCCGATGAAATAAGGTGGCAGATGCATCAGACTGCTCATTATTACAATTAAAAACAAGCATTTTCCTCCTCCAATTCCCTAATCTCTTCTATTATAACCCACAAGTCCAAAGTTAGAGGATTATAACTTCTGATTAAATCAAGATTTTAACTCAGTTTTATAACAAACTTGTGATTTTAAAGTCCAAATTTCATCCTCACCTGCAGGCTCTGCAACTCTATGCTTCTTCTGTGTATGCATAAATCACTCTTGTTGCAATCGACCTTGTATCCAACACATTCCCATTTTAGAGTCTCGCAACTCCAGCCTTTGGTGCATGTACAGCCCTCGGGACCCATCTTCTCTGCAACTCCATGCTTTGGTCTATTCAAACTCTCTTTTTTTTCCATCATAGCACTTGCAAGTTCTGCTGGGATTGCTGCAATCCACCCCCAAAGGAACACACTAACAATTAGTAGTCTTGCAAGAAGATCTTTTGCATGCACAGCCTTAAGGATCCGCTCCAGTATACTCTTATCTTTTCACCTTACCTCTGCAGAGTAACGAGTTAAGAGGTATCGGAATAGGTACTGTCTTTTGCATGTACAGACTCATTTGGTTTCTCGATTTTGTCCTTCAACAAATTTATATCATGAATCCATACCACATGGTCAAAATTTATGGCTTACAACAAGTTCATGAACTAATACTACCCACCGCAAAGTACAAGCCAGCATTAATCACAAATTCATAATGCCTTGAATATCTTTCACGTTACAAATGCAATATATTGCAAGTGCATATTGTTTGAAGATGGTAATTCTACATGTAGCATTCCACAAAGCAGAGATTTGAAACTATTTGTTAGAGATTTGTAATTCCATTAGTGGAGGTGGTGATAAAATTCAACCTTCAATTTTTTCTGTACAAATTGTTGAGATTGCTTTGTTTGCAAGTGATTATCACGAGTCCACAATGTTGCTGGCATTATTTGGTATCAAAGCAGGTTGCGAATTCTTTGTTCTTCTTATGCCAGATACTCAGAGTGGACACTCCTACAAACAAAGGATTGCAGGATCCTGCTCCTTCCTAACCTGAATCCTCCACAATAAACATCACCACAAAATGACCATGCCTCCATGTTTTTACCAGTAACAACAACAGATGCAACTTGTTACTCGTACTTTCCGAATCATAGAAATGTTTGGAGGGTCAAATAAGGGGAAAATCAGATAGAAGATGGGGGAGGAGATGAAGATAAAGAGGAAGAACATTTGGGCGGGGATAAACTTTGAAAATGGGAGAGTTTTGGATGAACTCACTAAAAGAATAAAGGTGAAAGTATGTGACTTTAATGGGAAGTTTGATTAGGATGCTTTTCATGATTGTATGGTACCCCTAAATGATTATTTTGAATGGTGAAGGGTCAGATTTGTGACAGAGATTCCCTAAGTGTTGTGAAACTACTTATTATTTATCCATATAATTCTGCATTTGTAATAAAATTTTGAGATTTCCTTTTTTCTTGTATTTTTAATCTTTTCTGTACAAATTATTGAGGTTGCTTTGTTTGCAAGTGATTATCACAAGTACAGAATGCATTAGATATGCTATAAATTAAAATAAATAATAATATTATATTATATTATATAAATCTAAAATATATATCTTACTAGTTGAGATTAGATCAAGAAAATATAAAATATTATAATATAATCATATAAAGTTATATTTTTCACTCTTATAACCAAAAATAATAATTTAAAGTAGTAAGCCATATGGATTAAAAAACAAAATTAAATATCAAGTAAAAAAATAGATAAATAGATCAAAACATAAATAAGTTAAAAAAAATCCTACCGAAAAAGAAAAACTTCGAGCAGATACTAGCCTTAATGCCTTCGGCGCTCGCCTAGGCTTCACTTCATTGAAATCCAACGCCTGAGGCTAATAAAGGCGTTGTGCCTCGCCTCGCATGAAACGCCTAGGCGAGAGCCAAAAATACGGAGTAGAGGAAGACAATTAGAAAAGAAAACTTACAAAGCATTATCCTAGCACAAAGAAAAGTCAAAATGGTTTGTGTGAAGGTTTCTTCCCAAAAATAGCATCCCAAACAGAGGAAGAAAGTGGTTTGTTCTTGTCCAAAAAGTCTCTAACGGCTTTGTCATGAACATGGAATCCCTTTTGGCGCAATGTTCCAATAACAGTCCTGGCTTCTTCGACTCCCTTTTCCCTACACAAGCCATCAATCAATCCAACAAAGGTGGTAACATTGGGAGAGTGACCGAGCTCCAGCATTTCAAAACAGAAGTCGATAGCATCATCAAAGAGGTTACATTTAGAGAGTCCCTGAATCAATACAGCGTAGCTGAAAGCATTAGGAGTGATGCCATTGGACTGCATTTTCCTGAAAATCCTCTTGGCATCATCCAACTTGTGGGCTTTGCAAAAGCCATCAACAACAGCAGTGTAAATAACTACTTCAGGGATAGTGCCTTTCTCGCGCATAGTGCCGAAGAGTTTCAAGGCTTCCTGGACAAGGCCATCTTTGCAAAGGCCATCAAGCATGGCGACAGCATTGGGGATGAGCCCAGTTTCCTTCATCTTGTTGAAGATTTGTTCAGCATCCTGTGAGGGCTCGGAAGTGGAGGTGCTGCGTCCTTGTTCATTTTTGGGAGGAGGAGGAGCAGCAGCAGACTTAGTATCAGCAGCGGCAGCATCCTTGTTGAGGTTGTTGTTATGGTCAGGATGAAGCTTGAATTTATCGAGAAAAGCATCATCAGAGATACGATTAAAATCATGAGTTTGGGTCTGGGGCTGAAGATTAAAAGGAGAGGTTGTTGAGGGAGGGTAAGATGGTTGAGGGCGGGCGGGTCTGTTAGTGTTGTTGTTAAAGTTAGGTCCTCTTCCTCCTCTATTGCTAGAGCTATGATCACTGTTAAGGTTAGGTCCTCCCCCTCCTCTATTGCTAGAGCTATGATTACTGTTAAGGTTAGGTCTCTCACCTCTTAAGGGCCTATTCGGTATGGGTTCCGGAGGGTTCTGGTTCTGCAATCTCCTCTCTTTTTCATCATCGAAATTGAAACCAGCACCAGCAGTTGATCCTTTAATGGAGCTGCTGAAACGACGCAGTATTTGTGACAGAGAGATGCGTGAGTGAGAATGTAGCTTCAAGACTCGAAATTGAGATGATGATGATGATGCCATTTCCCGGATGGATTGATTGATTCGATTTGATTTTGAAGAGAGACAGGGGGGGGGGGTTTAATTTTATTTTTAGGGTTTTTGACATCGAACATTACAAAACGAACCAGATAAGAGGCGAGGAGGCGAAATTGGTATTTCCATAGCAACTGCAAGGGCTATTGCTGTACTTTCCTAATCCTAATCCTTGGGCCGGGCCGGGCCGGTTCTGCTACTAGTAGAGTAGTAGTAGCGGACTGCAGGTTGGCTGGAATAGAAATACGAGCTACTACTGTTCCAGAAACAGTCGCAGAAGAAGAAGATAAGGCAGTGCAAGCTCAGGAATTACTATTTTTTAAGGGAAATCAAAAGCTAAGCTGCGCTGCTCCCCTCCCCTCCCCTGCCCTCACACACTCACAGTTTGAGTGATAAACTTGCTCGTGTCCTGCTTTCAAGGTCAGGCCGCTCTCTCGTCTTCATCTTCATATTCTTTTCTTTTATTTTTATTTGATTTATTATTCAGATGTAGTGCTGCGAAATGGAATTGGAATGGGAATTCGTTATATTACTTATTTCATCATCCTTGGCTTAAATTCTCTTAAGTTATTGCGGTGTTCATCGACAGTCAGAGAGCTGTGTGACACCATCCATTTCTTATGAATTTCTTGGTTCTTTCCTCTTAAAACATCGCTTATCTGCCTTCTCTTTGTTTCAATTCAACTGCAATTGACCTGTTATAAAGTAAATAACGTAAAGTAATCGTAAAACCACACACCCAAAAGGATAATCGATACATACACCATTCTCATATCAGATGCTTTAAACTTTTAGTAATTGCTATTACTTACCATGTTTGTTGCATTGCAATGCTAAAACTACCAGCCTCGGCGAGGCCAGCACAATCCAGGCTCTTCAGTTAATCTTCAACCCCCGCACGGCCTTCCACACTGCACCATTCGAGTCCTTTGCTCATCTCTCCTAAAGTTCTCTTCATCCCTTGATATTGTAATTCATTTCCCCTTCTCTCTGTTTTCTCGCCCCTCTACTATACTCTTATAATAATTACAATCGCTTCTTTTCTTCTCAGCTGATATGGAAATTGCCACCGCTCAAAATGGTAATAGCAGCCTCCTCTGGTTCTTCAGGGATAGAGGTTTTGATGACAACACCATCCATGAAATGTTCCGAAAGTGCAAGCGCCTGCAAGACACCCAGAGGGATAGGGCATCTGAAAACTGGGCTTACCTGAAAACCATTGGCATTCAAGAGAGAAAGCTCCCTTCAATTATTTCAAAGTGTCCCAAAATACTTACTCTTGGTCTCAATGAGAAGCTCATCCCCATGGTTGAGTGTCTGGCTACCCTCGGTTCTAAACCTCGTGAAGTTGCTTCCGCCATTACCAAGTTCCCTCACATACTGTCTCATAGTGTTGAAGAGAAGCTCTGCCCCCTTTTGGCATTCTTTCAGGCAATAGGGGTCCCTGAAAAGCAACTCGGCAGGATTTTATTGCTCAACCCAAGGCTTGTCAGCTACAGCATTGATTCCAAGCTCAAAGAAATTGTTGATTTTCTCGCTTCTCTTGGCCTTACCAAAGATGGGATGATTGGTAAAGTCTTGGTGAAACACCCCTTTATAACAGGTTATAGCGTTGAAAAGAGGCTACGCCCCACTTCAGAGTTTCTCAAGTCAGTTGGACTGACAGAGCTGGATCTTCGAACAGTGGTCATGAACTTCCCTGAAGTTCTTTGTAGAGATGTCAACAAGATTCTGAAACCCAATTTTGCATATCTAAGGAGATGTGGATTTAATGATAGACAAATAGCAGCTTTGGTGACTGGTTATCCCCCTATTTTGATCAAGAGTATCAAGAATTCACTGGAACCTCGTATCAAGTTCTTGGTGGAAGTAATGGGAAGGCAAATAGATGAAGTTGTTGATTACCCCAACTTCTTTCAGCATGGTTTGAAGAAGACCTTGGAATCAAGGCACAAACTTTTGAAACAGAGGAAACTAGATTGTAGCTTGAGCGATATGCTAGGTTGTAATCAAAAGAAGTTCCTGATGAAGTATGCCTTGCTTCAAGGATCTGCCTGAGATATTTGTTTGTTCTTGCACTCCAGGTGAACTTCATCTTTAGACCGAATTCAACTCTTATGAGGATGCAGATCAATGGGAACTCGATTTTTTTTTCCATTCGTTTGAAATTTACTAAAACGGGACGTATATTTGTTAATGATCTGATCCAGCATTATCAATGTTAATCAATTCTGGCACATCGATCACAAGATGCTTGCTAACTGATATGGACGTGATGTACTGCAATCTTATTGTTTTCTTTACAATAATGTTAGAAATGGCGGCTATTAAACTACGACAAACAACAGTTCCTGGAAATCAGGCACGTGATTACAGTGTTTTGATTCCTAATTATTATAAGAACAAGTATAGATCAACAGGACTGCAGGGTGATTATTAGAAAATGAAGATCTAGCGCAGTAATGTAAGACACGAAATACAAAAACTAGATCAGTAAGAAGCATGATCTCTGGAAATGCAGAAAAAATTGCTAGACACAAAAACAATGCCAATGGAAAAACTAGGACGGCGTGCTACCTTAAGCAGAAACTTTGTAGCTTTCCCAAGAATACGGAAGCTCAGAGATTAGGATCTAAACTTGGAGACTTGACGTGGTCCTCCGCAGTTTGATTACACTTTGTGTTCTGGCGTAACTTCGAGAAGATGATGTCATGCTGGAGAGTGAACCAGTTATGCTGTCAGTGGTGCTCATGCTAGGCCAAGTGAAGACAGGCTTGAATGGAGGTACGCGAGGCGGAGGCAAAGTTCCTGATACGATCTGGATTATGGTCTCTGTTTTAGGCCTTTCACTGTCGATAGGATGAGAACAAGCCAATCCCAGTAGTAAAAGTCTATTAGCCTCGTCGTGCACAAAATCGTTACCGAGGTTTTCATCTACAGCTTCTAGTATGCGTCCCTCGCGATGTAAGGTCCAGACCCAATCAACTATAGAATAAAGATTCTGGTTGTGATGGATCTTTGTCCCTGGACCTTTACCACACACAACCTCAAGAACCACCACTCCAAAACCAAACACGTCAGATTCAGGGGTAGCCCTGCCCGTGTGGAAACATTCTGGAGCAACATAACCCATGGTACCTGGAACTCCACCTAGCCCAAGCTCATTATATGAATTCTTTTCATTTTCCAAGGCTCGAGCAAGGCCAAAGTCACCTAGGCGGGAATTAAAGTCCGCATCAAGTAGGATATTGCTGGTTTTGAGGTCTCTGTGGACAACTTTCTTGTCATACTCATTGTGCAGGTAATGTAATGCCGATGCAACCCCTACAAGTATCCTGTAGCGACGATTCCAATTTAGAGTGCCCTGCTCTGGACCCTTCTGTAGGTGTTTCTCCAGGCTGCCATTTGGCATGAAATCATAAACTAATAGAAGCTTCCCTTTCTCATAGCACCACCCTGAACAAAGACAGAGGTTATAAAGTCGTTCTTGCTGTCGTTTGTTTTTCTAAAGAAAGACAGATTTGCTGCTAATTGCATGCTAATGCTAAACAAGATGGGATACAACATTAATTTAAAATCATAGGACAAGGTCATTGCCTTGCCTTGCCTGTGAAATATTACTGGCAGCGATATATCTTTCCTTTCATGCTTTACTATGTCAACATAACACTTAACTAATTCTTATTTTTCTAAACCTAGTACTGTGTGACCTATGAACAGAAGAAAATGAGGAAAAAAAAGGAAATTTGAAGCAAGGAATTGCAAGAGGGAAGCATGTGGGTTTGACTACTGTTGCTTATTTACTCAACAGCCCCCCCACTATTATATAAACATATTTGACAATGCAATCAATTAATATGCAATCGAAATATCTGGTGGTCCTTTCAAATTAAATGATTCATATAGCCAAGTGCTTATCCAATGAACGAGATCATGGACTTAAATTTTATGCAAAATGATTAGACAAAAGAAAGAATAAGAACCAAAATATTCGATAATTACCCACTAAGCGGACTAGATTTTTGTGGCGAAGATGATGGATGATGGTTAGCTCGGCCAAGAAATCATCTTTGCCTTTTATGCTGTCTCTGGAGAATTTCTTGACAGCAATTTCAGTAGTCGTAGTAGTAGTACCATCATCAGCCTTATCATTGAGGAGGAGGACGCCTTTATAAACGATCCCAAATCCTCCTTCCCCGAGCTTCATACTTTCATGGAAATTGCTGGTGGCCTTCTTCAACTCCTTGTACTTGAACTCTCTTGGCATCCCAGGCAGCCATTTCAAGATGTAACTACCAAACTCTTTGGCCTCCTCTAGACTTGCTTTTGATCTCTTTTTCCTCACAAAAACAACTCCACATACCACAAATATAAAGATTATCATCACTACTGAGACACAAACCCCAGCACCAATCTTCCACCATTTCTCATCATCTTCCTCATCGGGTTGATTATTTATCTGTAAGCTCCATTTCAGCACACAGTTTAATTCAATCCGTGGATCACCAGTGGAAGCAGCAAAACCAAAGTAGGATTCTTGTTTCAGGTACTCTTTGAGGTCTATGGTCTCGTTCAAAAGAGGCTCTCCAGGCTTTTGATTTCCTTCTTTCACCATGTACACCTGCATCAATTTGGAGGTGCCGTTATAATCAACCCAAACAGTGTAGTTAACTCCTGGTGGATCAGGAGAGAGTGTGATGTTATATTTGTCTAGAGGGATGGCATTTTTTGACCGAATGGAGTTGATATTGAACCCGATATGGTTATGATCTGGATCTTCGATGTAATCTTGCTTTTCCGTGTCAAACTCTATAGCCACAAAGTGGTTTGCAGTGTTACCATCAGTGGAGGCATTGGTCAGGCCTAGATATTGCCCGTAACTTGCTTCGGGTATGCTAGCATTTGGAGCTATAAGAAAAGCCAGGCCACTACCAGCCTCCCAGTCTCTTTCTCTGTAAATGTTAATGACAAAGGTGGTGTTGAAGGAGGCTAATCTGTACTCATCCCCACCATCACCGATCCAGAACCTGAAAGGTTTATGATACATGATGCGGCCAGATGCATCTTTTTGTTTCCAACTATGAGCATCATTGGGGGTCGCAGGAGTAAGTTGTAGAGCTTCAAGATAGATGGATGAATCGCCTCTGAAACTCAGGAGCTTCTCATGATCATCATCAACAAATCTCTCAAAAGTGAATGATGACATGTTGTCTGTGAAAGCTAGATGTGCAAGGTTGAATAACATAATAATGAGGAGAGCGATGATCGAATATGGATTTTGGGCAGCCATTGGTTGTAGCTAGCTGTACGTACGATTCAATAGAAAGAAAGACGGGGATGAAATGAGAATTTTAATTACTTTCTTCACTCTTGCATACACACACACATATAGAAGCCAGTTTGGAAATGAATATGAAGAAGTCACAGGGAGATTACAACAGGGGATGGTTGACTGCTTCTTGTCGTTAAGGTCTGCCCGTGTTTACGGTCATCACTTTGAAATTGGGAGATCGTCGATTTCCCAAATAAAGCATTTCCTTCTTTTGTTTGGTGTCCAAGGAATATTGGGATAATCCCGTTTGACCGTCTAGCAGCAGTTTAAGTTTCAGAGGTGAAGCACCTTGGCATGTAATTAAGAGTCAACAATTTCATGCCCGCAGAGAGGAGGAGAAACATCGCATCCTGTCATTCTGTTCCTTTCATTGAAGTTTCTGTGCACGGCATGCCAATACGCTACGCGGAAGGTCCTAGCTAAGATTTTGAAGAAGGAATCCCGTTTGACTTTTGCTCTCCATGATAATTAATGCATGCAAGGCATGCAAAAACCACGATTATCCTCGTAATAACCTTCCAGACAAGAGGAAAGGATATTTTATTTTTGTTATTTGGACCGTAGCGCATACATTTGCATGTGTGTTTACAATATGTATGTATACATTTTCTGCGTGAAATTTCCTTTCCTCAATTGCGTCTTGAAAGACGGACGTGCGATGAGGCGGGCTGTAGAAAGATTGGGAGCATTTTTCATTAATTTGCGGATAACGGTAAGAAAAATACTTTAAAATTTAAATAAATATAGTATTTATTTAAATGAGGGGTGAGAATAAATTAATATTCTGTAAACTTAAATATTTTTTAAATTTTATTTATATAAGTTTTATATTTTTAAATTAAACTTATATTATCTAGAGAGATAGAATTTAGAAAAATGAGATGTTACAAATCTCTTGTAGAGATTATTTATATATATATATATATATAAGATAAACATCTTATAAATATTTTATAAATATTGAGAATAATTACAGAGATGTATACACAAGGACGAGGAGTGAAGGAGGCTATGATGTGCTATAGCCTAGGTAAAAAAAAAATAGATTATAAAAAATTCAATAACCCACCTACCTTGATTTTTAGTAATTGATCATGAGGCCGGCAATCACAAAAACTTTTCAATAACCCAAAACTCAATAAAAAACTATCTTTATCCTTTATTAAAAACCACATAAATTCTAAACATAAATAACTTATTAGTAGTGAGACAATCAGATTCACATGTCTTTTTAAATTAGAGTTTTAGCTACCGCAGAACATGAGATTAATAGAGGGGCTAATTAAATTGGTAATTTACATCGAAGTGAAACTACTCAGTGAAGCTCTCATTTTGATTCTATTTGCAGCTTAATAGATATGTATGAGGCAATTTATGCTTTAAAGTATGGTTCAAGAAAGATCTTCTATCTCTATACGTGGAGAAGTTGGCGGTTGTTTAATTGTGATAATATCTTTTGAATTTATATTCTCTTATATTTGATGCATAAAATAATATAATTATTAATTTACTTTGTCGAGCTTTGCAGCAAAAATCTCTTGATATCTTAAATACAATGGATCTTATATCAACTACTAAAGCATTTTTTTGAACTTTAAAAGATGTCTAATTTGATCTTCTCCTTGCACATGTGCAATTTGTTCACACACAATATGAGATTGACATACCACATATGAATACTTCGTATAAAAAAACTATAGGTTGTTCATGTCAGCAACAAGAATGAGTGATAGTTTACCAACATTATCATTATGATATATTTAGCTCAATAATATATTTTAAGTTGGAAGAATTAAATTTTAGATTCAATGATGAGATAATGAAATTCATTCACTTAGCTCTGTTTTAAAATCTAATGACAACTTTTAATCATTTAAAGTTGATGTTATTTACAAGTTTACTAAGAAATTTTATCCTGAAAATTTTAATGAACAAGATATGTATGATTTAAGATCTCAACTAGAGCTCAGATTGATGTGATTCATCATAAAATTTTCATAAAATATCTATCATTTTTTTCAATTTTATTTACTTTAAATTTTATTTTTTAATTTATATTTTATGTTATCTATTTGGATTGAAACTTTATTGTTATATATATATAAATTAATAATTGATCTTGAAAAACAATTTATATGTATTTACTTTAGCCCAGGTAGAAAAAATTCCCGGCACCCATCTGTATACATTATACAGATTTAGATTTATAATGGATATACTTTTCAAGAAGAAGGGGGGAAGGAAATTTCAAATTTCACACAGAAAGTGTATATAAATCACACAGTACAGACAGGTAATTAAGGGTAACAAACCAAACACACGAGCATTAATTATGAGTATTAGCAAAGAACAGTGATTAACATATTGGAGTGTAAACTAGATAGAATGCATGAGCAATAGTTTCGTGTATATATAAATAGTGGTCTACTTTTTTTGCTCAGCTATATATGCTTGAGTTACTTGGATATGAAACCCCCAACGACTGCAGCGATTATAGCTGTAGGATCTCCCAGGATAGCCGAGACAATAAGGCGAATGGCACCACCAGCCATCTGACAGCACTTCCTAACCTTTCCACCTCTAGCTCCTCCATGATGGTTTGCCAGTGTCACCTTGAGGCTTGGGATCCTAGTCTGTATCTCTCTGACCTTGTTCTGATCCACTTTGAGATACATGGCTTCCCAGCTCTCCACCAGCAACTCCTTGACACATGACAGATGAAGATTATACGTTTTGCAGTGAGACCTGTAAGACCACCCTGGTCCTTTGCCCCCACATCGATGACATGCCACGGAGAGCTTGTGACACAGGTAAAGATTGTGCTCACCATCGTCTAGAACTTGAGGGAGGTTTGCACAACAAGGGTGGAGATCAAATCCACATCGCTTGCAGTGGTAGACAAAGCCTAGAACTTCATTTCTACATGCATCGCATACCCTCTTCTCCTCACCTGGAGGGTGATGGTGAAATTCGAAAACGCATTCTTTGTAAAAGGAATTGTTGATGATAGGAGGCGCCACAGCACATACCTTGTGCAGGTCAAATTGATCATTGCAATATTTCTGGCGGCAACTGTATTTGAGACCAATGCCAGCTTCCTTGCAACCATCACAAGTGAATGGGATTTCTGTGTATTCAAGTTTTAGCTTGTGTTGTGGGTGGATGGGATGGCTGGTTTCTCTGTCACTAATCTTCATGGGATTTCTTTAACTAATATCATCCCCCTTCTTGACCTTTTCTGTTAAGAAGGAAGCGGTGATTGTCTATATATACGTTAGAAGGCTATATACAGGGCTGCTTCTTTAAACTTTTAAAAAAGATGAAAATAATGGAATAATATTTCTACAGTCTAATTGAAATCTAGATAGATCACAGGTTGATACTTTGCTTAAGTTCCACAAGTAGAGAATAACTTGGGTGTAGTAGTTTATAGAACAAATTATATAAGCTCATGTCGAGGAGCTGGCCGGAATCTAATGCCAAAGAGCGCCAAGGAGGGGAGGGGGACCGGGGGTCATATACTATGGTCAATTAATGCCTCGTAGAAAGAAATGAATTTTAACATTCTCTTGTGGCAGTGAAGTTATTGACTTGATTCAGTTTAAGGGCTTGTTTGTTTTTGTGTTTTAAAAGTGTTTTTGATAAAATTTAAAAATTTTTTATTTTTTTATTAACTTTAAATTAATATGTTTTTAGTGTTTTCAAATCATTTTAATGTGCTGATGTTAAAAATAATTTTTAAAAAATAAAAAAATATCATTAGCATGTATTTTGACACGAAAAGTTATTTGAAAAGCAACCGCAACCACACTGCTAAATACACTCCACAAGAATTGATCATCGTGTGTTTGTATATATATATATATGGAATATTAGACCTATATTAAAAATATATGCATACATGATGGAATCCTATAGCTAGAAAGATTTTAGGGTGTTGCTAATAATTAATTAATTAATCAGCTGAACATTTATTAAAATTAAAAAAAAACCAATAAGAAAATTATTGTTCACTAAAAATTAGAACACTGATGGAATTGCCCCTTGAACATTTTCTTCTTCTTCTTCTTCTTCTCTCTCTCAGAACATATATATATATTTTATGTGAAGAAAAAAATCTGGCCGGCCCGCCGCGGAGAGGACGCCAGAAATCTAGTGTGTGTAGATTTTCCGTGCAGTACTAGATTGGGGGGGGGGGGGGGGGGGGAAGAAGGTTGTATTTAAAGATTAAGGTGACAGCCAAGTACGGACACCTGCAGATTATATTCTAAAGAAAATCTATGCTGTCCTCATTGATAAGATAAAGCGATGCAGGCAGGCTGATAAATACAGGAAAAGTGTGAGTTCTAGTAGCTTCTCCTCTTTCGAGGGTCCCTCGGCCTTTACCTTAGCCTTCACACTTTGCTAATTCAAATATTGCATTTCATGAAGAAAAAGTTAGCTGTAGAGGTACGTAGGCCACAGTACCATGGCGCCGGTATTTTCCTCCCCAGTTCTCAATTTCATTGAGAGTACTCTGCAGGTCATCATTCGCAAACTGACTCATCAGTATACGTACTTCATGGGAAAGAGTGTGTGTGTGTGTGTGTGTGTTTGTGTGTGCATGCACAAATTAAGGTACGTAGGCAGGGTTTCACCTTCAGCTTTTCATTTTTATTTCTTCTTTAGTTCTTTTGACCCTTGAATGTTGCTGCTTTCTGCGAGGACGAGATAGCAAAAGCAAATAATTAAATTAAACAATCGTGACTAGGAAGGCAGATCAAGCATCGTGACTACTGATCGATCATCGATCCAGGCCTGCTAGCTATGTACGTGTATTGCTTTCCCTTACACATGGTGGAGCATCAGCATGCATGCATGCAAATTGTAATGCATTCATGTAAATTGTAAGTGCTGGTTTTGGTGGCAAGTCGCTAGCTCGATCGCTGCCCTGTTTAAAGGGGATCGGAGTACTGCACTGTGCTGTGCTCTTTGTAACAAAGCAGACACGGCAAAGGAAATTGTGAGAAATTAACAAAACATGTTGTTTTTTGTTTATATATGGGCTAATGATATTTCGACTCTTTTTATTTATTTAAATGTAACAAACTGTTTTTTATTTTTATTTATTAACTAAACATTTAATTTTTTGCTTTCTAAGCAAGTGTTTTTGTTAGATTCTATTATATATTTAAATTGACATGTAGCATGATGTTAACTTGTCAACCACAAATCCATGGACATTCTTTTTTATTTTTAATTAATTATATTTGTATATTTTCTTATTTGGGTGTATGTACTTTTTTTTATTTGAGTGTTTGTACTTTTTTAAAAATATTTTTCAATTGAGGTTTTTTTTTAATTTTAAAAGCTAACAAATCTCCACTTCGCATTATTATATCTCTGATATATGATTGAGTTAAATAAATTATAAATAATAATAACAACAATTTAAAGGATTAAAAATAAAGATGAATAAAAGATAAATTACTCAATTCCATACATTTTCTCACGAACCAAGTAAATCTCTACCAAACCATCTAGTAGGTGGTCCAGTAGTAAGATCTAGCTTGGGATCAAGAGGTTTACTCCCCCTGTGGTCTCATATTCGAGCCATGTGGTTGCTAATATGATGGCTACTGGAAGCTTACATGATCGTTAGCTTTAAGATCCGTGGGATTAGTCGAGATGCGTGCAAGCTGACCTGAACATCAACAATGTTAATAAAAAAAAAAAGTAAATCTCTACCACATAGTGTAAAAGGAAAAAAAAATTATTTTCACAAAATTAACAATCTTAATTAAACACAAATTCATTATTCAACATATTTGATTTTCTTTTATATGATTTACACATATTGTAATTTATTAATAATTTATTTGATCTCATTT
>Ga0325402_1003242_pt1 | contig 14618 bp, 11 predicted proteins | sample PopdelMetagenome_22_FD_207212 | JGI IMG/M metagenome (GOLD analysis project Ga0325402, IMG submission 207212) | Populus deltoides microbial communities from Bellville, Georgia, United States - Xylem-PdKOR-R3 | ecosystem: Host-associated > Plants > Phyllosphere > Stem > Wood/Secondary xylem... | reverse complement strand
TCGGTAAGGAAATCCTTATCTTATTGGGTAAAACCTAACCGTTCTAATCTCAACAAAAGAATTTAATATCCAGAGTACATCTTACGTATAAGATCATAACCCTAGATATTAAAAGAAAACGAAATATTTTTTTTGAATTTTTGAAATATTGGCCTAGTTCTCGTGACTTTAATAAACTGGTTATTAAAGCCAAAATGCATGCTAATACCTATTTTTTTGAATTTTTGTTGTATGAGAATATGATATGATTTTTTTTTTTAGAGACTTGGTCGTATGTATGAAAACAAAACAATTTTTTTATGTTTTGACAAAAACCAGGTATTTTAATATCGAATTTTTATCTTTATAGTATAAAAATACAAACCACTATTGATCAAAATGTAGTAAAAAATACGCGGGGAAATCACAAATTTTTCAAAAATATTTTTTTGAATTTTTTTTGGGCTAGTCCGGCACTGCCCAGCCTAGTAAACAAAAACAAACAGTGGAGAACTCTCCACTATTCACATACAACGTGAACAGTGAAGCAGCTCGGGCGAGGAAGAATATTGGTTATATGTCGATCATCGTTATGCCGCACCATATGTGACAACTTGGTGAGAGGGTTTTCAACTTTCAAATTAGTCCTCTCCTTTCCACAATTAAAATTAGATCACTAAAAATTAAATGAATTTTTTTGTTTTCCTCTCTCTCTCTCTCTCTCTCTCTCTCTCTCTCTTTTATTTTTAATTCTTTGAAAAAGATGCAAAAAAACAATGCAAATACATCAAAGATATATTTTTTTGGTTTTTTTTTTTGCTATTTTTGGTTTTTCTAAATTTTTTTTTTCAAAAATGGGGTAAAAATTGGGTAGCAATAAATGTCCCCTCTTTCGCAATAACTCCATTGAGGAAGGCATTATGTATATCGAGTTTATGAATCTTCCAACCACTCAAAACTGCAATGGAGAAAACCAACCTAACAGTCGCTTGCTTAATGATAGGACTAAAGGTCCCAAAATAATCATTGCCTTCTTATTGAGTAAAACCTCCAGCAACTAATTGTGCCTTATACCACTCAATGCTTCCATCCGCATGATGCTTTATCCTGCACACCCAACAATTGCCAACAACATTCATTGAAGGATGAAAATGAACTAAGGACCAAGTGTTGTTAGAGTGCAAGACCTGAATTTCATCTCGCACAACACCATGTCAAATCTCATACCTATCAGCATCAGAGAATGCAATGAGCTCATAGTTAGGAGGAGAGAGTACCCAACAAATAGGGGCAGCAACTATGGCTGTAGACGCTGTCAAATGTGCAGTCTTGGGCAACCATAGATGAAGGACCATGATATGCTGACGAGCGACAGAATGAGATGGAAGAGAACTTGAACTTGTAAGCTGGTGAAGAGGATAAAAGGAGAGATCAACAATGAATTGTAGGTCGGCTGTAGAACTAGTCTGAGGCGTGGAGCTCGCAGCAGAACCAGGAGTCTTTGCAATAGCAAACTTGGAAAAATGCAACTATGAAAGAGGAGAACTTGCACCTAGAGAATGATCATTAGAGAAACAAGCATATTGTTGTTACCAATTTTTGGGTCCCCACACAAAAACAAAGAGAAAATACTAGAAAATAATAAAAAAATATATATTTAGAAGAAAATAAAAAAATAATAGTAGTGAGAGGAGGATGCCAGAACACCTAAAAAATGGCCAAAAATTGGTTGAGGAGGTTCAAAAATACAAAGATTGAAATTTGACAGTATATTTTTGACTAGTGAGATCCTTGTTGACAAAGAAAATTCAATTTGAAGAAGAAGAATCCAAAATCAAATGTTTATGGACTCAATTATATTTTATTAAAGGTTTAATTGAATTTATGAATGGTTTGATTGCAAGAAAAATTTGAAGAAGAAGAATCCAAAATCCAGAAATTGTACTTCCCAAATAGTAAGTGTCTAAATTTCAGGTCAGTTCGGTATTGTCATGATATCGGGAGATTTAATCGTTGGATATATATTAATTTTGGATATGTTATTCTAATGATGATGATGTATAATTCCACCAATTGGATTTATTGAATTCTAAATTTACAGAATGATGTTTTAAGTTTGGTTTGAGAAATATTGAATGAGAATCCGAGGTTTAACATAAAAGGTATGTTTTGGGACTAAGGATAATGGAAATGGGTTTAATGATGATGGTTGTGTTTGAGTCATGTTTGATGTGTTGATAAGTGATGGTATAGTTAAATTCTATAAAGAATAGTGATTGATTAATACTTTGGTTGTGTTGGAATGGGAAATCATGGTAAGGGATGTTGTAAGGTGAATTATGATAGAAGGAATCATTTTGACTGTGCTTTGGAAAAATTTGGCATGTGTAGTTATTGATGAAATTTAAGTTAAATTACATTGTTTGGTGATAGATTAAATGTCTTGGGACATTAGAAAATCGGTAACGAGAATTCATGTCTTTGAACACCAGAAAAAAAAATCGGTAACGAAAAGTCATGTCCTTTGGACATTGAAAATCATTGATGAAGAATTGAATTAATTGGACGTTTAATGTTAGTGTAAATAAATTCTAATGTAAATGAATTTAAATTATAAGTAAGAAAATAAAATACATCCATGGAAATTGTTTACTTCCGTATTTGATTTTGTGAATTTATGAATATTATGAATAAATCGGGAAGATTCAAATATTCATTCAGGATGTTATATTAGAAATGTAGGAGAAGCATTCACTCGACTTCTCAGGAGCTCGTATAGTAAAAGCTTAAGGAGGGACTGCAGGAGGGGACTACAACAACAAGGAAGCACGAGTTGAGCTTCTGCAGCTGGTAGGTGTTCTATTCCTACACTTTTTACGTAGCGTTAATTCACTAACTTATTAAAATCTTGGTCTTTGCATTTATGGGTGAAACTACAAAGAGAAAGGATAAAGTGAAATAAATGAGAAATTAAAAATGGATTTGAGTACTTGATTGGGTTAAGAATATGAATTACATTAATAGACTTCATTGATGATCGTTCCATGAAACTTGATTAGCCGGTCCTGAATATGGAGGCTAATGATGCTAGTAAGGTTTACTAACATCGGCATATTCATCCCTGAAAATGAGGGATACTAAACTTGATTAACTATTCGAGTGAGAATAGTTAATGATATCGACCGATGTTGTCGATATCAGCAATCACACGAAACTTGATTAGCCGGTCCCGAATACGGAGGCTAATGATGCTAGTAAGGTTTACTAACATCGGCATAATCATTCCTGAAAATGAGGGATACTGAACTTGATTAACTATTCGGGTGAGAATAGTTAATGATATTGACCGGTGCTGTCGATATCGGCAATCACACGAAACTTGATTAGCCAGTCTCGAATGCAAAGGCTAATGATGCTAGTAAGGTTTACTAACATCGGCATAATCATCCCTGAAAATGAGGGATACTGAACTTGATTAATTATTCGGGTGAGAATAGTTAATGATATCGACCGGTGCTGTCGATATCGACAATCACACGAAACTTGATTAGCAGGTCCCGAATGCGGAGGCTAATGATGTTTGTAAGGTTTACTAACATCGGCATAATCATCTTTGAAAATAAGGGATACTGAACTTGATTAACTATTCGGGTGAGAATAGTTAATGATATCGACCGGTGCTGTCAATATCGGCAATCACATGAAACTTGACTAGCTATTCCTGAAGTGAAAGCTAATGATGTCAAGAATCTTGACGTCAACATTCCAGAAATATTCCAAGGTATTATGGAAAGAAAAATCTAATTGGCTATTTTAGGTTAGAAATAGTCAATGACATCAATCAGTAGTATTAATTTTGACATTTACAATGAACTTGATTAATCGGTCCTAATATGGGAGACTAATAACACTACTGAAAATTTATTAGTGTCAGCATTCCCTTCCAAGTTTTAGGGGAGAGGTATTATAATGATATTTTTGATAGGGAATAATTTAAAATATTAATGAAATGAGGATTGGTATCTTGATAGGATTATTCATTCGGTCTTGAAGAGGCGGATATTGATTGGAAATTATGGAATAAGATGGGCGGAGGAACTAGTTACCCGGTGATGGGTTAGTGGCATCAGTTTTGTTTTCTAATGACCGGAATATACAACTTGAGTTAAACTTACTTGTGTGGTGTTAATATTGTTGGGATGACTGACATGTCAGATTATAAATGGAATGTTGGATGATACCTAACTGTTAAACAAAAATTGTAATTTGTGTTTATGTTATGGATTATTGAAGAAATAAAAAAAATTAAAAAAAATGATGAAGATCTAATTCTTATGAAGGATGGAGGCAAATATCGTATCGCTTGGGACGTGAGAATAGAAGTTCATGAACCATGGTAGGTGTTTTACACTTAAGGAATGCAATGCTATATATATATATATATATATGATGTATTTTGAATTCATTGATGAATTGTAATTGATATAATTTGAGAATTATGTACTGCGCACATGGAAGATGTCAAAGAAATTTTGACTACTCAAGTAAATATGTTGTATTAAGGTTTTGTGTTGTTGCTGGCATGATAAGAATTTGGTGATAATTATAATAGTGTAATAAAATGCCAATAATAGTGATAGATAATGAAATTTGGCCTTAATTATAGTGGTCGAATGAGATTAGGTTGATGAATTAAATAGAATGATGTATGTATGGTATTCATATTATTTGAAGATGGATCGAATGTGAATATTGTGAAAATGATTGTAGGTTCCATGATAATGAGAGATTTTACTGAAAATCTAAAGAAACATTGAAATGTGTCGAAATGGGCACAATAAATATGTAAGTTGAATATATTTATAAACTAAAATTGGATCGAAATCATGACGAGTTTGATGATTTATATGGAAAAGCCATAATGGGTATAATTGATGTTAGGATTGAAATTGATATAAAGAGATAATCGTAAGAGAGAGAGAAATTACATGGTAGATATTATAACAAATTAAATGCGCTCTTTAGGTGAAACAAGACACAAAATGAAAATGTTGAATGATTCTAGGAAGGATGAATAGAGACGTAATAATGGAAGGATAAATGAGAATTTCAAGGAACTATGATTGCATATCGTTGAATATATGTTTAATTACCTATGCATGTATTGTTTGATTTTCCTTTTATTCTATATTTATTATATACATTATGAAATTACAGGTCCTTCAGATTCACACCAAGAGTAGAGTTTTAGGTCCTCTAGTCTCCTTTTGTATGATTGAATAAGAAGATGAACATTAATGTATTTTGTCTTTAAGAAACTAAATGACTTAATATGTAATAGTACTCCTTTTACATTAAGTGTCGGGACATAAAAATGTACTTACTATTTTGTATTTGTAATCTTAGTTTGTTTACTTGCATTTATTATGAATTTTATGAATTATGTGTGTTAATGGGAAAGAAATGAACATGCAAAATGTGAGGCATGTACCATGAATGATGTGTTGTTGAGGTTCTACATGATTATGATATGATTGAGAAATGAGTATAACTGTACAGGATGATTGTCGATAACTTGTGACCTCCAGGTATAAAGGAAATTGCCGAAATTTTAGTGGGAATTTCAGCAAGTCTCAAATAAGTTCGGTGGAAGAAAAACAATACCTTTTTTTTTAAGTTAAGGCTTAAAGTTATTTTATGAATGTACCAAATTACAGGGTGTTACATGGATGGTTGAATTGATTATAAAAAAAATTAGCTTTGGTTAATGGTATCTATAGGAATGACGGGGTTGATTTCGTGATTAGTTTTTGTTAATGTCATCTAAGATGGATGACCGAATTTAAATGTTGCAATTAGCTACGGCTATAAGTATCCAAGGTGGATGACCGGGTTAAGGCAAAGTATTTAACCCCGATGGATGTTAAACTTCGGCCCCGCAACCTCATAGAGAGGTTGGGGTGTGTGAGTGAGAAAAGTACAGTTAACGAAATAGTAAGAGATGTACAATGTATATAAGAAGTATAAGAAGGAATCTTCCCCTTCTAAGTTAATAACAAAAAGCAACGACAATGTACTTCTAGACGTTAATTATTATATTAGATTGTTTACAATTCTTGTACCCATGTTGTTTTGTAACAGGGACATCACACAATCAAGGTGCATGGGAAAGCCCGTTCCATAAGTTCATATATTTTAAAAGGTGCTATGTAATAGCATGACTTAGCTGTTATGTTGAATATTTGTCATTCTACACTTTTGTAAGGACTTGTAATGGAAATTGTAATGGAGCACGGATGGGGATGTGCGAACATGTAGTAACGATGCTATGAATACATTTATATGGTATTTCCTTTTATGAGGATGTTATATTGTGAAATCACATAAGGATCGTTTGAAAGAAAGTACTAGTTGTGTAAGATTGTCGATTATAAACTCGTGTTGATAACGAGATTGGAACAGGAATGCAAACACACGGGTATGCCAATATGATGTAATGTAAATGTATGAATATGAAAATATAATATTATAGACATGTGTATTAGGTATCTGTTGTATGAGAATGTTCTTTCGCAAGAACTATATCCCTATGAAGCCATGATAAAGAAGGAACATAATTACTAATTCACAAAATGTCATTGCAAGAAGCAAAAAAAAAATCCATCAATTTTGGCCTTGAAAAAGTCGGGTTGTTACAGTCTCCAACATGAAACTCCTTTCTTGTAAGCATTTGGTCATGAAGACTCTTGGTCTTTTCTTTGTAAATCCTTGCATTCTCATAAGCATCATTGTGAATCTCTTCCAACTCTTGCAATTGCAACTTTCTTGCAATCATAACAACATCATAATCCATGTTACATTATTTAATGGCCTAAAAAGCTTTGTGTTCAAGCTCCACCGGTAAATGACATGCTTTTCCATAAATCATCCTATAAGGTGTTGTTACCCAATTTTTGACCCATGTTTTAATAATTTTTCAAAAATAAAAAAATAAAAAATAGAAATAAAAAAAAGGGTTTACATGTGGCGATAACATAGAGCATTAGGGCTAATATTAATGAAGCAATATGTCAAGGAGATAATTATTGAATCATATATAATTACTGCAAAATAAAATACCATAGATATATGATTTGATTCGTGCTGGTTATAGAAAATAATCACTGCAATATAAAATACCATAGATATATGATTTGATTCGTGCTGGTTATGGAAAATAATCAATGCAATATAAAATATCATATATATAGGATTTGTTGATGCTGGTTATAGAATGTCAATAACTTGGGACCTCTCAGAATAGGGAAGACTTTGCCAAAATTTCGGTAAACTTTTATATGAAAACTATATGAAAAAAATTGCTCTGTTTTCCTTTTTGACATGAGATTGTTATTTTATCTCGGTTATGGGGATAAATTTGGGAACGTTACAGAAACCAGTTCGTTGGTGATGCAGATTTATCAGCAACTAATTAGCTGGAACATAGAATCATCAAAAAAACTAGTTCGCTAGTGAAACTAATTCACTGAAACATAGAATCGTCAGCAAAGCTGGTTCATTGGAACATAAAATCATTAGTGAAACTAGTTCGCTGATAACCTAAAATTCAGCAGCCAAAACTATCTCGCTGGTGCCACAGAATTTAGCAGCGAAAACTGACTTGCTGGTAACACCGTATTCGGTAGAAATTATCGGCATACATAGGCTACTGTTGACTTAGAAATCATTGATGAAAACTAAGTTGCTACCAACTCAGAAATCATCAACGCATATGGTTTACGAATGACTCAGATAAATCGTTGATGAAAACTGAGTCCCTACCGACTCAGAAATTGTCAATGCAACACAGTCTCATAACTATCGCTGAAATCTTCAACTTACATATTCTATTATTGATGTAGATATTGTTGATGAAAACTAAGTCGCTACCAACCCAGAAATCATCAACACAATCCATGTCGATGTCGATTCAAAAATCGATAGCGGCGATGAAGTTGTTTTTGGTTCAACTTCTTTCTTTTGGTCAAGCATAAGGTTTACGCTAGGCTTTTCCCCTACCAACATTTCTCAACCTGGATAAAGAAGCTCACTGAACCACACACCATTCATCATACACTATCAAGCAACACATAAATGTCTCTATATGTTCATCTACCAAGGTTTTTCCCAAATCATTACTTCCAATGCCAGCACCTAGCATTGCTACTACCATGCATTCTAACATTCAAAATTAGATCATGGCAATGTATGAATACAACTAATAATTCTACAACACATAAGGGTTCTATTTCAATTTTATCACAAGTATAATCACAAAAATTATGCCACAACCTATTTTCATTTACTTCAACCATTCTCATTTAAACTCATCAATATCATAACAAAATTCAAGCATGAATATCAACATAAATGTCAGTTCCAGCGCACAAAATGTTCCTGGGAATCAAGTAGAATCACATTCCATGCATTTCATCATTTCTTTACACATTTCATGTAAGTTCATCAATCATATGTGAAAAATCAAAGCATTAATCATCAACATACATTCTGTTTTAGTTTGACTATGATCTTAGGAGTTCAACAAGGTCATTGTCATCCATTTCATCATACAATTACATGTTGTTCAGCCCCTCAACCTGACCAATTCTTCCTCCAATTTATGTGATCAAGTTCATTCATTCTTTTTTATTGATATTTCTAGAAATATGTCCTCTATCCAGCCCCCCATTCTTCTTAGTCTTTTTAATTAGTTCTCTTACGTAATAGATGTAAGAACCCTAACCAAACCCTTATGATTTTCCCTTTTTTTTGTTCAAAATTCCAAGAAGCAGTAATGATGTGATGTTCTTTCCTTACCTTATTATTTTTTGGTTATTCTATGAAGGTTTCTTATGTAGTTCTTATTCTTCCTCATCCTCTTTACTTTCAGTTTTCTTCTTCCTTCTCCAGCTGCACCAGTTGGCCTCCTACACTCCTCTTCCTTCCATGGTTTAGGCTATTTATATCTTTCTTTAACTCTTTTATCTTCTTCAATGTTCAAGAGGGCTATATGCAGCTAGGCTTATGGGGGTTTTTAATTTGGAAAGTGGGAGGAGGTTGTTGCAATCTGCTAGCCGGTTTTTGTGAATAGGAAGGGTCACCTTTCCTCTCTTCCTTGCATTTATACCCCCTTTTAAATGAGGTGGGGTGTTTGGGTGTTGGACAAAGGTTATTCTTATCCCTCTTTTGGGTTATTTTTGGGGCTGGTTTCTATTCAAATTCTCCCTTAGAATAGGTCGGTCCTCCTCATCCAGGTTTTCTCTAAGGCTAGCTGGTTAGTATCCCTCGATTCAACCTAGTATAGGACTAAATTTTTATTGGGTTTTCCATTCTCCCACCCTTAATATGAATTTCTCTTTAAAATTTAAGAGGTTTCTTTATTTCATACTCCCTCTCCCAAGTTTCTTCTTCTATTTAGGTGTTTCACCGTAAGATTCTAATGATGGGAATCCTTTTATTCTGTAGTTCCTTCACTCCCCGATCTAGAATTCTTGTGGGTATCAATTCAAGCATTAAGTTTTCCTTCAATTCTACCGAAACTTGGGGTAAGATTTGGGTAGGATCCATGCCAGCCTTTTTTAGCTAACTACGGGGGCAAGTCTACTTTGTACTGGCCAAATTCGCTACAAGATTTTGAAAGTTCTAATGAAACGGGGAGCTAGCTTCCCTTTCAATATGAATTGCAACATGTTCTTCCACGAGGCTACCTTCAATAATACTTGATCCCTCGTACTAAACTCAAGGGGTCTCCTCCTCACATTCACATACTTCTTCTGTCTGTCCTACGCCGCTTTTATTTGATCTTTGATGGTTCTCACTTTCCATGGTGACTTGAACCAATTATGCGCCATACAACTTCTTGCCTCCAATTTCTTCACAATATAGGGTAGTTTCTACACCTTTTGCCATATAAGGCTTCGTACGAAGTCATCCCTATTATGGCTTGGTGACTTTTATTGTATGTGAATTCCACCAATGCTATGTCCTCCTCCTAATTCCCTCCAAACTCTAACACACAAGCCCTCAATTTCAAAACTTCGATTACCCTTTCCGATTAGCCATCAGTTTGGGGGTGAAATGCGGTGCTCATATCTAATCTTGTTTCTAAGGCGCGTTGTATACTCAACCAAAGTTAGGAAGTAAACCTAGGATCTCAATATGAGATAATGGATACCGGAATCCTGTGGATCCGTAACACCTTATTTATGTATATCTTGGCAAATTTGTCTACCGAATCGATCATCTTTATAGGTAGGCATAACATGAATTTTGTCAGGTAGTCTATGATGACCTATATTGCATCATTCTCTTTCCTCCTTTTGGGAAATCCTAACACAAATTCCATGGTAATCATCTCCCACTTCTATTCTAGGATTTGTAATGGTTATACTGGTCTTGCTGGTCTTTGGTGTTCAACTTTGACTTGTTAACATACTTCATACTTTGAAACATATTCAACCATTTTTCTTTTCATATTAGGCCACCAATAGAGATGTTTCAGGTCCTGATACATCTTGGTGCCGCTAGGATGTATGGAGAATTCAAATTTGTGTGCTTCTCATAGGACCATTTGTTTAACCATCTCGTCGTCAGACATGTATAAACATTGTCCCATCATCAATGATCCATCATCCACTACTCAAAATGGAGTTTCTATCTCAACCTCCATTTTCTTCCTAATCTTGGACCCCTCAAAGTCACTGCATTGGGCTTATAGTATTTGTTCCTAATACGTTGGTCGCACTATAGTTGAGCTAATAAACCACCTCTAGCATTAATACCCAATTCTACACCCATCTCTTTCAACTCCGCCAACTGTCACGCCTTCCACAATGTTGGCTTACTCAAAGTGGTTTTATTTTTACGACTAAGAGCATCTACTACTACATTTGCCTTCCCATGGTGGTATTCCATGGTGCAGTCATAGTCCTTAATAAGTTTTATCCACTTTCTTTGCCGTATATTTAACTCCTTTTATGACATCAAATACTGCAAACTTTTTTGAACGATAAAGATTTGGGTTTGAGACCGGTACAAATAGTGTCTCCATATCCTCAAGGCAAATATCACAGTGGTTAACTCCAGGTCACATACCGGATAATTCACATCATGAGTCTTTAATTATTTCGATACATAAACAATCACCTTCCCATGTTGCAACAAGACACACCTAATCCTTTCCCCAAGGCATCATTATAAACTACAAAACCTTTGGTCCCTAAGGGAAGTGTTAACACTGGAGCTGTGGTGAGCCTCCTTTTCAACTCTTGAAAGCTTTTTTCACATTCTTTTGACCACACTCATTTCTTATCTTTCCTAGTTAATTGTGTCAAGAGGGTTGCAATCATTGATAACCCCTCAATGAATCTTCGGTAGTATCCTGCAAGTCTTAGGAAACTATGTATTTTTGTCACCTAGGTCGGTCTTTCCTATTTCAAGACTGTTTTGACCTTCTTGGGGTTTACGAGAACACCTTTGGCTACAATGACATGCCCCAGGAACATCACCATTTCCAACCAAAATTCACATATACTTTGCTTTGCATACAACTGGTGATTTCGTAAGGTCTGTAAGGCCTGCCTTATGTGTCCTTCATATTCTTCAAAGGAGTTCAAGAAAACCAGTATATCATTAATGAATACTATAATAACTTTATCAAGGTATGGTTGAAAGACCCGATTCATTAAGTCCATGAAAAGGGCTTGGGCATTCGTCAACCCAAACAGCAAAACCAAAACCTCGTAGTGCCCGTAACGTGTCTTGAATGCGGCCTTCAGTATATCTGCCTCTTTAATCTTTGTCTGATAATACCTTAACCTCAAATCTATTTTAAAAAATACTCTCGTTCCCTTTAGTTGATCAAATAAATCATATATCCATGGTAACAGGTACTTATTTTTCATCGTTATTTTGTTCCACTGATGGTAGTCAATACAAAGTCTATGGGTTCCATCTTTCTTTCTTACGAGTAGAATTGGCGCCCCCAGGGTGAATTATTAGGTCTTATAAACCCCTTGTCTAGCAACTCTTGTAGTTAGGTCTTTGGCTTATTCAATTTTTTTAGAGCCATCCGGTACAGTTTTTGAGCTATGGATGGCACTTTTAGGAAAGAGTCTAAAGACACTTCTATCTCTTGCTTTAGGGGTAGTCCCGACAGTTCTTCGAGAAACACGTCTAGGAATTCATTCACCATAAGAATATCCTTCATTGCGGACCTTTGTTATCCGAGTTTAAGATTATATGAAGCATCCTATACATCCTTTCCTCATAAGTTTTGATGAGGCAATTATATTATGTGTTAGAATTGTGACTTAAGATGGAAGGAATTAGTTTTTGATAATCAGACTAATGCCTAGTAATGGGCAACTAAATTGGATTCTTGGAAGTGGAAATAATGCTCAGTAAAGGTTGAAGGAATTAGTTTCCAATAATTGAATTAATGCCCAGTAATGGGCAACAAAATTAGAACACTGGAAGTGAGAATAATGCCTAGTAAGGGGCGAAAGAATTAGTTTTCAGTAATGAGATTAATGTCAAATAATGGACAACAAAATTAGATTCCAGGAAGTGGGAAGAATGTTTGGTAAAGGGCGAAGGAATTAGTTTCTGGTAATGAAACTAATGCACAGTAATAGGTGATAAAATTTAGATTTCTAGAAATGAAAATAATATTGGTAAGGGGTGAAAGAATGAACAATTTTATCGGCTAACAAACAAATTGTATTGATTGTTAGAAAGAAATTATTGATAATATAGAGTTACAATTTAAATGTATTATTATGTTTGTTTTTCCTTGATAATTTTCATAATGTAATCTTAATTAATATCAACTATAGGTACTTCACAACCATGAGCGGAATGATAGTTATATAGGACATCCTAAGATGATTTTGTTTAACTTACATTAGATCTCCTTTTTTGTAGTGTATTAACTTGTATTAGATCTCCTTTTTTGTAATGTATTGGGATTTATAATTAAATATTAAATTGTCCTAAAGTTTATGTAATTTTGAATTTGATTTAAATATATAAAATTATGATGATGTATTAGTTTTTTTTATTGTATCCAAAATAATTAATGCGTGATTGAACTCCTTAAATTTGTTTTTGAAGATTTGCATATTTTATCTTGATAATTGTATGTATGTAATGAACCATAATGACATGTGATGGATTTGATGTGTTTTGTGATGTGATAAGTCCTGGGTGATTGGACAATAAATGGGATGTGAATTGGTTAAATATTAAAGTGTAATAGGCTCTAGTCAATAACTTAAGATTTTCTGGTATAAAGGAAACTCTAATAAAATTACAGTAGATTTTTCAATTTAAGATTTCTTAGTAGAATGTATATGTATAAAAAAAATCTCACTCTAAAAATTATAATATTTCATAAGACATTAAGTATGATTACAAGTAAGTATTTTTTTTTTATTGGAGGATGTTATACCTCACCACAAGCTGCTCTGCTATTTTTTCCAAGTCATTCCTCATCACCAACTAAAAGAATTCATCAATGTTGTCGCACCCTCGCGAGCGGAGCGTGGCGTCGCGGCAATCCTCGATTGGTTTCGGGGTCTTTTTGTGTAAAGGAGTCGCCACCTAGTATTATGGTCATTAGGAAACCTAACTGGTCTTTCAGAGATTCTAAGGCAAGGGACTGGTTGCGTAAAGGGAAGGTATTAGCACCCCTAGTACGCCATACCTAAGGTAAGCTGCTTAGTATTTGGTTTGTCTTATAATTGCTATGGTGTTGATGTTTTCTAATCCCATCAGTTTTCTAGGTTTTGATTCAAACTAAATTTATTAGGATAGAAACCCAAGGAAGTTCCATGTGCTTTAAAAGCTCATTTTCCCCTTAGTTTTTCAAGGGTTTGCGACTCGTAAATCGCAAGGAGGAGGGACAAAAATTTAGAAATCTAGGGTGCTTTAAAAACCTATTTTTTTGTCTTAGTGTTTTAACTCTCACAGCTCATAAATCGTGGAATAAAAAAAAATCGAAATGTCCTCGATTATAATCAAGACTTCTTTCAAGGATGTGTGCGGATTTATTACTTCCAATAATATTTTGGATATTCGTCCTTTAAGGATTTCTTTATCCAAACATTAGCGGTGAATAATAGATGAATCCCCCCCAAAATAAGATTTTTATATTTTTTTGGAATATTGGCCAATACCCTTTGGAGTTTTACAAACATGTTGTAAAATCCAGAAATGCAAAAAAAACAATTTTTGGAATTTAAGAAATCCATGCGAAAACACATTTTCAAAACTTCCAATGTTTTTTTTTTGTATATAAAAAAAGAGCGTTCAAAACATGTTAGGGTATTGGCCGTATGCAACACACAAGAAAATATTTTTTTTATTTTTTTTGTCAAAACGCAAACATCACAATTAGACATACACCAAAATGGAAAGTAGCAAGCCATCATTCATATTACAAGAAACTTAAAACAATTCGTAACAAAAATCGTTCAAAGCCAAATCAGCTTAAAATTCTGTAAACTGGAAAGGACTAAGCCCATATGCATGAGGGAGCCAAAGTTTTGAAACTGAAATTTTGAAATCCAAATCCTACTGCATATGTCCATGAATCATGA